>ENA-OQER01001108-OQER01001108.1-human-gut-metagenome-genome-assembly--contig:-NODE-1108-length-13650-cov-1.980552_pt1 | contig 13650 bp, 22 predicted proteins | sample MGYA00242797_ERZ504639 | MGnify/ENA primary metagenome ERZ504639 (study PRJEB26092, sample SAMD00036306) | human gut metagenome | host: Homo sapiens | study: EMG produced TPA metagenomics assembly of...
GACGAAATCCATCCGTAGCGGTCCACCACGTCTGCCTGTATCAGGGAGAGCATCGCATAGCCGCCACCGAAACCGAATATCCCGATTTTCAGATATACATAGAATAATTGCAACCAGATCATATCAGTCTTTCTTTATTTTCAGTCCGTAAACAAGTCCTCCTATGATAGCTGCCAGAATAATCCACACAGGAGACAACCCTCCCTGCCAGATCAGCAGTGCGGCAGCGATAGGGATAACCAGCTCTTTGTAACTCATCTTGATCGAACGTGCCGTTGTCAGGCAAGGCACGGCAATCAGGCGACGACCGCCGGACGCAATCCTTTAAACGCCTTCTCTACCCATACGTTGTCCTGCACGTGTGTAAAGAACAGCGCGATAGCCAGAATGATGAAGAAGGAGGGAAGGATGCTTCCCAAAGCGCAAACAATACCACCTGGCACTTTTTTCAGTTTATATCCTACAAAAATAGAGATGTTCACGGCGAAAATGCCGGGCAAGGACTGGGCTACGGAGAAGAGGTCGATGAAATCTTCCTTCGAAAGCCATCCTTTATCTACCACTTCCCGCTGTATCAGGGGCAGCATCGCATATCCTCCCCCGATAGTGAAAGTCCCTATTTTGACGAATGTCAGAAAAAGTGTCCAGTACATAATCCTTTAGAATAAATCTGAATGTGTTCCGGTTGAGGTTAATATCAAAATGAGTTCATCATCGTTTTGCTCCCATATTAATAACCAATCGCCTTTAATATGGCATTCCCAATAGTTAGCATAATTACCACTTAGTTTGTGGGCACGATATTGTTTTGGTAATGTCCCGTTCAATTTGAGTTGCTCTATTACAGTATAGAGGAGGCTAAGTTTTAGTCCCCTCTTCTTACATATTTCCAAGTCCTTTTCAAATCGTTTAGTGATTAGGATCGTGTATGAACTCATAATCCCATCATTTGTTTTAATTCATCCGTAGAAACTTCGCGAACACGCCCGGCTTTGATATCGGCAATGCCTTCATCAAGACTTTTCTGAGTTTTTGTGTGTTTGGTTGTCAGAGTCCATCCGAATTTCTTCGCTATTGTCTTAATGAAAGGCAATTCCGAATCCGGCAAAGTAAGTTCTATCGTTTTCATCGTTGTGTCCATCTTTTGTGTTCCTTTCTTTTCGTTGATGAATACAAATATAGGAAGTATTATCGATAATAGGTTTACCGTCCCAATTCTTTTTTGTACCGCTGTTCGTCGTTTGATGAGGCGCAAGGCTTCCTGGAAGCTTTCGTTGTCGTCGTTGATGACCTGGAAGTATTCGGCCATATCATACAGGTCGCGTGCGATAAGCGCCTTGATTTGGAGCATGATGAGCGGCTTGGAACGGTTGTATTGCTCTTCGTTGAACTCGATCTTGTCGTCTTTAGCCAGTGTGACCAGTTCTTGCATTATGTCGTCTGTCACGTTGAAGTTCTGCTTGTATTGGGCGAACTTCGGATATTTCTTGTTCAGTTCGGCACGATGACGGTCCAAATAATTCATGGCGATGCGGTTCACCAGGCCGGCCGCTACGACGTTACGGTGATAATCCGTGTAGCGCGACGTGTCGACCGGGATAAAGACATCCGGCATGATACCGCCGCGCCATAGACGATGCGTTTCGTCTCCAGCGTATTGTACTTCATCGAATCAGGGAAATGGATGCTGTCCGCACTCATCAGTTCGCCCCGGTTGTAAGCGGTCGATCAAGTCATGGTTGTATTGCTCCTGGTTGGCCGTTGACATACGGTTTTCTGGATAGAACGGCCTGTAGGCGTATAATAGCGGGCAACGTCAGGCGGATCATTGAGCCGTCAGGCATCGGGATCGGTTTCTGTACCAGCCCTTTTCCGAACGTACGGCGGCCTACGACCACGCCACGGTCCCAATCCTGCACCGCACCGGAAAGGATTTCACTGGCGGATGCGGATGTTTCGTCTACCAGCACAACCAAACGTCCTTCTTCAAACCCTCCGCGGGCCGAAGACTTGGCTTCCTCGCGCGGTTGTTTGTTTCCTTCGGTATAAACGATCAGCTTGTCCTTGCCTAAGAACTCGTCGGCCAGGTCGATCGCGATATTCAGATATCCCCCGCCGTTCCCCTGCAAGTCGAGGATCAGGTTCTTCATTCCCTGTTTCTTCAGTTTCTCCAGTGCTTCCCGGAATTCGTCGGCCGAGAAGCGGCAAAGCGGTTCAGCTTGATGTATCCGGTAGCCTTATCCGCCATGTAAGCGGCATCCAGGCTGTATACCGGAATCTTTCCACGTGTGATCTTGAACTCGATCAGGTCGGGCACTCCGCCGCGCAGGACCTTTACCCGCACTTCCGTATTCTTCGGACCGCGCAGGCGTTTCATCACATCCGTATTCTTCATCTTGACGCCGGCAATCAGCGTGTCGTCCACCATGATGATGCGGTCGCCAGCCATCAGGCCGACCTTTTCCGAAGGCCCGCCGGGAATTACCTGGATCACGTATAAAGTATCCGTCAGCATATTGAACTGGATGCCGATCCCGTCGAAGTTACCTTGCAACGGTTCCGTCATCTCTTTCGTCTCTTCCGGGTCCGTATAGGTAGAGTGAGGTCCAGCTTTCCAGCATGCCGACGATGGCGTCCTCCACCAACTTCGTTTCGCTTGTAGAGTCTACATATAGGTTGGAGATGGCATACAGGGCCAACTGGAGCTTGCGGGCATCTATGTTGTTACCGCGCTGTGCCGACATCGAGGCGGCAAATACACTCAATATAAGGAGTGGAAGTAAAATTCGTTTCATTGTTTTTTATTTTTTGCGAATAACCAAATATCAGATTTTTCATGTCTTTTATTCCATTTCCCCTTCATTCGCCTCTTCCAGTGTCACTTCCGTTTCCGGCTGTCCCTGATCTTCCACATAATCGAAGCACAGGACCGCCTGTGGCCAGTTCAGGCTGATACGGGCACTTTTCTGTTTTTCTTTTCCGGCTTTCCGGATCAGTTCCAGAAGTTCTCCGAGGATCTCCCGGGTGAGATATCCTCCACGCCAGTGAAAAGTAAACACTCGACCTTTTTTTGCAGTCTGTAATGCTCGCTTATACACATCCTCCTGCTTCGTGAAGGACAGTTTCTTTTCCCTATAATAGAAGTGATCCCCATCCGTACAGTGTGGAGCCGGTGCGATCAGCGGTTCGTGATCCCGGAAGATATTTTTGTCATCCAGATTGAAGTAGTCGTAACGGATGCCATTGTGACTCAGGGAATTGTCAAAGGTGACATCCATGTGATAATATTTGCCACCCAGTTTTACGATATTCCAGGTGTGGCGGTATTTGATCCCTTTTTCCGGGTTGTTGCCGCAGATAACGATCATACACCAGAGCCCCAGTGCATCGCACAAAACTTTTACTGCCTTGGCAATCCCCTCGCAGACACCCACACCCTGTCCCAGCGGTCCGATGATCTCATGGGAATAGGCTTTCTTTAATTTATCATACCGGACATTCTCGCATATAAGTCGTGGACAAATTTTTCTTTTTCCCACTCGGACTTATCCTTTACCGGACGCACCAGCTTTTCTACTCTCGCCTGCATGGCGCGCTGGTGTTCTTTTACTTTATTTTTCTCAAACAGATATTCCGGCACAAAGATCAGGTTCGGGGAATCCTGATAATATTTGTAGCGAAATCCCGTCGCCCAGAAGATCTCTGGATGATCCAGACGGAGCTGGAAAAACACATTGTAGAGTTCTTCCTGCTCCAGACGTGGAAGTAAGATCTCATCTGCCATGTTCTGGAATCCCTGAAGGATATTATGGTAGGCAGACTGCTGCGTTTTGTTCATGTGGTTATAATAATATGTTTCGATGACGGTTCTCCTTTGTATTTCTTCTTTTCACAAATAGGGATGGAAAATGCGATTCTGCGCCTTTTATTTTGTTTCCTATTTTCTATATTCTTCAATCATACTTTCCTTATACGTTATACTATAACGTTCACTGCCAACAGCACAATTGCAAAGACTATATTCCATACCGTAAAATACCGAAAATATTGCCCTTTTGTACCAGCTGTTTCATTCTTTTCACTTTCCTGTACATAAAATTTATAAGAGATCAGACTTGCCAGGGAAGCGATCAGGTTCCCAGACCTCCAATATTCACTCCCCGGAGAAGCATAGGATAGTCTGTAGTAAAACCGGAAAGTAAAATAGCCGCCGGAACATTGCTGATGACCTGGCTGGCAGCAAAACCAAGAATAAGTTCATGTCCTTCCAGTACTTTTATCAGGAGTTCTTTTACGATTGGAATCCGCCCCATATTTCCGATAAATACAAAAAATGCAACAAACGTAAGAAGCAGACTATAATCTACTCTCAGCGGTAAAAATTCTTCTTTTCCACTTCCGAAAAGGAACAGACAAATCAGAAGTGTAATTCCCAGAAGCACTTGCCAGGACAGCACACGTAAAACCGTTGCCAGACTTACGCAAAAAAGGAATAGCAAAATCAGATTTTCAGCTGTTTTGTTCTTTTTGGTTTTTCTCCTGATCTGTTCTATCTGTATACTTTCATTCTTCTGTAACAGACAGCCCCCGATCAGAAGAAGCAAAGATACCAGTGACAAAGGTCCCATGACCTTTACAAAGGACAAAGCAGACATTCCAGAGACGGAATACAAATACAGATTCTGCGGATTACCCACCGGAGTTGCCATACTTCCAAGATTGGCAGCTATCGTCTCCATGGTAATCACCGGAATCATCCGCTGATCCAGTTTTGCCATACGCAGCACCAGAATCGTAAACGGCACAAAAGTCAGAAGTGCCACATCATTGGTAATCCACATAGAGCAGAAAAAACAAAGTCCCACCAGAACCAGCATCAACTGCTGGAAAGTGTGTACCTTTTTCAGCAGTGTATTCGCCATCTGTTCAAATAACCCAGTCTTCTTAAATCCCTCCATGATCGTCATCAGACAAAATAATAAAGCCAGTACTCTGGTGTCAATATATCCTGCATAAGCTCGGTCCGGTCTGACAAAAAACATGGAAATAACAGCAAGAAAAACCGCGATACAAAGCACGGTTTCTCTTTTTAAATATACAATTACTCTCTTCATCTTCTTATACCAGTGTCAGAACCCGGCTCGTCAGGGATATGACCAGAATGATCACCGCGATGATTCCCACGATCCGGAAGATTTTTTGTCTGTCGTACCGACTGATACTTCATGCCTCTTGCAAATCCTTCGGGTTGATCGCCATGAAAAGGGCGATGGCAAGGCAGATCGTATCAAAAATAATACCTATCCAAAATTCCATAGATGTTCTCCTTTATATTTTCTGTGTTCCAGTATACCGCAATTTTCAGGAAAAGAAAATCCTTTTATTCGATCCCCGCAATCGCCGTCAGCAGCTTCAGCACTCCTGCCAGTGCATCACAAGTACCGGGTTCCATTTTGTTTCCCGAAGAAGAATCAGGCAGATCACAAAGATTCCCACCATCACCCAGCGGGTGTCCGCCAGTGCGATGACATCCGCCCCGTTCCAGAAGGCAGATACCAGAATCGATACGCCCGCAGACGCGATCATCGCCACAACCGCCGGTCGCAGAGACTGCAAGACGCTCTGCAACAGATCCATTTTCTGATATTTCAGATACATCCAGGCAAGTAACGTTACCAAAATGCATGAAGGCAGAATACATCCCAATGTGGAAACCACTGCTCCCGAAATCCCGGCAATCTTGGTTCCGACAAAGGTTGCGGAATTAATCGCGATGGGACCCGGTGTCATCTGGGAAATGGTGATCAGATTGGTGAATTCTCCCATGTCCAGCCATCCGTGACGGCTCACCACCTGTTCCTGAATTAACGGCATCGCGGCATAACCGCCTCCGAAGCTGAACATGCCGATCTGAAGAAAACTGAAAAATAACTGAAAATAAATCATTTCTTCCGTTTCCCCCTTCCTGCCAGTACTGTGCGGATCACTCCCATCGCGATACAGATCAGCACGATATACACCACCGGAATTTCCATCACATAAGAGGCGATAAAAGCGGCTACCATGATCACAATCGATGTCCACTCTTTTTTCTTCGTGATCCCCGCTGCATATCCCATACCACGGAAGCGATCACTGCTCCCACGCCAGCCTGCATCCCGTCCAGAAGCTCACTGATGATGAAATTATCCCGAAATATCTGATAAAAAACAGAGATCACAGAGATAATAAGAAAAGGTGGCAGAACTGTTCCGAAAATTGCTGTCAGTACCCCTGCAAGACCGGCCAGTTTATAGCCAACCACAATTGCTCCATTTACCGCGATCGCCCCAGGTGCCGACTGTGCAATAGCAATCAGATCCAACATCTCATTTTCTTCGATCCAATGGTACTTATCCACGAACTTATCCTTCATCAGCGTAACGATCACATACCCGCCACCAAAAGTAAAGGCACTCAGATATAACGTGGACAAAAACAATTTCCAAAGCACCTTTTGTTTTTTCCTCACATTTTTCCTCCTGATTTTCATCTGTTTTATCTTTTCAGCAACATACGCTTTTATTGTATCAGTTTCTTTTTTTCTTTACAATCACTTCCGTAGTTCAACCGAACAAAGAACGTGTTCTGACACATCCGCCTGAAACATTTTTCATTTACAGAAAATCCTTTTTTGACATAGAAAAGGGTGCATCGATTTTTACAAAAATCGATGCACCCACCTCTAATGATCCGACAGCATTTTTCTGCCTTTATTTTTTGATGTTGAATGCTTCTTTTCCCGGAAATACTGCTGCTTCACCGAGTTCTTCCTCGATTCTTAACAGCTGGTTGTATTTTGCCACACGTTCGCTTCGGCTTGGTGCACCGGTCTTGATCTGACAGGTGTTCAGTGCTACTGCAAGATCTGCGATCGTGGTGTCTTCTGTTTCACCGGAACGGTGAGAGGAAATGGCGGTATATCCTGCTTTGTGTGCCATCTTGATAGCTTCCAGTGTCTCGGATACAGAACCGATCTGGTTCAGTTTGATCAGGATGGAGTTTGCACAGCCAAGGCCATCTTTCGTCCAGGCGTTCGGTGTTGGTTACGAACAGATCATCGCCAACCAGCTGTACCGTATCTCCCAGCTCTTTGGTCATCATCTGCCATCTTCCCAGTCTTCCTCATCCAGACCGTCTTCAATGGAGTAGATCGGATATTTGCTGCACAGTTCTTTCCAGTGTGCTACCAGTTCTTCCGATGTAAATTTCTTTCCGCATTTTGGCAAAACGTATTCGCCCTTCTTGCTTCCTTTCCACTCACTGGATGCTGCATCCATAGCCAGTACGAAATCTTTGCCCGGTTCATAGCCTGCTCTTTTAATCGCTTCCAGAATGCACTCGATGGCTTCTTCATCGCTGCCAAGATCCGGTGCGAATCCACCTTCGTCACCTACGGAAGTAGCCAGACCTTTCTCTTTTAACAGAGCTGCCAGTGCGTGGAAGACTTCCGTACACCAACGCAGACCTTCTTTGAAGCTTGCTGCGCCTGCAGGCATGATCATGAATTCCTGTACATCTACCGTGTTGGCTGCATGTGCACCACCATTCAAAATGTTCATCATCGGCAGTGGCAGGCGATTGCCGTTTACACCGCCCAGGAAACGATACAGTGGCAAATCCAGTGCGTTTGCTGCTGCTCTGGCACCTGCGATCGATACTGCCAGAATAGCGTTTGCGCCCAGATTGGATTTGTCTTTGGTTCCGTCTGCTTTGATCATAGCTGCATCTATCGCATAGATATCCAGCGCATTGACGCCTTTTAATGTTTCATTGATTACCGTGTTTACATTGGCAACCGCTTTGGACACACCTTTGCCTCCGAATTTTTCTTTATCTCCGTCTCTCAGCTCCAGTGCTTCGAATTCTCCGGTAGATGCGCCGCTGGGTGCGGTTCCTCTTCCCATGGTACCATCCGAAAGATAAACCTCTGCTTCTACAGTAGGATTGCCTCTGGAGTCAATAATTTCACGTCCGATTACTTTTTCAATTGTCAAATGTTTCATACTATCCCTGACCCTTTCCCATGGATGATCCTCTGCTCCCATTTTGCAGAAGCAGAAAGGATCTTCCCACGACTTATTCACATGATGGTTAGTTTTTACTAACTGCAATAAGTTTATCGCAACTTTATGGGATTTTCAATAGGCTTAAACAGGATTTTTTCTCATTTACTTTTTTCTTTTTCTGTGTTTTTTCCAGCCGTGCCGCTTCCTTACGGTATGTCTGTGTCCGATTCTGACAAACGGGACATACTGAAGGGGCACTCTTCAAAGGTTCTCTGCAATCTCATATGCCTGTTCATAGAAATATTCCTGGGCATTCAGCGGTTCTTCATCCGTTGGCAGGATCCGGTAGATTCCCTCACCGTTTTCCTGACGGGCCTGCTGATTGTCTTTCAGCATGATCCGGAACATTTCCAGAAGGCGTGCTTTGATTTCTTCGTCATAAACCGGAGCAGCTACTTCCACACGGCGCAGAGTGTTTCTGGTCATAAAGTCTGCGGACGCAATATAGATTTTTTCTCTTCCTTCACTTCCGAAAATATAGATTCTGGAATGTTCCAGAAAACGTCCGACGATACTTCGTACATGAATATTTTCCGTCTTGCCTGGAACCTGTGGAATCAGACAGCAGATTCCACGGATCACCATATCGATTCGTACACCGGCACAGGAGGCTTCCACCAGTTTCTCCATGATTTTCTTATCCGTAAGGGAATTCATCTTCAGTCCAATGTAAGCCGGTTCCCCTGCTCTGGCATGTGCAATCTCTTCATCAATCATATCCAGAATCTTATTCTGCAGGCATTTCGGAGCCACCAGCAGATGATCCACATGTTTGATCGTCTCTCCCATGGCAAGAGCCTGGAATACATTGGCTGCTTCCAGTCCGATATCTACATTATAAGTCATCAGCGACAGATCCGTATAAAGCCGTGAAGTTTTTTCGTTATAGTTTCCGGTACCGATCTGTGTATAATATTCAATCTGTTCATCTGTTTTTTCGTGATCAGACAGAGTTTTGAATGAACTTTATAGCCATCCAGTCCGTAGATGACACGACACCCTGCATCCTCCAGCAAACGGGACCATCCAATATTGTTTTCTTCATCAAAACGTGCTTTCAGTTCCACCAGTACCAGCACTTCTTTTCCATTTTCTGCCGCTTCGATCAGTGCTTCTACTACTTTACTCTGTTTGGCCACACGATACAGCGTCATCTTGATAGAAACCACATCTTTATCGTTGGCTGCTTCGTGGAGCATATTCAGAAACGGATTGATACTTTCATACGGATAGGAAAGCAGTTTGTCCTTCTCTTTAATCTGATCCAGAATCGGACGGTCACCGGTAAAGGCCGGGGATTTTCTTGGTGTTCTTCTTTCATAGAATAATTCCGGAATCTTACGAAGAGCATCCTCGATCTGGAAAACGAAGGACAGATCCAGCGGTGCCTGACTGTGGAATACATACTGTGATTTTATTGCCAGATGTTCACAGATCAGTTTCACACTGCCCTCGCTGAGTTTTCTGGAAGTTCGATCCTCACCGGTGCAAGTTTCTTTCTTTTTTGATCAGATCTGCCATAATTCCCGGTAATCCAGATCTTCATCGTACAGCGCATCGGCGTCAATATCTGCATTTCTGGTTACACGAAGCAGGGATTTTTCTTTTACCTGATACCCCTTGAATACTTTTGGAATGTAGTGGAGGATCAGTCTTCCGACAGCATATACGTATTGCCTCCCGGCAGGTGGATCAGCCGTTCAAATACACCGCTTCCACACGGTATAATCCCCAGGCGTTCTTTTCCACTCTTGGTGGTCAGGACAACCACCGCATAGATTTCTTTATTTTTCAGGAATGGGAATGGCTGTCGTTTCCCCACAATGGTCGGTGAAATCAAGCCGGAAATCTCCATATCAAAATATGCTTCCAGAAATTTATTTTCTTCTTCCGTAATCTTACTGAAATCCACCAGACGAACGCCGTATTCCTCAATCTTTTCCATGAGTTTTCCATACACTTCATCTTTTCTCCTGTTCAGGATCTCCACCTGTGGAAGAATCGCCTGAATCTGTTCTTTCGGCGTCATATGTGTTTTATTATCTCTGGAGTCTTTTGCCACCAGCATCTGATCGATCAGCGAACCTACACGCACCATAAAGAATTCATCCAGATTGCTCTGATAGATCGATGCAAATGTCAGGCGCTCACACAGCGGCACCTTCGGGTTCTCCGCTTCTTCCAGTACACGTTCATTAAATTTCAGCCAGGACAGTTCCCGGTTCATATAAATTGTCTCGTTCATTGCTTATCCCTTTACTTTCTTCTACCTTTTATCCAATTGTCACATTCACAAAAAGTACTATATCAAATTTTCTTTTAATTCTATATTGACGCTCTGTAAAATTCATGTTTAAAAAACTCATTTTGCTACACATTATTTTCCTTTCAGTTCATACAGATCCGTTCTCCGTGCGGATAATAATGGCAGCTGTTCGCGGATCGCATCCACGCGTCCAGATCTATTTCCGTGATCTGAATGCCCGGTTTCTCATCCATCTGTGTCACCACATCCCCCCAGGGTGACACGACAAGAGAATGGCCCCAGGAGATATATCCTGCCTGCTCGTCTCTTGCATCGGAAGTTCCGATCATATAGCACTGATTGTCCACCGCTCTTCCCCTGAACATTAACTCCCAGTGTGCCGGTCCGGTTGTCATGTTAAAGGCTGCCGGTACCAGGATCGTTCTGCGCCCCGCAATGTCATCAGCCGTCCAATCTCCGGAAATCTGCAGTCAAAGCAGATACAGATTCCCATTTTCCCAAACTCCGTATCAAAAACGGTAATCTGATCTCCGGCGGTCAGTGTCGCGGACTCCTGATAGCACTGTCCGTCCTTCACGGCGATATCAAACAGATGCACTTTGCGGTGTTTTGCAATCTGGTTGCCCTGCCGGTCAAAGACATAAGCGGTATTGTACACATGTCCTTCCTTATCTTTTTCCGGTACACTTCCGGCTGACAGATAAATCTTATATTTTTTTGCAAGAGCACTTAACCGTTGCCAGGTTTCTCCCTGTTCCATTTCCGCATAGACCGGAAAACAAGGTGTCTGGTACGGGCAGTTGAACATTTCGCCAAGGGTTACCAGATCAATGTTTTCGTCCTTTATACGTTCCAGGTTCCGCTCCAGTTCTTCCAGATTTTTGCTTTTTTTCTTCATAAACATGAGCCTGAATCTGGGCGATTTTCACCTTCATTTTTTCTCCCCCTTCTGTTCCAAATATTTGTAATTCTCTGACTTCAGTATAGATTTCCACAACTTTTTGTCAATTTATCCGGGGGAAAATTGTATATAAAAATCCCCGGGAAGTCATGTTTTCCCCGGGGAATTTTTCAATCTTTATTTGTTGTCCATCTGCTCGTTTTCTCACTGCAGATATTGTTCCACTGACAGTCCCGCAGATCTTCGCCCGCAGCCCTGTATCGATCACTTTTCCTGGACTTTCCGATGTAAACTCCAGGAAATTCAGTTCTTCTCCCTCTGCCCAGTCCGCAGGCATCCAGCACGCCATGGTCGTACCGGTACACTTTCTCCTGTGCCTCACAGATTTCTTTTTCTACTCCGGACGCTTCCACCGTCACCTGACGATTCGGACACGCGCTGCAGATTTCGTCCAGCGAAACCACCAGCCGGATCGACACATCCTGTTCCAGAATGTGTAACATTTTCTCCATATGTGCGGAAAATCCTTCGCTGTATCCTTTTCCTATAAAATACGCCAGACACATCCCGTGATGCGGACGCACCGGTATTCGTTTTTTCTCCATAGTTTTCTCATTTCTCACAGCCATCTGCTGTATTGTTATTTCTGATTCCGATACGCTTCCACGCCCCGTTTCAACCGTTCACAGCCATCCGCGATCCGGCTTCTCTGACATGCCAGGTTGATGCGTAAAAACTGCTCGCCGGTTTTTCCGTACTGTGCGCCTTCCGATACATAAAGACCTGTCGTTTTTCGAATCGTATCGGCAAGTTCTTTCGCACTGCATCCAAGTGCATTGCAATCCACCCAAAGAAGGTAGGTCGCATCTGCCTCTGTCACTTTCAGCTGTGGGATCTCTTTTCGGATATAATCCGTCATGTATGTCCGGTTCTCAAAGAGATACTCACGGAGTTCTTCCAGCCAGTCTTCTCCTTTTGTAAATGCCGCGATCGCCGCACCAATGGCAAATACATTCGGTTCTGCCACCTCATCCGTATTCAACGCACGCCACACTTTATGATGCAATGCCTCGTTCGGGATCATCACGGCTGCCGTCTGGATGCCTGCAATGTTAAATGCTTTCGTCGGTGCAATACAGGTCACACTGATATTTTTACAAGTCTCGGAAGCCGCCGCAAACGGAATGTATCCGGTGCCCGGCCGGGTGATATCGCAATGGATCTCATCTGAAAGAACCGTTACGTGATATTTCTCACATAGTTCTCCCACCCGTGCCAGTGTCTCCCGCTCCCAGATTCTTCCCACCGGATTGTGCGGGTTACACAGGATCATCAACGAAGTCTGCGGATCTGATAATTTCTCCTCCAGCGCCTCAAAGTCCATCTCATAGTTTTCCCCGTCATAGGCCAGCGGGCATTCTACCACATTTCTTCCGTTATTGACGATGGAATTAAAGAAAATATTATACACCGGTGTCTGGATCAGCACGTTTTCTCCCGGTGTGGTCAACTTGCGGACCGTACTCGAAATCGCCGGTACCACGCCGGTACAGAAGGTCAGCCATTCTTTTTTGATGGAAAACTGATGGCGTCTCTCCCACCAGTTCATATATGCCTGATACCAATCTTCTTCCACATCCGTATAGCCGAACACGCCGTGTGCAGCCCGCTTTTCAATCGCTTCCCGCACAGCCGGAGCCGTCTGAAAATCCATATCCGCCACCCACATCGGTAATTCATTTTCTGCCACATCCCATTTCAGAGATCCGGTATTTCTCCGGTCTGTGATCTGATCAAAATCATAGTTGCTCATGCTGTATCTTCCTCTCTGTCCTTTATTCAAACGTTGATTTTTCGAACCAGGTATCGCAGTCTGTACTATGCCTCGACTTCTTTTCCCTGTACAAAGATCTTCGTCTTTGACGGGTCTACCTTATCTTTTTCTACCGTCAGTTCTTTGATCTCATCCGCACGGATCACACCACTCGACGGGTTCAGCACACTGTCGATGGTTCCGTGGATCTTGGCATCCACAGAAGAATATTCAAATGCCAAAGTCGTATTGATCAGCTTACAGTTTTTCATCACCAGATTATCAATATAGCACATACCCTGCAGACTCTCGATGGTACAGTTTATCAGTGTCAGGTTTTTTGCATTCCATCCCAGGTATTCTCCGGAGATAAAGGAATCATACACGGTTACATTATCACTGTTCCAGAATGCATCTTTGGACAGCATTGTTGCATTGTGCACTTCCATATTTTTTACACCGTCGAAGGAATAATTTCCCACCAAACGGAAGTTTTTCAACACCAGATCCTGCAGTTCATGCCGAAATAATCGCCTTTTGCATCCACATGATCCAGTTCCAC
>ENA-OQER01001109-OQER01001109.1-human-gut-metagenome-genome-assembly--contig:-NODE-1109-length-13648-cov-4.444346_pt1 | contig 13648 bp, 12 predicted proteins | sample MGYA00242797_ERZ504639 | MGnify/ENA primary metagenome ERZ504639 (study PRJEB26092, sample SAMD00036306) | human gut metagenome | host: Homo sapiens | study: EMG produced TPA metagenomics assembly of...
AGAACAGAAAACATCCCTGACACGTTCCAGATATTGTTTGTCTTTCGGTATCCGATAATCTTTCAGCCTGTTCAATTCGTCCCAAGTCAGGAATATCACCTTTTTAGAGGTGGTTTTCAATTTGGGCTTGAAAGTGTCGTATGCAATATTCTGATGATGCCCTTTCTTGAAGCTCCAGCGCAGAAACCATTTGAGGAATCCCATCTGTTTGCCGATGGTGCTGTTCCTCATATCCTTTTTGTCACGCAGGAAATTTACATACTCGTTCAAGCCGAACTCGTTGAAGTATTCAAAGGTTACATCTTCCTTGAACTCTTTGAGGTGGTTTTTCACTGCTGAGAATTTCTCGTAGGTGGATGCCGTCCAGTTATTCTGATTGCCACACTCCTTTACAAACTCATCGAATACTTCCCAAAAACTTATTTGTGTTTCTTCCTGCTGCTCTTCGCTGGTGTCTTTCATCCGCAGGTTGAACGCATCCTTTAGCTGTTGGGTGGTCGGTATGGTTTCCTGTACCTCAAACTCCTTGAACACGTTTTGAATCTCGGCATAATATTTCAGCAAGTCCGCATTGATTTCGGATGCGCTTTGTTTTAGTTTGTTGGTGCATCCGTTCTTTACCCGTTGTTTGTCGGCATCCCATTTGGCTACGTCAATCCGGTAGCCTGTTGTAAACTCGATGCGTTGGCTTGCGTATATGACACGCATACGGATGGTACGTTCTCTACGATTGGCACACCGTTCTTTTTCCGGCTTTCCAATGCAAAAATGATGTTACGTTTGATATTCATAATTGGGTGCGTTTGAAATTCTACACCCAAATATACACCCAATATTTGGAATAGCAAAAGATATTCAGAAAGATTTAGATTTACTCTGCGCTTTAGATAGTATATGATTATCAGTGATTTGCAATTTTATGATATTTCTTGAAAGCATAGGTTCGAGAGCCTGTCTCTCCGCGAAAGTAGAAAAGTTAAAGTTGTAGATTCTTGAATTTGAACGATTCAAGAATTTTTCTTTTTCTAGTATTTTCCTTCATCTTTTCAAGGAGCTTATGTTAAATTGGAATCCGGTAATTTGATTTATGAAGACAATTTCGATATATGATTCGTTGCTTGTTTTAGGGCGTGGAATAGGACAAGTCATGTTTCAGAATAATGCGTTGTCCGGTTTGTTAATGTTGGTCGGAATTTTTCTGAACTCGTGGCAGTTGGGAGTATTAGCGGTAGGCGGTAATATAATAAGCACGTTGGCGGCTTGTATCTCAGGTTATGGACGTGACGATATAAAGAATGGACTGTATGGTTTTAACGGCACATTGATAGGTATAGCAGTCGGAGTTTTCATGCAGCTGTCTTTGTGGTCTTTGCTGCTCATGGCGGTAGCTTCATGTTTTTCTACTTGGATAGTACGGCTTTTCAGCCGGCAGCATTCACTTCCCGGATTTACTGCTCCTTTCATTTTTTCTGTGTGGATATTATTGGGAATCTGTACTTGGATAACGCCGGATTTATTGCTGGTTTCCGAAACGGTATCTGATACTGTGCGGGAGGTTGATTACGTTCAGGCTTTTTGTTTAGGTATTGGTCAGGTCATGTTTCAAGAAAATTTATTGACCGGACTGTTCTTTTTGGCTGGTATTGGGGTTAATTCATGGACTGGAACTTTTTATACTGCGCTGGGGACACTTCTTCCTGTTCTTTTTGCTGTATTTTGGGGGATAGATCCGGAAATGTTGAATATGGGATTGATGGGCTATAATGGTGTATTGTGTGCTTTGGCTTTAGGAGGCAAAAACTTGGAAAAGCTTTGTATGGGCTTTATGTTCAGTCTTGCTGTCCGTTGTATTGCAGTTTGCAGGGATCAAGTTGGGAATTACTACTCTGACTGCACCTTTTGTACTATCTGTATGGATGATAATGATAATGCAGAAAGTGGTGAATACAAAAGGTGAATAATAGACAGTATCCGTAGTTCAGGCAGATTGATTTTATAATGGATGTAAAACAATCTAATTGGGATATTATTATGGATCTAAATTGATTGACGCAAAGGCTGGAAAAGTATAGCTTACGCTCAATGAATCATTTATGAAGGTTCCTTTCAAGATCCTTCATGACAACACATTGAAAAACAATATATTGTGTAATTATGAAGGATTTGAAGGATTTCCCGGTATCTTTTTATATTTATAGGTTTTATGATAACTCCAATCCCAGTGCTTCTTTTAATTTCAGCAGATTCGGGTTTTTCTTGCTCATCATCTGGAAACGTTCCACATGGCTGTAAGCACGGATGTTCTCGGTAGGGGCACTGACACGTACCGTCATGGTGATTTTCCGGTTGTGCAGTCGTTCGCGTAAATGATTCTGAACCGATGGTATCAATTGTACCATATATTTTTCCACCATATCATTGTCTACTGTCACTTCAAAAGTCGTGTCATTCAACAAATGCGGATGCATGTTCATCATTCGTGCGGAGTTAGCCTTCTCTTCCTTGGGCAGGGCGGCTGCAAATTCACGCCAGTAATAGTCCAGATCTTTTTCATTGAAAATATAATCTTCGTATGTGGCATCGTTTTGGACAGCGGTGCTTGCCGCTTTTGCTTCTTGCTTTTCCGCAGCTTGCTGTTCGTGCAAAGGACGGCGCAGGGATATACCGAGTGAGCCCGCCTTGAACACCGGGATTTTTTTCTCTTCTCTGGTCTGAGGCAGCGGGCTTGGACGGCTTGCGTTCATACTGCCGGTTGTACTTGTACCCTGTGGTTGAGGAACGGCGGTTGCTGCGGTCTGTGCAGCGGCAGCTTTAGCCTGAGGCTGTGGCTGCGTGGCGGCTGTGGAAGTCGCTTGCTGCGTAAATAGGGGTTTTAATATCTTCTTAGGGCCACGCCCACCACTTGCATCATCGGCGTCGGGCAGAGTGAGTTGGGCGCATTGAATCAGTGTCAGTTCTACCAGCAGACGTTTGTTTTTGCTTGCACGATAGTTCAGGTCACAATCATTGCATAGCTTCATGGCACGGTACAGGAATTTCTGGTCACATTTTTGTGCTTGTTCTTTATAGCGGTCGCGGATACCGGCGCCTACTTCCAGCAATTGCAGGGTGGAAGGATCCTTGCTCACCAGCAAATCCCGGAAATGAGAGGATAGTCCGGTGATGAAATGGCTGCCGTCAAATCCTTTTTTCAATACGTCGTTAAAAAGCAGCATGGATTCGGGAACTTGTTTTCAAGCAACAAATCGGTCAGCTTGAAATAATATTCGTAATCCAAGACATTCAGGTTTTCAATCACACTTTTGTAAGTGATGTTCCCACCTGTGAAGCTGACTACTTGGTCGAAGATGGAAAGAGCGTCGCGCATACCACCGTCGGCTTCTGTGCGATGACAGTCAGGGCTTCGGGTTCGGCGTTGATATGTTCCAGTTTGGCAACGTATTGCAGATGGTCGATAGTGTCTTTGATGCCGATGCGGTTGAAGTCATAAATCTGGCAACGGCTCAGAATAGTCGGCAGTATCTTATGCTTTTCCGTTGTGGCAAGGATGAAGATGGCATGATGAGGCGGTTCTTCCAATGTTTTCAGAAAAGCATTGAAGGCGGCTTGCGACAACATGTGGACCTCATCAATGATATATACCTTGTACTTGCCGATTTGTGGCGGGATACGTACCTGCTCAATCAGCGAACGGATATCTTCTACCGAGTTGTTGCTGGCGGCATCCAGCTCATGTATGTTGTAAGAACGCTGTTCGTTGAATGCCAGACAAGACTCACACTGATTGCAGGCTTCGCCTTCGGCAGTGGGGGTCTGGCAGTTGATGGTTTTGGCAAAGATACGTGCACACGTTGTTTTTCCCACTCCACGCGGTCCGCAGAACAGGTAGGCATGTGCCAGCTTGCCGGTGGCAATAGCATTTTTTAAGGTGATGGTCAACGCGCGTTGTCCCACAACCGATTCGAATGTAGCGGGACGATATTTTCGTGCCGATACGATATAATTTTCCATAAGCGGAGTTCTTTTTTCTAATATGAGTTCTGCAAAAGTACATAAATTATCCGTTTTTATGGGTAGGATTGCTTGAAATATTTCTATCTTTGCAAAAATCAAAAAAAGGGATTCTTTGTATGAGCAAATTGCTGACTATTTGGAACTACATCCGGCGCATAAGTATATGATTACGGTGCTGATCTTTATTGTAGTTATTGGTTTTCTGGATGAGAACAGCTTGATTCAGCGGGTAAAGCATCGCAGTGAGATCAGCGCGCTGAATAGTGAGATAGAGAAATACAGAAAGCAATATGAGGAAGATACGGAGAAACTGAAGGAACTGACCACGAATCCTGAGGCTTTGGAGAAAATAGCACGCGAGAAGTATTTGATGAAGAAGCCTGACGAGGATATTTTTGTGTTTGAAGAATGAGTAAATCTTATAATATAATTTCGATGGTAGGGGCAGTCCTGCTGCTGGCAGGTGCGGTGTTGCAAATCACCCGGTGGGAGCTTGCGCCTTATCTGTATACGCTGGGTGCTGTGATGTTCGGCTATGTGCAGGTGATGGGGAATCGTTATGATGGAAGGAATTTTATCATCAAGCGTTTGCGTAGACAGCAGATTTTCGGGGCTGTCGCACTGGTCTTTACAGGAGTATTGATGTTTACCATGAAACGTAACGAATGGATTGTTTGTCTTTCCATTGCCGCTGTCCTGGAACTTTATACGGCTTTCCGTATTCCGCAGGAGTTGGAGAAGGAGAAACGTTAAGGAATCTGTGTCATTTTTTTGTCCGCGTTTATCAGAGGCTTATCTTGTGAAAAATAGGAGAACGCGGACAACACTTGTTACATGTTGTCCGCGTTCTAAAAAATAGTTGTCCGGTATTGTTATTCCACAATGGTCATTTCATCTACCAAGTGTTTCGCTCCTGCAAACTTATCAATAATAAATAAGGTATAGCGGATATCCACACAGGCTGCACGTTGTAACTGGGGATTATAAGCAATGTCACCGGTCAGTCCTTCGTAGTTGCGGTCAAAGCCGGTACCGATCAATTCTCCTTTATTATTGAAAACGGGGGAACCGGAATTACCTCCTGTATTATCTGTTCCTGTAACAAAACAGAGGGGCATTTCACCATTCTTCATGGCATAGCGTCCGAAGTCTTTCTTGTTATACAGGTCCTTTAGTTTGGCCGGAACCACGAATTCGTAGTTGTTCGGATCCTCTTTTTCCATCACTCCTTTCAGCGTGGTGTAATAGTTGTATTCCACACCGTCTTTGGGGCTGTATGAACCTACTTTACCGTAAGTGAGACGTAACGTGGAGTTGGCATCCGGATAAATAGGAGTACCTTCATGCTGTTTCAGCTTCATCATGCCCTCCACCCAAGTTTTATGGGCCAGATTATAAGCGTCGGTTTCAGCTTCATGGCTGCATCGGTATCTGCATAACCTTGGTCTACTGATTTGGCATATTGCACCATCAGGTCATTTTCCAATGTCTTGGCATCCGGTTTTGCCACAAAGCTGTTGAAGGCCTCAACGGCTTCGGAAGATGGATGTATCAAAACAAGCATCGACAAAGGCGTCAATGTTTCCTTTAAATTCTTTGTCTATTACTTTAAAGATACTGATGCGCTGTCCGGCCGGAATTAATTCTGCGTAAGTTTTCAGCAAAGCTTTGGAAACTTTGCGGTCTACTTCGGGATTATAATCTTTATTGAAAAATTTATCAGCCTGTTTGCTCAGTTTGCTTAATGCATGATCCAGCGGGCTGATTTCTTTAGTGGCGTGAGGTACTTTATATCCTTCTTTCAATGCTTGCAGGACTTATCTGTAGAAGGAATTTTATAGAATTCCGTTCCCAGTTTGCAAACTTCATAAATGGCTTGCTGATGATATACGGCATCATGGCGTTTGCTCACGATTTTCCGGATAGCGTCGAAGGCTTTCTGGTAGGCGTCTGTACCCATTTCACGTCCATAAGCCAGAAGCTTTTCCTGTTGTTTCTTTTTAGTATCAAGTACTTTCAGGTGAACCAGCCCTTCGTTCATACCGATGGCATTTTTCCAGTAGTTGGCTGATGAAGCGTATTTACTGGCGTACTGGATGCGTACTTTATCACTTTTCAGCATTTCTTCCAGCAGATTATTCAAACGTACGGTGCGGATGGTCTTACGCATGAAGTTGGTAGTCTGCATACGTTCTTCCACTTCGTCCGAAATCATGTATCGCCAGTTGCGTCCGGGGAATCCCATTACGAAAGTGAAGTCTCCCTCTTTGATTCCTCCAGGTTGATGGTCAGATGTTTTTTCACCTTCAAAGGTACATTGCTTTCGTTATAGTCAGCCGGTTTACCGTCGGGTGTTGCATAAATGCGGAACATGGAGAAATCGCCACAGTGACGGGGCCACATCCAGTTATCGGTGTCAGCTCCGAACTTTCCGATGGAAGAAGGAGGAGCGCCTACCATGCGGACATCTTTATAGATGGTCTTTACAAACAAGTAATAGCGGTTGGCTCCGTAGAAAGGCTTTAGTTCCAAAGCGGTGAACGGAGTGATTTCTATCTTTTCTTGTTCGGCAAAACGTTTGGCTACTTTGCTCAGATAGGAGGGGGACAGGTAGTTCAGTCCTTCCGGATCCTCATCTTTGGCCAGTTGTTTCTTTACGTAAGGAGTGACGTCCAGAATTTTGTCTATGAAGGTGACAGTCAGCCCCTTGCAGGGAAGTTCTTCTTTGCGGCTCATAGCCCAGAAGCCGTCAGTCAGATAGTCGTGTTCTACTGAACTGTGTTGTTGGATATAGCTGTAACCGCAATGATGATTGGTCAGCACAAGACCTTCAGCAGAAATGATTTCACCGGTACAACCGCCTCCGAAATGCACTACAGCATCTTTCAGACTGATGCTGTCCGGACAATATACTTTATCAATGCTGATATCCAGTCCCATATCATACATGGTGGCCGCATTCTGTTCTTTCAGATCAGTCAGCATCCACATCCCCTCGTCGGCATGGCCGGCAAGGGTTGTGAGGGTAAATAGCGAGAGTAATAGTGTCTTTTTCATTATTCAACAATAGTCATTTCGTCAATCAGGTGTTTGCATCCGCCCAATTTGTCGATGATGAATAATACATAACGTATGTCCACTGCGATACAACGCTGCAGGTTGTTGTCGAAATTAATGTCACCACTCAGTGATTCCCAGTTACCGTCAAAAGCGGCGCCGATGAGCTCACCGTTACCATTGATGACAGGAGAACCTGAATTACCGCCGGTAATATCATTGGTAGTCAGGAAGCAAGCAGGCATATCACCGTTAGGTAATGCATAACGTCCGAAATCTTTTGCTTCATACAATTCCTTCAGTTTGGCGGGAACAACAAATTCCGGATTGGTCGGATCTTCTTTTTCCATGACACCTTTCAGTGTGGTGTAGTATTTATAATGTACTCCGTCTTTAGGGTTATATGACTTCACATTACCGTATGTCAGGCGGATAGTGAAATTTGCATCCGGGGCTTTGGGTTCCGGTGAATACATTTCACACAGGCCGCGTACATAAGTTTTATGTAATAAGTCCATGCCTTTCATAGATTCGGCCAGTTCGTTTCCCAGCTTGTTCATCAAGTCATATTTAGCCCGTACATATGCTGTCATCGGATCTTTTTCTATGGCTTTCACGGTAGGTTTCTTGATGAATTTATTGAAATTCGCTTCGTTGGAGAAGATGGAATTGTCATAACAATGGTCTACGTATGCATCATAATTCCCTTTGAAATCCTTCTGGATGGTGGTGTAGAAGGCAGGTAAGGCATCGGCAGGAACCATTTCGGCATACAGGGGCAACAGAGCTTTGGCCACTTTGCGGTCTACTTCATGATCGTAGTCCTTGTTATGTACATCGGCATATACTTTTTTCAGCGTTTCAATATTTTTATTAATCGCTTCTTTATCTTTATTTTTGATTGCTTCTTTCAGCTTGTCCAGAATCAGATAAGGTGTGCCGAATTCTATACCTCCTTGAAAGACTTCACGGAAACAGGTGTAGTTATAAAGAATAGGATTACTCTTTTCGATGGCGGCATCAATTTCGCTGACTACTTTTTCATAATCGGTGTTGCCTTTGGCTTTAGCAAATGCTGCGAACTTGGCTTCCTGTTCTGCTTTTGTTTCCAATACCTTATTGTCGATAATGGCTTTATTCATGCCGATAGAGTTTTTCCAATAGTTGCTGGAACCTGCATATTTGCTGGCGTATTGGATACGTACTTTGTCACTGGCAGCCATTTCTTTCTTCAGTACATCCTGACGCACACCACGTATGCGGATACGGGGTTCGTTGGTGGAATGCATCCGTTGTTTCACTTCACTTTGAGTTAGATAGCGGTTGGTGCTTCCGGGGAATCCCATAATCATGGCATAGTCACCCTCGTTAATACCTTTCAGGGAGATAGCCAGATGCTTTTTGGCTTTCAGAGGAACATTGTTTTCATTATATTCTGCCGGTTCGCCATTGGCATCCGCATAAATGCGGAAGACGGAGAAGTCGCAAGTATGACGGGGCCACATCCAGTTGTCTGTTTCACCACCGAATTTACCGATGGATGAAGGTGGAGCGGCAACCATGCGTACGTCGCTGTAGGTTTTCAGATAAATCAGATAGAATTTATTGCCTGCATAGAAAGGCAGAGCTTGTGCGCTGATACCTGCTTTCCCGTTCAGGTCACTGGCTTTCAGTTCCTCGTCGGCCAGTTTTTTCAGGAAGTCGTATTCAAAGGTTTCCTCTTCTTTTACTTCGCCTGATTTTACTTTATTGTTTACTTTATCTGTGACATCAACAATGCGTTCTACAAATTTGAACTTCAATCCCGGAGTCGGCAGCTCTTCTTTGCGGCTTTTTGCCCAAAAACCATCAGTCAGATAGTCATGTTCTACCGAGCTATGTTGCTGTATCGCTCCGTAGCCACAGTGGTGGTTGGTCAGGATCAGTCCGTCCGGTGAGATGATTTCACCGGTACATCCTCCTCCGAAAATGCCTACTGCATCTTTTAATGAAACGCGGTTCGGGTTATAAATGTCGTCTGCTTCCAGCAGTAAGCCTTGTGCTTTCATGCGGTCTGCCAAATGCTGCTCTTGCATCAGTTGCAACAGCCACATACCTTCGTCTGCCTTCGACGGCAAGAATGCTACACACATCAATGCGAGCAATAAAAGTTTGAATTTTTTCATGTTGTGTACTAATTGTTATTTCTTTATCCTTATATCGGTTACAAAAATAGAAAAAAAGAGGGAACTTTGCACTATAAATTGCCTTCTCGGTAATAATCTTCTATTTAGTTTTAAATTTTAATAAAATGTTTTTGTCACTAAATTATAGATTGTACCTTTGTATGCGAAAAATAGTAATGGGGCGTAGATAAGCATGAATAAACTTTTTTTCTCTGTGGTATCTTTATTGGCTTTTACTTCATGTGCCAGTGAGTATAAGATAGAAGGTAGTTCTTCTGTTTCTCGTCTGGATGGGAAAATGCTATTTGTAAAAGTTCCTAGTGGAGACCGGATGCTGAGTATTGATTCGGCAGAGGTGATTCATGGAATGTTCAAGATGGAAGGTATAACCGATTCTACTTCAATGGCATCCTTGTATATGGATGATGAGAGTATCATGCCTTTTGTCATTGAAAAAGGAAAAATATCCATCAGTATCGACAATGCCCGTATTGTGGTTACCGGAACTCCGTTGAATGATCGTCTGTATGATTTTGTGGGAAAAAAGACTTCTTTGGACGACAGAGCGTACGAGCTGGAGCGTCAGGAGAGCCGTATGATTATGGATGGAAAAGCGCCGGATGAAATTCAACGTGAGATAACGAGAGAACGTGAGAAACTGGCTGCTGAAATGAATGCATTGGCTAAGGAGTTTATCCAGAAGAATTATGATAATGTATTGGGACCGGGTGTTTTCATTATGTTGTGCAGCAATTTTCCTTATCCTGTCATGACTCCCTTGATTGAGGAAATTATAGAGGAGGCTCCTGACCGATTTAAAAACAACTCCTTGGTAAAGGAGTATGTGACGGTAGCCCGTTCGAATATGGAAAAATTAAAAGCTCCCCATTAATGAGGAGCCTTTTTTATCTGTCTTGGTCTGGATTGTCTATCTTTCCTTGATATTTTTCAGGTAAGTCTTTCTCAATTTCCCTGTAAGCCTCTTCCATGGTCGCTTTGATGTTTTCCATTCCCTGGCTTTGCGGATAAATGGGCTTGTGTACGACTAATGTCATAGGATGCCAGGATATAAAACCGCCGGTACGGGGAAGAATATTAAAGGAGCCGATAATAGTGAGTGGTACTACGGGAAGTTGCAAATCATCCGCCAGTTGGAAAGCGCCTTTCTTAAAATATCCCATGTGCCCGGTAAAAGTACGTGCACCTTCGGGAAATACCACTAGAGAAGTTCCATTCTGTAGTACGTGACGGGCATGTTCTATGGTTTCTATTACTTTCTTGGGACCGGATTTATCAACGAATATATGTCCGGCAGCTTCACAGGCTTTGCCGACGAAAGGCATTTTGCGCAGACTTTTTTCATCATCCATTTAAAGTTTCGTCCCAGAAAACCATAAATAAGGAAGATATCGAAAGATCCTTGATGATTGGCTACAAACACGTAGGATGTTTTTTTAAGTACTTCCGGATGTCCTACTACCTTGACAGGAATAAGTAATACATAGCAGAAAAGCTGTGACCATATCTTTCCCGGATAATATCCCCAAAAATGCGGATCGCCTATCCATGAACCAATAATGGTAACTATTGCTGTAAGTATGGTTAATACCAGCAAAATGGGAAGTGCTATGAATAGTTGGTATAAAATATATAGTACTTTCATTTGTCTGAATTTTAGTTGTACAAAGATAGAAAAACTATTTTATATTTTATGTAACGTGATTACAGTAATTTCCGGCCATGCTCCAAGGCGCATAGGAAACATCAGATAGCCTAAACCGATATTGACAAACAAGGATTGTTTTCCTTCCTGGTATAAACCGTTGTGTTCGGGATATACGAATTTGGCAGGAGAGAAGCCAAACAGGCTGAATTGCATTTCATGGGTGTGTCCTGAAAGCATTAGCTGCACATCACTTTCCGGCAAGACTTCTCTGTGCCAATGAGTGGGGTCATGGCTCATTAATATTTTATACATTCCTTCCGTTCCTTTTAATGCTTTCTGCAGATCTCCATGATTGGGAAATGGGGGATTTCCGCTGTTCTCTACACCTGCCAAGGCTATACTGTCTCCATGATGATGTAGAATGACATGATCGTTATTGAGCATCTTCCATCCCATTGCAGCCTGTTTGGATTTCAAGCTGTTTAGATTGGCTTCTTGAGCTTCTTCTGTTTCCCATTTTATATAAGGAGAATAGTCATGGTTGCCTAAAACGGAATACACTCCGTCTTTTCCTTTTATCTGTTCTAGAATAGGGATAAATTCGTCCAATTCCGTTGCCACGTTATTGACCAAGTCACCTGTAAAAAGTACCAAGTCGGCATGTTGTGCATTAATGAGGTTTACAGCTTTCTGTAAGGCAGCACTGTTGCCGGTCCAGCTACCGGAATGGATATCAGATATTTGTACAATGCGGTAGCCGTCAAAACCGCTAGGAAGTTCATCGGAACTGATGGTTACCTCCCTGATTTGAAAATGTTGTTTTCCTTCGGTTGCTCCATATACTACATATACTAAAGAGGCTAAAGCCAATCCTCCCGCTACATATCCTCCATACAGTTTTTTGCCGGAGATGATATATAGGAGCTTCATAAACAGGATAACAATGACGAAAAGTGCCTTGGGTACGGAGAAGCAAAGAAAAATCAATAAGAAATTGCTAAGTCGCTGCATGGAATCCGGACGTGGCTCGTGTATAGAAAAGACTAATGTCATTCCCAATAAAAGAAACAGACTGGGAAGCCAATAGGCCCAATGTGTCCATTTTTGGGAAACACGGCGTATATATGCTTTGTATATATACATATCGGGCAATATCAGTAGCACTAGAAAAAACAGAAATAATTTTATCAGCATCATAATTTATTCGTTTTTTATAGATTGGCGGCGAGAAACTTTTTAGTTTCTTCTATACTCATGCCCCGGCGGGCGGCGTAATCTGCCAATTGGTCTTCACCTATTTTCCGATGGAGAAATAGTGGGAGGCCGGATGAGCAAACATGAGTCCGCATACAGAGGCATGGGGCTTCATCATACCATTCTCGGTCAATGAAATTCCTATTTGCTTCATATCCAGCAACTCGTCTAATAAGAAATTGATGGACTGGTCGGGTAAGGAGGGATAACCCACAGCAGGACGTATCCCTTGATATTTTTCATTATGCAGGTCTTTTACGCTTAGATTTTCATCAGGTGCATACCCCCAAGTTTTTTGCGTACATCTTCGTGTAGCTTTTCTGCAGTAGCTTCCGCCAGCCTGTCGGATAGCGTTTGTGCTAACATACGTTTATAGTCATCTTCTGCATAAAGTTGTTCCATCTCTGCATCTACCGTGGTGGCAAATGCTCCGATTTTATCTGTAATCCCCGAGGACAGAGGACGTACAAAATCACTCAGACATAGAAATGGGTCATCTTTTTTCAATTTTGCGGCTTGTTGGCGCAAAAGCGGGAAACGCTTGCCATTCAGCAGTAAATCATCTCCATCCGCATTAGCATCCATGATGTTGACCACTCCATGAGTTTGATACACTGCGTCCAGCTGGTTCAACATCCGGTTTGCCTCTTTGAAAAGCTGCATGGCTTCACTGGCTTTCAGACGATCTTCTTCCGTAAAACTAGTGAGCCACATGGCACGGCATGAATCACACCCATGTATGTCCGCGATGGCGGCAAATTTGGGCTGGAACCCCCATGCGTGGAAAAAATAAATCCAATTAATATATTCGCTGACTTCGTGAATCTTGTAATCTACAATCATCTTTTAAATCTTAATTCTTGTCCGCGATGGCTTTCATCTACTTTGTTGTCACTGTAAACCAAGTCACCATTGACGAATGTTTTTTCTACTCGTGAATGAAATTTTTGTCCTTCCATCGGACTCCATCCGCATTTGCTTAAAACGCAATCGGCTGTTACAGTCCATTCATGATCCGGATTTACTAGTACCAAGTCAGCTTGATAACCGGGGCGGAGGTAACCGCGTCTTTCAATATTATATAATTCGGCCGGTGCATGGCACATTTTTTGAACCAATTGTTCCATGCTTAATACGCTCCGCGTACTAATTCCATGATGGCGACCAATGAGAACTGTATCATCGGCATACCCGATACGGCTTTCAATGCCCCACCTTCCTTTTCTTTCAGCAAATGAGGGGCATGGTCTGTACCTATTACATCTATGCGGTTGGTGGATAATGCTTTGCGCAAAGCATTCCGGTCTTCTAAAGTTTTGATGGACGGATTGCACTTGATATGTCCTTTCAATGCCTCATAATCTTTGTCATAGAAGTATAGATGTGACACGCAAGCTTCCGCAGTAATCTTTTTTTTCACTCAAGGGGTTTTGTCTTCAAACAAATCCAGTTCTTTGTGCGGTGCTGATGTGCAGGATGTGCAGGCGGGCTT
>ENA-OQER01001110-OQER01001110.1-human-gut-metagenome-genome-assembly--contig:-NODE-1110-length-13648-cov-1.915169_pt1 | contig 13648 bp, 24 predicted proteins | sample MGYA00242797_ERZ504639 | MGnify/ENA primary metagenome ERZ504639 (study PRJEB26092, sample SAMD00036306) | human gut metagenome | host: Homo sapiens | study: EMG produced TPA metagenomics assembly of...
ATGCACTGTGTGCCTTTGTGGGCGGCTTCAGCATGGAGAAGTATGTATCCTTCATGACCTGCGCCGATTTTATCGTCAGCACGCCCGACTATTTCCGTTACAACCCGGCAGATGAATTCATCACGCCAGAACAGATCGAGGAGATCGCAGCAAACACAAAGGCCAGTCTTTCCGGCACGGGATATGCTGTGCGAAAACCCGCCTACCTGTGGATGACGGAGGATGCTCTGCGGCAGGACTATGCAAGGTACGAAAGCGCCGAGCAGTTGGACAGCCATATGAGCCGTCTGGAGCACCGGGGCAATATGGTGATGGGAGATACCAGGATCGAGGCTCTGGATAACAGTCTGTTTGACAAGCTGCAAGTATTCGACGGAGATATTTCTCCCATGTTGGAGCCGGACAATAACGCCATTGCCATTGCGGTTTCCTTAGATGACTACGGTAATCTGCCCAATCTTGAATACTACCCCAAGGTGGGAGACACGATCACCGTTACCTATGCGGACGATGTGAAATATATCGACAGCCGCACCGGGGAACTCACCGAAGATACACCGGAGGAGTACTTTCAGGCAAAATTGTATGGAGCCAGAGATGTAGAGTACACGGTCTGCGCCTTGGTAGAACTTCCGAATTCCATGAGTTATCGTTATGGTGGTATTGGATATGACGCAGTTTTGTCTGTGGACACCGCACAGAGGGACAGCGGTGGTGCAGCCATTCCGATGCTCTACCTGTTCGACACAGCGGACGAAGTTGACGAGGCCGAAGCAGAGCAATATCTATCGAAGCTCACTGCCGGTGAGTTTTCGCCCTTGATGTATGAAAGCAAGGCCACGGCTCGCTCTGAATTTGCTCAGTTCCGGCAGATGTTCCTTCTGATAGGTGGTATCCTCTGTGCTATCATTGGCTGGTGGGACTCTTAAATTTCTTCAACGCCATGATGACCGGTATTCTTTCCCGCCGCCGTGAATTTGCTGTGCTTCAGGCTGTAGGAATGACAAACCGGCAGCTCAAAACCATGCTGATCTACGAGGGGTTGTTTTACGCAATGTCTTCTGTAGCGGCGGCCTTTATTCTGTCGCTGGCGGTGGGACCTCTTGCGGGAAAAATGCTGGGCAGTATGTTCTGGTTCTTTGAGTATCGATTCACCATTCTGCCTGTCCTGCTGACAATTCCGGTATTTCTTCTGCTGGGGTGGCTGATTCCTTGCATGATGTATGACAACGCAGCGAAATGCAGTGTTGTAGAGCAATTAAGGGATGCTCAATAACTGTTAAGCAAAAAACGGCCCTCTGCCAATGAAAAAGGCAGAGGGCTGAGTTTTAATCTAAGGGTTTACATTCAGTTACAGTTTTTAGATAAATTTCGGGGTTTCCGTTCAAAACAAGGTCTGCATATCCAATCGGGTCATTGTAGATTAGATAGTCCAGCTCTGACCGCTGATACATATTGTCAGCAACCTCATTCTCCACGGCTATTGTATCAATAGCAATCATACTGCCATCTAAGAATTTCAGTTCCACACAGGCATTATCCATGTTGAACTCACAAGAAATCAACCTATCCATAAGAAACCTCCACTTTGCTGGATGTTAGATCATCCCAAAATATTTGAATGCTTCTCGGATTGCTTTCTCTTTTTCCGGCGGACACTGGGGCTGTCTGGAATTCTCGGACTTCGGCAGATTATAGTTCTTACCAACCCCAATCCCACATTTTCGTTTAATCTGTGAGATATAGAGGTTGGACACCTTTAACCCGGTATGCTCCAACACATACTCCTTGATCTGCGGATAGGTTGCCCCATCCTGAAATTCGGACATATCCATATCTTCCAAAGAGAACTCAACCCGAATCTTTTTCGAGTCGACCTCTCCCTTGGAAAGCAAGACAACCGTCTCCACGTGCACCGTATGCGGAAACTGATCCACCGGCGTCACATCCTTAAGTTCATATCCATTTGCTCTTAAGAACTTCACATCCCTCGCAAGCGTTGCACTGTCGCAGCTACATACACGACTTTCTCTGGCTGCATATCCACGATCGTCTGAAGCAGGGATTCCTCACAGCCCTTTCTCGGCGGATCGACCACGATCACATCAGCGTGCGCCGTCTCTCCGTTATGTGTCTTTTCATATTCTTTATAATATTCCGGCAGAACTTCTTCTGCCTTGCCTACATAGAATTCCGCATTCGTAATATCATTGATCTTCGCATTATTCCTTGCATCGTCAATGGCCTGCGGTACGATCTCTACACCATATACCTGCTTTGCTTTCTTCGCAAGGAACAGGGAAATGGTTCCGATTCCGCAGTACAGATCCCACACTGTCTCATTGCCTGTAAGACCTGCATAGTCCAGTGCCAGTCCGTATAACTTCTCTGTCTGGACCGGATTCACCTGGTAAAATGACAGAGGGGAAATCTGATACTTAATCTCACCGATATAGTCTGTGATGAACTCCTGCCCCCACAGAAGGCAGATCGTATCGCCCATGATCACATTCGTCTTCGCCGTATTCGAGCTGAGTGTGATGCTTGTCATGCCCGGAATCTGTCGGAGACGTCCGACCAGATCATGCAGTGCGGAATGGTCTTTCCATTGATAACCAAACACACCATGATCTCATCCGTTTTAAATCCGTAACGGAGCAGCACATGGCGCACCAGTCCCTTATGTTTCACTTCATCGTATGCCGGAATTTCAAATTCTTCCATAAAATCCAGGATACAGTTCAAGATCTCTTCATTCACTTCCACACCAAGTACACAGTCTGTATTCCGATAATACTGTGTGTTCTGCCGGCATAGAATCCGGCGGTCACTTTGCCGTCTTTGTCTGTCCCAATCGGAAACTGTGCTTATTACGGTAGCGGAACGGCTGCATCCCTTCCTCGTCCATGCCGACAACCGGATGCATGATCTGATCCAGAAGTTCACCCGGAACTTCTCCGATCCGCTCCAGATTGCCGCGTACCTTAGATTCTTTAAATGCAAGCTGTGCCGGGTACTTCATCTCCTGTATCTGGCATCCACCACATTTTCGCGCCATCGGACAGACCACTTCCTCTATGCGGTCCTTCGACGGAGTCAGGACATTCATCAGGCGGGCATAGCGTAATTCTTCTTGGCTTTCATAACCTTTGCCTCTACGACATCCCCTATAATGGCATCTTTGATGAACAGTGTATACCCGTCCACCTTGCCGATGCCTTCTCCTCCGACTCCGATATCTTCAATTTTAACCTTTACTAATTCATTCTTCTGCATCATTAAATAACTGTCTTTCTGATATTTGATTCAAACAGGCGGTTATATCCCAGCCAGTCATTACTTTTTTTATCTTTGAATAACTCTGTCAGGGTCTGCATCTTCGCATCTGCATTGTCGGCAAGATTCAGAGCCATCGCCTCGGCAAGTGCCGGTTTCTTCGGGGAACCGTATTCCAGTTCTCCGTGATGCGCAACGATACAGTGTTTTAATTCGTTCGCAAGTTTCTCTGGAAAATCCGGAATATTGCGGACTGCATCTCCGATCATCTCCACACCGATCACGATATGTCCCAGAAGCTGTCCTTCGTCTGTGTAATCATTTTCCGGGAAAGATGACAATTCCTTCGTCTTTCCGATATCGTGACAGATTGCCGCCGTGAAAAGCAGATCCTTATTCAGGATCGGATATGCCCCCACCATGTAATCACAGAACTTCACTACACTCAGTGTATGTTCCAGAAGTCCTCCGGCAAACCCGTGATGTACCGTCTTCGCGGCCGAATGTCCCTTGAAATTACGGATAAATGTCTCGTCTTTTATAAAATAATGATCCAGTACTTGTCTCAAATACTGGTTGTCTACTTCTTAATGTATCCAAGCAGTTCCTCATACATGCCATCTGTACTTTTCTCTGTTGTCGGCATATAATCGGCAGCGATGTATTCGCCTTCCTGCACCTTTCTGATCTGCTTGATATTCATCTGCAGATTATTGTTATAGCTGATGATCTCACCATATACCTCAATGAAATCCAGCTCATCATAGTCTGCGATCCCGCCGGAATTCGGATCCCATACTTTTCCGTCCAGTGTTCCGGTCTTATCCTGAAGGATCAGATTATCATACGGTCTTCCGTTTCTGGTCTCCGCCGAACGCTTTCCTTACACAAATATCACATTTCTGATCGTTTCCCCTTCGTGAAGGGTATTGATATATCTCATCTTATTTCCTCTTTCTATATTCTATATCTTTATTTTACAACTGTCCCGGCACCAAAACATCCAGTCCGGCAGACTACTCCTTACTTCCGACTGTCACGTCAAAGGAAATGTCCACATAACCCACCGGATCCCTGTCTCTGTCCTTTGAGTCTGATCTTACTGCCGCTTTCCTGGTCCCGCAGTACACTCTGGTAGCTGATAGTGATCGTTATCTTCTTCCCTGCTGCCTCCGTATGATATCTCCACTCTGGTCCCTGCTGCCATTGCCGGTGAATCCGTCTCTACGGTCCGGACATACACGCCTTCGGGAATTCCCTGCGCTTCGATTTCTGCCGTCACATCCAGTCCACGGATGCCGATATATGGCACCGCCTGACCGTTGGATAACAGTTCAATCTCTGATTTCAATCCTGAGATCCCATAACCAGTCACCAGTTCTTTGCTGCTGTTTCCGGATATGCCCTGGTCAATAATTCCAACCACTTCGCCCGACAGGTTGATGATCACACCTGTCCCGTCCTCTGCCGCACCAATGTCTGTACAAAGAAGCGGATAACTTCCGTCATCACCGTCCAGTTCATTTCTGCTGCTCGCAATTGTTCCGAATCCAACCGCTCCCGCATAACCGAACGGTTTCCGAGAACCACCGCAGCATCTCCTTTCTGTACCGAACCGGAACTGCCAAGAGTTGCAATACTGATCTGCTGCCATGTTGACTGCGCGATGCTGCTTTTGGCTACAGCATAGATCGCAAATCCAAGACTTTCATCCTTCTTCTTCACAGAAGCCTGCTTCGTTGTCCCATCCGCGAATCTGATATGGATCTCTTTTGTATCTCTTAATATAGAAGTCTTTCCGTATATCAGAAGTTCCTGGCCATTATCCGCAATGATCAGTCCGGACACACTGTTCTTATTATCATAAGATTCTTCCGTCCAGTCCTGCTCTCCCGAGATACCGATGACCTCAACTACCGATTTTGCGGCTTCGGATGCTACTGAATTCATTGCTTTCTGAAGTTCTCTGTAACTGTCAATGCCAAGCGTCTGTACTGTACTGTCATTGCCGGTATCTGCAGTGGTTTCATCCGACTTTTCTTCCTCTTTTTCTTCCGGTATTACAACTTCCTGTGAATCTCCGGGAAACTTTTCATCCAGCCATGGCCTGAGCGCAGAAAAACTAATACAGGCACACACACCGAACGCCACTCCAAGTCCTGCGATCCGAAGCAGATCTTTACGGTACTTTTTCCCGCGGCTGTTCTCATCTTTGATTGTTTCCTGCATAAATAAATACTCTGATTTTTCAGTTTTATTTCCAGGTTCGCCCTGTTCATTTTTCAGATGTTTCTGCTCATCCATCAGCTCTTCCGTCTCCTTTACAATCCTTTTTATAGTATACCGTATGGAATGGGAATGTTCAATATTATCCTTTTCTTTATAGCGTAAATAAGGTAGAATAGTTACTGACCAGAATTACTGTACATACAGTAACATAGAATAGATCCAGGTGAAAAACATGAATAAAAAACATTAACGAAATTAGAATATCATAAAATTATTGACATCTTAATAGAACAGGCAACCTCTTTCGGCGGCAAAGAACGCTGCAAAAGATTGAAACCCATGACATCTCTTCCGGATATCAATACTGCACAGGAACAAACTGCCGCCGCATTTACCCGTATCATCAGGAAGGGGCGCCCTTCTTTCGGAAGCTGCAACCCGGTCGGGGAATCTTTAAAGCGTCTGGAAGTCGGTGCAGCTCTTGGAAGCGGGGAACTCCTGCGCATCTGCAAGCTTTTGGAAAATGCAGGGCAGATCAAAGCCTACGGCCGTCATGAGACTGTAGACGATGCGGAAGATTGTCTGGATATATTTTTCCAGCAGATTGAGCCGCTGACACTGATCAGCACCGAGATACGCAGATGTATCATTGACGAAGATGAGATCAGCGATGATGCCAGCAGCACTCTGAAGCAGATCCGCCACTCCATGAACCAGATCAACGATAAAGTACATTCTACCTTATCTTCTCTGGTCAATGGTTCACTCCGCACCTATCTGCAGGATTCGATCATCACAATGCGCGGGGACCGCTACTGTATCCCGGTCAAAGCCGAATACCGGAGCCAGGTATCCGGTCTAATCCACGATCAGTCTGCCACGGGCTCTACCCTGTTCATCGAACCAATGTCTGTTGTAAAACTGAATAATGACCTGAAAGAACTTTACGGCAAAGAGCAGGAAGAGATACAGATAATCCTTGCACGCTTGAGTGCCGATGTCGCAGAATATACAGAGTCCATCCGCACCGACTATAAAATCATGACGGAACTGGACTTCATTTTCGCAAGAGGAAACCTTGCAATTCTTATGAACGCAAGTAAGCCTGTCTTCAATACAAAGGGAAAAATCCATATCCGCGAAGGACGTCATCCTCTGTTAGATAAAAAGAAAGTCGTTCCGATCACCGTCACTCTCGGTGACACTTTCGACCTTCTGATCGTAACCGGACCAAACACCGGCGGTAAGACTGTTTCCTTAAAAACGGTCGGATTATTTACCCTGATGGGACAGGCGGGACTTCATATCCCTGCACTGGACCGTTCGGAGCTGGCTCTTTTTGAAAATGTATATGCCGATATCGGAGATGAACAAAGTATTGAGCAGAGCCTCAGTACCTTCTCCTCTCACATGACGAACATCGTCTCGTTCTTAAAACATGTAGATGAACATTCTCTGGTGCTGTTCGATGAGTTGAACGCAGGAACCGACCCTACTGAAGGTGCCGCTCTCGCAATCGCCATCTTAAGCTATCTCCATCAGCGAGGGATCCGCACCATGCAACTACTCACTACAGTGAGCTGAAAGTCTTCGCTCTTTCCACACCAGGTGTTGAGAATGCCTGTTGTGAATTTGATGTCGAGACGCTCAGTCCGACTTACCGTCTTCTGATCGGTATCCCGGGAAAGAGTAATGCGTTTGCCATCGCAGGAAAGCTTGGCCTTCCTGATTACATCATCGATGATGCCAGAACACACCTGACCGAACAGGATGAATCCTTCGAAGACTTGTTGACCGATCTCGAGACAAGTAAGCGTACTATCCGGAAAGAACAGGAAGAAATCGAGCACTACAAACGTGAGCTGGAACGTCTCGAAGAAGAGACCCGTCAGAAACGTGACAAATTAGAAGAACAGCGCGACCGCATCATCCGTGAAGCCAATGAAAAAGCGCATGAGATTCTGGCCGATGCCAAGGAAACCGCCGATGAGACGATGCGTAACTTCCACAAGTTCGGCAAGGCAAATATCTCCGTTGCCGAGATGGAAAAGAACGTGAACGTCTCCGCAAGAAAATGAATGCCACACAGAATTCCATGAAGACGGATGCGAAAAAACCGAAAAAGACTTACAAAGCCAGTGATTTCAAGTTAGGTGAATCCGTTAAAGTACTCAGCATGAACCTGACCGGATCTGTCACTTCACTTCCGGATGCCAAAGGGAATGTCACCGTGCAGATGGGAATCTTGCGCTCCACAGTCAATATTTCCGATCTGGAGATCATTGACGAAGCGCCGGCATATTCATTTACCGGAAAGAACTCGTCAGACCGGCAAAGGTAAAGTTAAAATGGGCAAATCCCTTGCGATCAGTCCGGAGATCAACCTTCTTGGAAAAACGGTCGATGAGGCGGTTGCCGAACTGGATAAGTATCTGGATGATGCATCGCTTGCACATCTCAGTTCCGTAAGAATCGTTCACGGAAAAGGTACCGGAGCCTTAAGAGCCGGCATCCACAAATATCTAAAGCGGCAGAAACACGTCAAATCATTCCGTCTTGGGGCTTTCGGCGAGGGTGACGCAGGCGTAACCATTGCGAACTGAAATAAAACAAAAAATGCATCTGCATATGGGAGGCGTATACATCTATGAATAAACAGAAAATACTGATCGTCGATGACGATGAAAATATTGCCGAACTGGTCTCTTTATATCTGGCCAAAGAATGCTTTGATACCATGATGGTCCACGACGGCGAACGGGCACTGATTGCCTTTGATACTTACAAACCGAATCTGGTCCTTTTAGATCTTATGCTGCCTGGTATCGATGGATATCAGGTCTGTCGTGAGATCCGCACCAGATCCAACACCCCGATCATCATGCTCTCAGCCAAAGGCGAAGTATTCGACAAGGTACTTGGTCTTGAACTAGGCGCAGATGATTATATTATGAAACCGTTCGATGCCAAAGAGCTTGTTGCCCGCGTAAAAGCTGTTTTACGCCGCTATCAGGTTGGTTCAAAACCTGAGACCCCTCAGGCAGATAAGGGAAAATGTGTCGAATATCCGGGAATTGAGATCAATCTGACTAATTATTCTGTCATTGTTGACGGACATACCGTTGAGATGCCTCCGAAAGAACTGGAACTTCTTTATTTCCTCGCGTCTTCTCCAAATCAGGTCTTCACCAGAGAACAGCTGCTGGATCAGATCTGGGGTTACGAATACATCGGCGATACCCGTACCGTAGATGTTCATATCAAACGTCTCCGCGAGAAGATCAAGGATCATAACGGCTGGAGTCTCAGCACCGTATGGGGAATCGGTTATAAATTTGAAGTAAAATAACAGCGGGTAGATATCATGAAAAGTACATTATATTTAAAATTCATATTTATCTATATCATATTCGGATTCTTAAGCCTTTTTACAGCCGCAACGCTGACAGAGAATCTGGTCCGTACACCGATCTTTAACCGTATAAGTAACAGCATGTACCGGGAGGCTACGATGTTGCCACCAGCTATCTTCCCGGTTATTTTTCCGGTGAATTGCAGGAACCGATACACAGATGATCTTATCCGGGATTGAGACCCAGCTGGATGCCGCAGTCTGGTTCGTTTCCAGGGACGGTAACATGATCGCCTCCGCTCATTCCGGTGAGTACCATCCGCTCCGGATACAATCAAGGATTTTGATCCTGCCGAATCCGGAAGTGACCGTTCACAGACCGGTGATTATCACGGATATTTCGACAATGACGTCATCACTGTGACCGTTCCGGTGACTTACGGGTATTTTCCAAAAGGTTATCTGATGATCCATCAGTACACTACCGTCGTTGATACTATGACGGATATATTGATGCGTGGTGTATATATCACATTCATCGTGATCTTCCTGCTCTCGTTCATTATCCTGCTGGCATTCCATTTCCTTGTCTACCGCCCGCTTCACAAGATCACCGAAGCTGCAACACAGTATGCTTCCGGCAATCTGGAGTATGAGATTCCGGTCACGACCGAAGACGAGATGGGTTATCTGTCTGCATCACTGAACTATATGTCTTCACAGCTTCGTGATATGGAAGATTACCAGAAGAAATTTGTGGCAAATGTATCCCACGATTTCCGTTCTCCGCTTACTTCCATCAAAGGTATGTAGAAGCTATGACAGACGGAACTATCCCGCCTGAACTACATGAGAAGTACCTGAAGATTATCTTATTTGAAACGGAACGTCTGACAGACCTGACACATGATCTGCTGACATTAAATGAATTCGACACCAATCACCTGCTTCTCAACCGGGAAGTATTCGATATCCACGAGATGATCAAACACGTGGCGGCATCCTTCGAGGGAGCCTGCACCCAGAAGAAGATCTCTATTGAACTGGTCTTCGCAACAAAGCATCTGAATGTAAATGCCGACAAACGTAAAATCCAGCAAGTCTTATACAATCTGCTGGACAATGCCATTAAATTCAGCGATCCGGATTCTATTATTACCATCGAAACAACAGACCGCGGTGAAAAAGTATATACAGCAGTCAAAGATAATGGGATCGGAATTCCAAGGGCGGCACTCGGAAAAATCTGGGAACGTTTTTACAAAAGTGATCTCTCCCGCGGGAAGGATAAGAAAGGCACCGGTCTTGGACTTGCGATCGTGAAAGAAGCGGTGCAGGCACATGGTGAGAACATCACTGTAGTGAGTACGGAAGGAGTAGGAACAGAGTTTCATTTTCACTTCCGAAAGCTGCAGGCTAATGTAACAGGGAATTATCCCTTATCTTCCAAAAAAGAAAGTCACTTCTGCTCATATTCACAGAAATGACTTTCTTTTTTATTTTGTATAGAGTATCTTCTGCACTTCATCCGTCTTCAGATTCTCTTTTGTCACCCAGGTATATCCGGTATTCACTATAGCTTCATTTCCCATATCAAGAGAAGCTCTTGCCGCAGCCACCACGGTTGCGTATCCCATGCCGAATGGATTCTGCACGATCAATCCATCAACCGTACCGTCTTTCAGATCCTGGATCTCATCATCATTGGCATCAAAACCGATCACTTTTACTTTTTTCTCCATTTTATTTCTTTCCAGTCCATCAGCTGCCAGTTTCACAGAATCACCGTTTGCCGCAAAGCAGCCGGTGATATTCGGATGGTTTGCAAGGATGTAATCGACTACCTGGTCTTCTGTAATACTGTCTGCAGCCACTATATCTTCTCCGGTAAGCTGTCCATCCGGAAGTTCACTGTCTTTTGGACGGTAAGTTCCGGCATTGATCTCGTCAGATACTGTCTTCTGCATATTGCTCAATTCATCCATGTGATATACATTTACCACAGAAATATTCGGATGGTTTGCTGTCAGTTCATCCGTCACCGCTTTTTCTCTCTGAAGAGCAGCCTGTGATTTCGAATCCTGAATGAACAGAACTGCTTCCCCGCTGTCTCCCATCTCTTCTGCCAGTCTCTGTGCTGCTTCTGTTCCTGCAGCTACATTGTCCGTTGATACATCCGCAGCCACTCCCTGATAATCAGACCCGGAATCAAAAGTGACAACCGGGATCTCGCTGTCTGTTGCGAGATCAAACTGTACCTGGCAAGCCTGCAAGATCTACAATTGAGATTCCGACCGCAACCGGATATCTGTCCAATTCTTCATCCAGAAGGTTCACCTGATCATCCACATTGTCTGCTTTATCCGGTGCATTATACGTTACTTTTATCTTGTCTTTTCCTGTATATCCAAGACTTGCATTCAGATCCTCTGCAGCCTGTGTCACGCCTTTCTTTACTTCGTCCCAATACTGCGTACCATTCGCCTTTCCTATAATAGAAATGTAGTCTCCCTTTTTCAGCTTCAGTCCGTTTGTATTATTATAAGCTGCCGGACTGATCAGGTCTAATTTGCCCTGATATTCCTTCTCTTCTGTCTTGGTTGTATTCTTCTCTGCTTCAATCTTCTTCTCTTCATCTGTTGCTTTCGGTGTCTGCTGACATCCGCATACAAGCAGTGCCATACCAAGCAGCATAGCAATGATTCGATTTCTTTTCATTTTCCTCTCTCCTATATCCGGTATCATTTCTACCTGTATTATATTCTACTCCTATTTTCACTTCTATTTTTCTTATACTTCATCAGCATTCTATACTATACACCAAAACGTGAAAATTGTTGAATTTTTTATTGAAATTTTTCTTAATTTTAACCGGGATTTACCCAAAATTCAAAAGAACGTCTCTTTTCACCACCGAATATGCTTTTTCACAACAGTATCTGCTAACGCAAGTTAGTTATGACTAAACTTTTATGTATTTCCAAAAAAACATGTAATTTACTTGTTTATTTCAGCTTTTTGTATTATGATATGGACAGAGACAACGAATTGGTTTATGTCTAGAATTTAAACTCAAAGGAGGGTATAATACTATGGCACACGTAATTGGTGATGAATGTGTAAGCTGTGGATCTTGCGAAGCTGAATGTCCAGTAGGAGCTATTTCTCAGGGAGCAGAGCATTATGAAATTGATGCTGACGCTTGTGTAGATTGTGGAGCATGTGCAGCTCAGTGTCCAGTAGGAGCTATTTCTGAAGGCTAATCATTCGAAATAAGAAGCATATACAAAGAACCTGCCAACAGCAGGTTCTTTTGCATATTCAGACAAACTCATGCGCAGTATTTTATGTACTGCGCATTTTTCAACATTTTTGTTTCCCTCGACGGATTCTGACGAAATCGGTGCTTTCCACTGTGCTATGATACATTTACCCATAAGGGACAAGTATTATAATATAAGGGGGTATCTAATGTGGGAAATCATACCAATGCTTTGAATACTTTAGAACAGATCAAACGCGAGACCAAAGATGATGCCAGACTGTATGCATGTATCAGGGATCTCTACGAACAGGGTGTCTCCCTTTCCGATCTCAAAGCCCTGATCCCGGATATCAGACGAACCAGGGAACAGCTTCAGTTAAAACGTATGCTGCAGAATAACAACGAAGTGCTTCTCAACATGTTCAGCCAGGAGATGACATTTCTTCTGGATGCAAAAGAACGCCAGGAAGAGCTGGAATTCAAAAAACTGGACCAGCTGATCCGCCAGCAGCAATCCTTCCGGAAAGCTTCGGCCGATGCCGGTCCAGTAAAAAACTAAAACGAATCTTCCTGTCTGCTTAGGTTCGCAAACTTTGTGTACTCACCTAACCAGGCCAGATTAACGGTCCCTACCGGACCGTTTCTTTGTTTTGCGATAATGATTTCTGCCTGTTTTTTGAACTCTGAATCTTTGTTATAGTATTCATCCCTGTAGATAAACATTACCACATCCGCATCCTGCTCAATGGCTCCTGATTCTCGAAGATCCGAAAGCATGGGCTGTGGTCTGTACGGGTCTCGCAGGCACGGGACAGCTGGGAAAGAGCGATCACAGGCGCATGAAGCTCTCTGGCAATAGCTTTAAGGAACGGGAAATCTCGGAAATTTCCTGCTGGCGGTTGTCATTTCCGCCCTTTTTGCTGCCGCTCATCAGCTGCAGGTAGTCAATGATCACAAGGCTTAGACCGTGCTCCAGCTTCATTTTCCTGCACTTGGATCGAAGCTCTGTGATGGAAATGCCCGGAGTATCGTCAATGATCAGCTTGGAATTTCCGATCACGCCGATTCCCTCTACCACTGCATCCCAGTCTGCATCCGTAAGAGTACCGGTACGCAGCTTCTGGGAATCTACGTTCGATTCCATAGACAGCATACGGTTTACCAGCTGTTCCTTGGACATCTCCAGGCTGAATACCATACAGCAGATTTTCCGCACGGTACATAATCTACCACATTCAGCACAAAGGCCGTCTTTCCCATGGAGGGACGGGCAGCGATCAGGATAAAATCAGAGGCTGAAAGCCGGACAGCTTGTAGTCCAGGTCAATAAAGCCGGACGGAATACCCGTAACTGTTCCCTGATTGCGGTAGGCGTCCTCGATCTTTTCCAGCACATTGATGCAACCTGCTTGATGGGTACAAATTCCTGCCCGCCCTTATTCTGAAGAAGGTCAAATACCGATTTCTCCGTATCTGCCAGAATATTTTCCAACGGTTCCTTTCCCGCATAGCAGGCCCCTGCAATC
>ENA-OQER01001111-OQER01001111.1-human-gut-metagenome-genome-assembly--contig:-NODE-1111-length-13646-cov-2.137732_pt1 | contig 13646 bp, 18 predicted proteins | sample MGYA00242797_ERZ504639 | MGnify/ENA primary metagenome ERZ504639 (study PRJEB26092, sample SAMD00036306) | human gut metagenome | host: Homo sapiens | study: EMG produced TPA metagenomics assembly of...
GCAGGAGAACCATCATCGCCCAATCCATACAACGTTCCCGAAGCTCCGCCTCGAAAATTTCCAGTCTCCGTAGCAAAGTCGACGTTCAATGTTTGCATCGCTTTGCCACTACGCTCATCCGCTATCGCCGCCTGCCCTATTGCCGCGCCGCTACTAATTAGTAGCGCAGTACCGGCCACAATAGCAACTAACGCTTTATTTCGGTGACTCATATCTATTCTCCTTTGAACTACATGATTCAAAACATCCACGTTCAATGAATCATGTACCTTCATAATACGACGAAATCGTTTTTCTCAATAACTGTAAATATAAGTAATTTCAGTGGTTTTCTTATTTGAAACCGTTATCATACGTATTTTTCATAATTATACGAACGACAATCCGATCGCTCATGAAAATATAAAAAAGACAATAACGACACGCGCAAGATGTCAACCAAAACACCAATGCATCCGCAGTCAATTGAATGCGCAGAGAAATCCATCCAGAAAACTTGATGACGATATCGATCTTAACAATTGCCATAAAAGTGAGATGGTTATGATCCCCGATTTGATTTTGAATTCTACGGCTGCACAACCCGTATTTCCCGTCTGCACAACTCGCGAAAAGACCGCAAAACGCAAGTTGTGCAGACGATCTGCCGCGTAGGCTAATCACCCTGCGGAATCGTAATTGAATCATTTGGTGACGGCGCTTCTCAGAACAACAGCAAGTTGATATCACGCCAATATCTGCAGCATGCCATCTTTCCTTGAAGATTCCGCCGTTTTCAAGTCATGCATTACGAAATTGCACGACCCGTTATTCGACCAGCTCTCCAAGATTCCGAAATCCTATTACGCGACCGTGCCTATTCCCAAAACTGTCGGATCCGCCATACACCACAAAACGTCGCTCACAGGCACACCCATTTCCGGCGCAATACTATCAATCGTGGAAAACGCCTCTGGACGGAACGTCGCAGATGATTTAATCTCTATCAAATAGTATGCTTCCCGCCTTTTTCTATGATGAGATCGATTTCCTTGCGATTGCTATCTCGCCAGTGATACAGCCTCGGACGTTTCTCCAACGCTTCATAACGTTTGATGATTCCGTTACCACCAAATTTTCAAATAAGTTTCCCCTATGATTGCTTAAGATTAACTGTTCAGTAGATTCAATGCCAAGCAAATGCGCCGCAAGTCCAGTATCGTAAAAATAAAGCTTTGACGCTTTAGTAATCCGCTTTCCGTAATTGAAATATGTCGAAGACGAAAAGCGATGAAACTTGATCCGAGAATCGACAGCCAACTTTTGCCGTGTCCACAGAGATACCGCAATCATTTGCGAGGCTTCCGTATTAAGCACCTCCCCCACGCGAAGTGCCGCCAATTCCAAAAAACATTAAACTCAGCGATCTTACGTACCCCCAATTCCTCCCGCACATCTCTGTCAACATAAGTTGAGATATAGCTGGAAAGAAGTCGGAAGGAGCGATGCCTCTATTCGTGGATTTACATAAATCCTATTCGTGGATTTGCATAAAAGCACAGCTGAAAAGACAGACATTCCAACACAAAGGAACCGACAACGCGCACACATGGGTCGTGCGAGTCAGCATACGGGCAGACCAGCATACGGATAGGGGAACCTGCTTGTTCCGCGGTTTTCGTAAGATTGAACAACGCATGTGCCGCCCACGAAGTCGTTTGGGGCCGGCTGGTCGACCTCAAGCGTGAAATCATACGAAACCGTTCCAGCATAAGCGAGAGGTTGTTATGTCCGAAAAGATTAAGGTCGCATTCTCGGAGCTACGGGCATGGTCGGACAGCGCTTCGTCACGCTGCTCGAAAACCATCCGTGGTTCGAATTGGTCACCCTTGCCGCATCCGCGCACAGCGCCGGCAAGACCTACGAAGAGGCCATCGGCGGTCGCTGGAAGATGGAAACGCCGATGCCGGAATTCGTGAAGAACATGGTCGTCAAGAACGTGGCCGACGTGGAAGACGTGGTCAAAAACGTCGATTTCGTGTTCTCCGCAGTGAACATGCCGAAGGCTGAGATTCGCACCATCGAAGAGGAATACGCGAAGACCGAAACGCCGGTCGTGTCGAACAACAGCGCCCACCGTTGGACTCCGGACGTGCCGATGGTCGTGCCGGAGATCAACCCGGAGCATTATGAGGTGATCGAGCACCAGCGCAAGCGTCTCGGCACCACGCACGGCTTCATCGCCGTCAAGCCGAACTGCTCCATCCAGGCCTACACCCCGGCGCTCGCCGCTTGGAAGGAATTCGAGCCGCGCGAGGTTATCGTGAGCACCTATCAGGCCATCTCCGGCGCGGGCAAGACGTTCAACGACTGGCCGGAAATGGTGGGCAACATCATTCCGTTCATCTCCGGCGAAGAGGAGAAGTCCGAGAAGGAACCGCTGAAGGTGTTCGGCCGCGTCGATGAGGAAAAGGGCGAGATCGTGCCGTTCGACGGCCCGCTGAAGATCACCTCGCAGTGTATTCGCGTGCCTGTGCTCAACGGCCACACCGCCACCGTGTTCATCAACTTCGGCAAGAACCCGACCAAGGAAGAGCTCGTCGATCGCCTGGTCAACTACACGAGCAAGGCTTCCGAGCTTGGATTGCCGCATGCGCCGAAGCAGTTCATCCAGTACCTGACCGACGACGATCGCCCGCAGGTCAAGAAGGACGTGGACTACGAGGGTGGCATGGGTGTTTCCATCGGCCGTCTGCGCGAGGATTCCATTTTCGATTGGAAGTTCGTGGGGCTCGCTCACAATACTTTGCGCGGCGCTGCCGGCGGCGCTTTGGAAAGCGCCGAAATGCTGAAGGCACTCGGCTACATCACCAAGAAGTGATAACGATCTGCATATGTTCTGCAGTTACGCATGATCATGCATGATTGTACATGGTGATATCTGATTTCTGCAGAACATAATATTGCGGAGGATTGTCGATTATTCAGCAATCCTCCGCTTTTTCATTTGCAGATTATCTGAAAAAATATCTGTAAAACAGATATGGGAATAAAAAAGACTTGGCTGAGACGCTCAAGCAATCCAGTCAAGTTTTTTCGATTGTTATTGCGCGGTATTGCGTCAGCGACCAGTACCGCCATACACCACGGCTTCCACCTGCTCGGCATCCAAGCCGTAGGCAGTGTGCAGCGCGCGGACGGCGTCCTGCAGCTGCTCGAGCGGGACCAGCGCGGCGATGCGGATTTCGGACGTGGAGATCATCAGCACATTCACGCCCTCGTCGCTCAGCGCGTTGAAGAACTTGGCAGCCAAGCCGGAGTGGGTCTTCATACCCACGCCCACCACGGCCACCTTGCCCACGTTGGCATCGATGTCGAAGGACTGGTAGCCCAGCTCGTCCTGCTTCTCCTGCAACACATCCCGCACCTTGGCAGCGGCGGAACCCGGCACGGTGAAGGAAATATCGGCGGTGCCGGTGGAAGCGGAAGCCTGCACGATCATATCGACGTTCACGCCGGCCTCGGCCAGCAGCGTGAACACCTTGGCGGCCATGCCCGGCTCGTTCGGCACGCGGCGCACGGTGGCCAGCGATTCGGTGTTGTCGTGTGCGACGCCGGAAATGATCGGGACTTCCGGCCCCAGATCGGGGAACAGATCTCCCAAGGACTGGTTGTTGTTTTCGCTCATGTTCTTACCTTTGTTCGTAAAGTCTTGGTTTTCTTGCGATTGCCTGCGATGTCTCGCGATTGCCGAATGCGAATCTCAGATATCTCAGATGTTCGGCAATGTGCGCGGATCGACGTCTTCCGGCACGATCAGCGTGCCGCGACGGTGGGAGAAGGAGCTGCGCACATGCAACGGCATGTCGAATCGCTGCGCGTATTCCACGCAACGCAGGCAAGCACCTTGGAGCCGCAGGAAGACATTTCCAGCATCGACTCGTAGTCGATGACGGGGATACGGCGTGCAGTCGGCACAATGCGCGGATCGGCGGTGAACACGCCATCGACGTCGGTGTAGATCTCGCATACGTCGGCGTCCAGCGCCACTGCCAAAGCCACTGCGAGGTATCGGATCCACCTCGTCCGAGCGTGGTGGCGTCGCCACCCTCATTCACGCCCTGGAAGCCGGCCACGATGGCCACGGAACCTTGTCGAGCGCACGACGCACGCGGTCAGGCTTCACGGCCTTGATATGCGCGGTACCGAACTGGGCGTCGGTCATGAAACCAGCCTGAGATCCGGTGAAGGAGTAGGCGTGAGAGCCGGCCGCATGAATTGCCATTGCGAGCAAACTCATCGAAATACGCTCGCCTGCGGTCATCAGCATGTCCATCTCGCGCGCCGGCGGGTTAGAGTCGATGCTGAGCGCCTGATCGATCAGGTCGTCGGTGGTGTCTCCCATTGCGGAGACACGACGGCCACGTCATTGCCGGCGTTCTTCGTTTCGATGATGCGTCGGGCCACGCGCTTGATCGATTCTGGGTCGGCTACGGAAGAGCCGCCAAATTTCTGCACGATGAGAGCCACAACTTATCCAATCTTCTTCAATGTGTTGCCCGCCAACATACTAAGCAGGCTGGTCAATTATAGGAAAAATCCGATTTGTCAAGCCCCTGCACGCCCAACATGCGGAACAATATATGGGATCCACACATTTTTTCGGCGTACGTTCCGTCAAATCTTCCGCAGATCGCCCGTACGACGCTTGCGCAATCCAATACATGCCAGCGCAAGCCAGCATAAGCAACGCGCAGGCAATGTAGCGTCAGACCGCGCGACGCCCCGCCAACGCGCGTCCGAGCGTGATTTCGTCGGCATATTCAAGGTCGCCACCGACCGGCAGGCCGCTCGCCAATCGCGTGACTTTAATGTCGGTTTGCGAAAGCAGCTGCGACAGGAAGCTGGTGGTCGCTTCGCCTTCCACATTCGGGTTGAGCGCGAGGATCACTTCGGCGACTTCGCCGTCTTTGAGCCGTTCGATAAGTTTGGCGATGTTGAGGTCGCTGGGCTGCACGTTGGCCATCGGGTTGATGACGCCGCCGAGCACGTGGTACAGGCCGCGGTATTCGCGCGTGCGCTCGATGCTCATCACGTCTTTCGGCTCTTCGACCACGCAGATCACGCTGTGGTCGCGACGAGGATCGGCGCAGACCGGGCATGGGCTGGTTTCGCACACGTTGCCGCAAATGTCACAGAATCGTATTTTCTCTTTGACTTCGGCGATGGCGTCGATCAGCCCCTGTGATTCCTCGTCGGATGCGTTGAGCAGGTAGAAGGCGATGCGTTGCGCGCCTTTCGGCCCGATGCCGGGCAGGTGCGCGAACGCGTCGATCAGTCGTTGGATGGCGCCGTCATAGGCCAGTGCCATGGTTCACCTCTCCTTGGTTTCCATAAGATTCGCGATTATGCAGTGCTTACGATTGCGTTGATTCGTCGATTTTGCTCGGTTTCGCATTTTTGCTTGCGACTGCACCGCCATCAGTCGTCGAGATTCTTCTTCTGCTGCATGTTGCGCGGGTTTTTTGCATCGTCCGGCCCGAAATCCTCGACTTTTTTCACCTCGAACAGTCGGGTCAGATCGTCCACGCTTAACGCGGTTGATGCCCCGATCGACTCGTCGCTCATGGAATATTCGTCATCTTCCGCGGCGACCTGCGGCATTGGCTGCGCCGGCGCGGAGAACTGCTGGCTCCACGGATCGGCATTCGGCTGGCCTTGCTGCGGTGCCGCGTCCTGCCGCGGTGCGCGATGCTGGTGATTGGCGTGCTTCGGAGCGCCTCAGGTTCCGTTGGAGCAGGCATGGGATCCACCGGTCCTGCCTGAATCGGCATGGGGTTATCCCAAGGATCGTCGTCCACCGGCGCTTGCTGCAGTACAGGCATCGGTGCCGCCCAAGGATCAACGTTATCGCTGACATCGGGAACAGCCACATGTTTCGCATGTTGTTCCGGCGCTTTCACATCGTTGACGCCGCTTGCGACCACCGATTGCGGTTGCATCGGCTGTGCAGATGCAACCCAAGGGTCATCATCCGGAACAGGCCGTTCCGATGATGGACTTCCTGCGTCGGGCTGCCCATGGATCGACTTCCTCGGCTCCACCGGCAGCAGCTCGATGGCCCTCCTCATCGCCGGAATCTCCGGCATTGCCACTGTCTTCGGCGCTCTTCGCGCTTGTGCCGGCCGGCTCCTTGCCGGAGGATTCGAGACCTGCAGCAGTACCAAGATTGGCCGTCAGCAGCGTGGCCGCTTTAAGCTGTTCCTGCACGAGTTGCGCATTGATCTTGCTCTGCTCTTCCGGGCTGAGTTTGCTCCACGGCACCGATTCGGACCCGTCCGCCAGCTTTTTGGCAGGCGCGAGCGTGACGCTCGGTCCGAACGCCTTATGCACTTCGGCGCGGACGATTTTCACCACTTCGGTATTGCCGTCCACCGATTCCTTTGCCACGCTTTGGCAAACGCGTATTTGCTGAGCGCCTTGTCGAATTTGATCCACAGACGGTCGCCGCTCAGTAGCACGCGAGGCACTTTTTCACGGCTTACGTAACGTTGCACGTCTTCCGGAAGGGCTGCGACCAGCGCATCCCACTTCTGGTCGGGGGTGCGATCGTCATGAATGGGAGCTGGTACGGAAGTTGCGGCAGGCGCAGCGGAAGCGACGGAAGTCGTCGCATTCATCGCCTGCTGCACGTCAGCAAGCACGGAAGCCACGCCGGATGCGACGGCATCGGCAGGATTCGTCGGCGCCACGGACGGCTGCACAGGCGCGGAAGGGGTATCGATCACAGGCGCAGAATCCTGCGCCCGCACATTTCCTGCGGCATGTCGTGCCGCACGGCGACGGGAGCCGGCCATGGATCCACGCAACGATTCGGCAGCCGCGGAAGTTCCGGCATCGCCGCAAAATCAGGTACACCGGAAGATGACGCAACGACAGTCATCCCTTCCTCACGCCCGGCCAACAAGCGCGCGGCAAGCAATTCCAATCGCATGCGCGGCGAAATCGCACCGGTCATATTGGCAAGCGTCGCATTGATCGTGTCAGCCATCTGCGTCAGCGCAGACAATCCCAAAGCGGAAGCCTGACGACGCAAATCATCCATGTTCTCGGCGGCCGCATCGTCGGAAAGCACGCTTTCCGCACGCTCTCCACCCAACGTGAGCACCAGCAAATCGCGTACGCGGGCAAGCAAATCCTCAACAAATCGACGGGGATCGAAACCACCGACCACGACCTTCTGAATCACGCCATACAGTGCTTCGCCATTTTTGTCGCAACGGCGTCGACGGCCTCGCCGATCAGAGCGTCAGGCGTGAAGCCAAGCAACGCAACCGCGGAGTCGTATGCGATGCTGCCATCGACCGCACCGACCATGAGCTGGTCAAGCACGGAAAGGGTGTCTCGCACGGAGCCGCCGCCGGCACGCATGGCAAGGCGCAGCACGCCCGGCTCGGCTTCGATATGCTCGTCTTCGCAGATCTGCTCGAGGTACGGGCCCATAACCTCCTGCGGCACTAGGCGGAACGGGTAATGGTGGGTGCGCGAACGGATGGTGCCGATCACCTTGTCTGGCTCGGTGGTGGCGAAGATGAACATCACATGCTCCGGCGGCTCCTCCACGATTTTCAGCAGCGCGTTGAACCTTGCGGCGTGACCGATTGCGGCTTCGTCGAGAATGAAAATCTTGTAGCGGTCGCGGGCGGGGGCGAATCCGGCACGTTCGCGCAGTTCGCGGGCATCGTCCACACCGTTGTGCGAAGCGGCGTCGATTTCCACCACGTCGATGGAACCGGGGCCGCCTGTGGCGAGGTCCTTGCAGCTTTCGCATTCGCCGCACGGGTGCGAGGTCGGGCCTTTCGCGCAGTTGACGCAACGCGCGAGAATGCGTGCGGAACTGGTTTTGCCGCAGCCGCGCGGACCGGAAAACAGGTAAGCGTGCGTAAGTTTGTTCTCATCAAGCGCTCGCATCAGCGGAATCGTGACCTGATCCTGCCCGATCACGCCGTCGAACGTGTCGGGACGATACCTTCTATAGAGTGCCAGTGCCATCGCAATTCCTTCCGCTGTGGTGTCACTAGGCTACCGATTAATTACGACACGTTTTTTCTCAAAGACCGGCCGCACAGCCTGCCCGTAACGGTGAAGCGCGTGTCCCCAAAGACAAGCGCCGCGGCAACGTTTAAGCTGGGAGTGACGACAGCGACACTACGAAATGACATTGTGTCAATTTACGGTTTAGACTGAGGCAGTCAAGAAATTGACAGAGTGTCAACGTGTCGCATAGGTGAGAGACGCCACTCGAGCGAAGGAGAGAAAGCCATGGACGGACAGCACAACGCTTCCGCAACAACAGTCGGAGACGCACGCCGCGCGCAAATCGTGCATGCAGCCCGCGCAATCTGTCTGGAAAAGGGCTTTTCGAAAATCACGATCAGCGATATCGCAGGTCGCGTAGGCATGACCAGATCTCTCTTCTACCACTATTTCCAAGACAAAGACCAAGTTGCGGACGCCGTGCTCGACGACGTCATCGACGAAGTCATCTCGCAATTGGAGGAGTGGAACGCCAATCGAGAAGTCGGCAACATCTCGAAAGCGCTCGATGACGTGGTGCGACTGACCCGTTCCCTCATCGCCGATGAGGCCCGTTCAGCCAACGCATGATCGAAGACGGCAACGCGGGACTGTACATCAAATTCATCGACCGCGTGGCCGATCGCATTGCGGAATACATCTGCAATTCGACAGTGCGCGATTTCGAGAAATTGCATGGCATGCCCATCACCAACGAGCACGAGACGTTCTATACGCTCATCGTTGGCCTGATTTCGCTGATCAGACTGCATCCCGACATTGAAGACACCGTCATCAGACAGGTCGCGGCACAGACGCTGCACCTGAACGAATACATGTAAACGCAGCTCACCCCGCGCGCATACGTGTTGAGAGAAAGGAAGAGCGATGTTGTTCCAAGTTTATGGCGACACCGCCATATACCAGTGGATCGGATGGATCCTCGTATTCTGCTGCCTGATCGGCGCCAATGAGCTGGCCCGTCGCACCAAGACCGGTGGCGTGATCGCGTTCCTGATCGTGCCGGCCATTCTGACCATCTACTTCATCACCATTTACGTGGCCGCCGCGATGGGTGCCGAATGGGCGCTCAGCAATCCGACCTACGTGCATATGACCAGCTGGTTCCACTATGCCAAGCTATATGCGGCCACCGCAGGCTGCATCGGCTTCATGGCACTCAAATACAAGTGGGGCAAGATCGGCAAATCCGAATGGTTCAAGTGCTTCCCGTTCGTGATCGTGGCCATCAACATTCTTATCGCCGTGGCCTCCGACTTCGAATCGGCCATTCGCGCTTGGGGCACCACATGGGTTTCCACCGAAGGCGTGACGCTGTATGGCGGCTGGCACAATGTGTTCAACGGCGTTGCCGGCCTGATCAACATCGTCTGCATGACCGGCTGGTTCGGCATTTACGTGTCAAAGAAGAAGCAGGACATGCTGTGGCCTGACATGACTTGGGTATTCATCGTCGCATACGATATTTGGAACTTCTGCTACACCTACAACTGCCTGCCGACCCACTCCTGGTATTGCGGCCTCGCGCTGCTGCTTGCCCCGACCGTGGCGAACTTCTTCTGGAACAAGGGCGGCTGGATTCAGAACCGCGCCAACACGCTCGCCATCTGGTGCATGTTCGCGCAGGTGTTCCCCATGTTCCAGGATGAGTCCAAGTTCGCCGTGCAGTCGGTGAACAATCCGAACGTGAACCTGACCGTGTCGATCATCGCGCTCGTGGCCAACGTGCTCGCACTCGGCTACATCATGTACCGCGCGAAGAAGCAGCACGTCAACCCGTGGCTGCAGGAAGTCTTCAAGGGCACCCGCGACTACGAGCAGGCCATCGCCCGCCAGGAAGTCGCCGCCTGACCGCAATCCGTGTTCGATAGTTACGGCGTCGCTAGTTACAGAAAATCCGGTATTCGTAAGATAAAGATCTTGCGGGTACTGGATTTTTCGTTATTATCGCGAAATTATTTGCGATTGCTTACGATTGCCGATCACGCAATCAGTTGCATACGTGCCATCTTCGATATGCAATGTTGCGGTTTAACCGGCATGTGCACGCACTACCGCGAGCGCTTCGCGTAGTAGGTGTCGATTTTGCCGGTGACAGGATCACGGTGATCACGCTTGATGGCTTCCAGCACTTTCTCTTCGGTGTTGGCAGCTTGGCTTTCCGCCACGGCCGGCGGCACCAGCACACGCAACGCACGGTCTTGAACTACGACCTTGACAGGCAGGCGACCAACATATTCACCGTCCGCCATCAAGACCGGCGGCTCATCACCCTCTTGCGCGCGGGTGATTTCGATATCGCGCACACGCTTCCAGCCAAACACCTTGCACCCGAGGATCTTGCCGCTATACGCGTGAGACACCGCATCCACGCATTCGGCGACATTAGGCACGTGGTCGAGCCATACCAGGTCAAGCAGCCCATCCGAGAATCGTGAATATGGCGAAATCTCAATGCCACCGCCAATATGCCGTGAATTGGCCACCGTAAGCAACGGTGAAATAATGTCTCTTTCTTCCACCGTTCCATCGGCCAACGTGGCTTTGATGTGGTATCCGTACCGCTTCATATGCGTCAATTCCACAATCGCCGCCACGAAATAGCGCACCGAACCGTTGGGCAAGCGGGAATGGTTGGCACGGTCGTTGATACTCGCATCCAAACCACACGACAGCATGCCCGCGTAGAAGCGGTTGACCGCCGGACGCAATGGCACGTCCGAATCGCCGACCAGATCATCGCCGGTACTGGAATCGACGGCATACCCGCCCTGCAACGACGTGGCCAAACCCATATCAACGTCAATATGCGTGCCGCGCACAATCGCGCCGACGATGCCGTCGACAGCGGTTTCCACGCGATTGACCGGCAGCTCAAGACCGCGGGCGAAATCATTGCCGGAACCCGTCGCCACAATACCCAACGGTTTACCGGAACAGCCCACGGCATTGGCTCCAAGCGCAATCATGCCGTCGCCGCCGACCGCCACCAGGTAGTCGTATTCGTTCCTGCGATTCCTGCATTCGCCAAGGAATCGTCGAAGCTCTCGCCGGTCACGTCGATCACGTTGAAGCCATGCTTGCGCCCGGCCTCTTGCAGCAGCTCAACACCTGCTTGCCGACCTCGGCACCCTTGCCTTTGTTTGACGTCGGATTGCCGACAACGGCAACGGTCGCATTCACACATGACGTTTCGCTCATACTTCAGTACGATAACCGCGATTCGCTCCACACGCCACATGCGAACGGCTTTCCATACAAATGGCCGTGTTTTGTGGAACGAATGTTCCTTTACGTAGAAAGATCCCTTTTTACGAAGCGCGATTTCCCGCACAATGTACCGTTCCGCACCACGCTTATTCGCAGACAATCGGCCCCGCCCGTGACTGTTTGCCGACATGCGATACGAATGGCATTTGCGTGCCGACCTGCGCTTCGACCAGCACATCCTCGCCTTCTATCGTGCAGGATCCGATCGTCGCATTATTGCCGGATATAGTGCGTTCCGCCACGGAACAAGGATCGGACGATCCCGAATACAACGCATTGGCCGCCGCTACCGACGCCAGGTCGGCCGCATTCTGCGCGCGATGCAAGCACAGCAGCAGATTGCCCGCCGACGCGGCCGCGCCCAGCATGATGGCGGCCACTGCGATCAAAGCCACACCGGATATGGTCCCCCGAACCCTCATCGGACCCGCGAATCCCAAGCAAACCAATGTTTCACAAGGCGTTTCACATTATCCATTCCTTTCCGACCCGCATCCATCAAATGGTTGCCAATAGTGTTTCACAACATGTTTCACACGTCGTATGTCGCAAGCTCCAAACCCCCACAGACCTCCATGCACAGGCCACAACCAACAATCCCGCATCTCACTGCGCAGAGACCAGCACGCTTCGGAGCAACGCTAGAAGTAGCGGGTCGCCTTACCGGTAACTCGAGTGGGCAGCACACCGGTCGGATCCGGCACCACAGGGCATTGCACCGTGACGGTGACGAAGTCCGCCCCACGCTCGAACCGTACCGTCGCCGAACCTCCCGCAGCCGCCATGACCGCGGTCCTCGCCTTCGATTCGCCGCCCGTATCATCAACCGCGAAAGCCCTGGCACCGGCCGCCGCCGCATCCTGGCAATTCATAGACACCACGGACGCACGCCCCAAGCACAACACCAAAATCGCCACCGCCGCCACGCAGGGGAGCACCACCGCGAATTCCGCGGTGGCCGCTCCCTCATCGGCATCATCGGTATGGCGTTTCCACCATTGCCTCAGCATGAATCACCCGACGCTCAGCGCTTTCTTGATGATGTTGGTCAGCAGCGTTGATGGCATCGGATTTCATGATGCCCACCAAAACGGCTGCGAATCCGGTGGCGGCAACCAAAACCACCGCATATTCGGCAGTGGCAGCGCCTTCCTCCGGTTCGACGGTCAGCGTGCGCATACGCGCATCCAACAGGCATACCGCTTTGCCGGCCCGTTCACGCATGGCATGCAGCAGCTGCCCTGCCTTGCCCATCAGGTCTGGCGAGCCATCGACGTTGATTGGCGTTTCGTTGTTCATGGCGTTCCTTTCGTTCGAACAACCTCGCCAGATGGCCGAGTGCACCCAGTGTTGCGCATCATCGTGCCCGTCGGAACGTTTTTTCAGGGTTGTGGTCGGAGGACGTGGGTTATCCACAACCACGGCGTGTCATCCACATTTATCCACAAAACTCCGTGAATTATCGTCTCCCAACATTCCCCGCTTTTCCGTTGTCGTTGCGCACACGCCGTCATTGCACAAACGACATGACGGACGGAATGATTCCAACCGCAACAAATGCGGGAAGAAAGCACAATCCGGTCGGTAGCAACAAACGAACCGACAATTTCGCTGCAGCCTGTTCGATCTGCGAGCGCTCATCCCAATCCAATTGTTCGACGGCTGTTTCCAAACGTTCCACTGGAGAGGCGCCACTGTGCCATGAGGAGGCGAACGCATCGCGTACTACCGCAAGATCGCCATCATCTGGCCACGCATCATCAGGAAACACCTTGTTCAACTGTTCTCCGGCCGACCGTAGTCCCGCGCCGAATTCTCCTGCCGCAATATCTCCCACGCAATCAGCGCACGTGGAATGGAGGCCCCCTGCCGTATGGCGACGCTGAGCATCTCTAATATCAACGGCAGAGGAAGTTCCCGCATTCGTTCGGCGGGCGCAAGGTCGGAGGGCGCGCGAACCGGCCTCCACTGCTTCAGCCATATCGCTTCGGCCGCGCACGCCACCGCCGTCAGCATCCATAAGCCAGTCATCACATGGCTCCTTTCATATCATCCTGCCGCATCAGCGCACGTATCCAGATAAGTCCGAACGTGTAGCAACAGAGGGCAAATCCGAGGCATGCCAAGCCTTTGACCCCTGAAACAAGGAAGGCCAATGAGTGCGCACCCATGCCTTCTCCCAAGAGCACAGTGAGCAGCGGCAACGCCATCAGGAGTTTCACCGTCGCCTTGGGCATGGCGAATGCGTTGGCACGCAAATCATCCAATATCGTTGCCGTTTCAACGATTCAGCACCGCCT
>ENA-OQER01001112-OQER01001112.1-human-gut-metagenome-genome-assembly--contig:-NODE-1112-length-13640-cov-2.276178_pt1 | contig 13640 bp, 22 predicted proteins | sample MGYA00242797_ERZ504639 | MGnify/ENA primary metagenome ERZ504639 (study PRJEB26092, sample SAMD00036306) | human gut metagenome | host: Homo sapiens | study: EMG produced TPA metagenomics assembly of...
TATGGCAGTCATTAAAGCAGTTTCTTCAAAAGCAGGCATAGGGCAAGCACTGGACTATGTGACGAAAGAGGAAAGACGGAAGATAGCTTGTCAGTGGTCTGCACTGTGAACCAGATACCGTTAAGGACGAAATGCAAGCCACCAAGGAGCTGTGGGGCAAGACTGGTCTTGGTTATTTTGGAATGCCTCATGTTTTATTAAGATTTATGGCTATAGAAGATGAAAATAAGCTTAAGCTTTCAAGAAGAGTTGCTACAATATGGGTTGTAATATCTCTTAGCGTAGCTGTATTTATAGGTATAGTTGGACTTAGCATGACTAAAGCAGGTGCTATAGAAACACTTGTAGGAAGCAATTCAGAAACAATAATTGTAAAAATAGCACATTTACTTTCAACGCATGGTGCATTGGTTGCTGTCATTGCAGGTGTTATTCTTGCTGGTATACTTGCTGCAACAATGTCAACGGCTGATTCACAGCTGCTTGCAGCCTCTTCAAGTATTTCTCAGAATATAGTAACAGAAGTATTTGGTATTAAGATGTCAAAAGAAAAATCTATGTTAGTTGCAAGAATTACAGTTGTTATAATATCAGTTATATCAATTATATTAGCATCAAATCCAGACAGTTCTGTATTTGAGATTGTATCATTTGCATGGGCTGGTTTTGGAGCTACATTTGGACCAGTTGTTTTATGTGCCTTATTCTGGAAAAAAGCTAATAAGTATGGAATTATGTCCGGTATGATTACTGGAGGTATTATGATATTTGTATGGAAATATGGAATATCAAAACTTGGAGGAATATTTGGAATATATGAGCTTTTACCAGCTTTTATAATTGCTATGCTTGTTATAGTTATTGTGAGCTTAGCAACAGGTGGTCCGTCTAAAGAAGTTATTGAAAAGTTTGAACAGGTAAAGAATAATAAATAAAATAATTATATAACGCCGATAAATTGAGATTTATCGCGTTATATTTATACCTTTATACTCATCTTCTGTATTATTTTGCTACAAGACGTCCCTGATATAATTTTTTCTGCAGCATATTAATATGAAAATCTTTCTGGTACTTTTTAATTTTATTAAGTTCGTTTTCTGTGATGATAGATAACACAAGACCTTTATTGCCATTACGTCCACAACGTCCAGCACGATGTATATATTCTTTTGGTTCTTCAGGTAAGTTTACATTAATAACAACATCAATATTATCAATTTGTAAGCCTCTTGCAGCTATATCGGTTGCTAAAAGAAGCTGAAGCTTACCAGATTTAAAATTATTAAGAGTATTTCGTTTGCTCATGGCATCCTGATTGCCTGAAATACATCCTACATTATAATTATGGTACTGAAGCTTCTGTAAGGCTTCCTCAAGGTCGTATTTAGTATTTATGAATATAATACACTTTACAGGTTTAACAGCCTTTACAAGCTTTCTAAGGGTTTCTATACGTTCTCTTCTATCTGTGATCACATAATTATGTTTTATAGAAGAAGGAATAATACTCTCTGAATTCTTAATGGCATTAATATTAATATCTATTGCTTTATATGTAAGCGAATTAGCTTCTTTACGTGTTTTTTTATCTATACTTGCAGAGAATAAAAGAACCTGTGTGTATTTCATAAGACTCTTTCTTATAGAATATACATGTTCAATATATGTTTTACCTAATAATTTATCTGCTTCATCTAGTACAATAGTCTTAACTTCATGTACTTTAAGCTTTTTAATGTTAATTAGCTGGTATACTCTTGCAGGAGTTCCGACTAATATAGCTGGTTTATGTTTTAGTGCTTCAAGCTGTCTGTTGATATTCCCTTCGCCGGTTACAAACATAGATGAATAAGGACAGTTATCATATGAAAAATATCTTCAAGCTGCTTATTGATCTGCGAAGCAAGTTCACCGTTAGGAACTAATATAATAGCCTGGATATTTTTAGTTGTATCTGAAAGTCTTGATATAATAGGACACAGATATGCCAGTGTTTTACCAGTACCGGTGCCAGAGCATACTATTAAATCTTTGTTATTATAGATATGCTTGTATGTCTTAGCCTGTACATCAGTCATCTCATTGATATTATGCTTTGATAGTTCAGCTGCTATATTCGAATTAATATTCTCTAAATCTTTAAATAACATATAACATCTCCAATTATAATTATTATTAATAAGTTAATCTTAGGATTTTATATAACAGGTACATTATATAAGATATATGAGACCCTTTTGATTAACCTATTATATTATATTTTATCAGATTAGGTATGAAAAGTCTAATTAGTAATAATATAACAATATATAACTTCCATCAATAATAGTATCATTGCTCATATGGTTTAATTGCTTAATGTTGTTAATGTACGTATCACGGTCTTCTGTTCCATTATTATATTGTGATTCAAGTGACCATAATGTATCATGCTGTTCAATCATAACACTTGTATAATATTTATCAGGCTGTTTTGTATCAGAGGCATTAACCATAATTGTTCCTAATATTATAATTAGTAATATTGCATTAATAAGTAATATCCTGTGTAACAGATGTCTCTTTTTTTAATATATGCTTCATAATATAAAGACCTCCTTTGTATATAATTCTGCTAATTAAATTCTGTTAATAGTAATATGCTTTAAAGCTTATTCAATACAAAACAGAACACTTGTTCCTGATGATTGAATTATATTATAAGAACATATGTTTGTCAATGAGCAATCGAACATATTTTCAGAACATTTTTTCAGAAAACATGTTTGCATATTAAATAAAATATGTTATTATAAGATATAATAAGCACAAAAAAAGGAAGCGGCTGCAAAGCAGATATAATTAAATGGAGGTATATAATATGGCGTATGGACGAATTACACAGAAACAGTCTGAAATTCTTGAATATATTAAATCACAGATTCTTAATAAAGGTTATCCACCTTCAGTAAGAGATATATGCTCTGCTGTTAATCTTAAATCTACTTCATCTGTACATGCACATCTGGAGTCATTAGAGAAGAATGGATATATCAGAAGAGATCCGACAAAACCCAGAACTATAGAAATAATAGATGATAATTTTAATCTTACAAGACGTGAGATGGTTAACGTTCCAGTATTAGGACAGGTAGCTGCCGGGGAGCCTATATTAGCAGTTGATAATATTACTGGTTACTTCCCTATCCCATCAGAATTCATGCCTAATGAAGAAACTTTTATTTTGACAGTAAAAGGTGACAGTATGATCAATATAGGTATTTATAATGGTGACCAGATAGTTGTTGAAAAGTGTAATACAGCAGAAAATGGTGAAATTATTGTTGCTCTTATTGATGATTCTGCAACTGTAAAAAGATTCTATAAGGAGAACGGACATATAAGGTTACAACCAGAGAATGATTTTATGGATCCTATTATTGTTGATGACTGTATGATATTAGGTAAGGTTATAGGACTTATGAGATGGGATATATCATAGTCGTGAGCTTTTAACCCCGATATCTATTATATCGGTATATTAGGGCTGATGCTTTTAAGAGAGCCACAAGAGCCACAGTAAACTTATTAAATAAGTTACTGTGGCTCTCTTATACATAATAGCTAATTCACTTTTGGTACCTTTAGCTTATATTTTACAGATTGTCAATATCTACTTCTTTTCCATCTTTCCATAGTCTTTCAAGATTATAGAATGACCGGCTTTCATCATCAAATACATGAATTACAATATCATTATAATCAAGGAGAATCCATGAAGCATTATTGTAACCTTCTACTTTAGGATCGTTAAAGCCAGCCTTATACATCTGTTCCTCAACATTGTCAACCATGGCCTGTACCTGGTTTGTATTATTACCATTAGCGATTATAAAATAATCAGCAAGTATAGATATATCACTTATGTCTATAACCTTTATATCATAACCTTTTTTTTCTTTTAATGCTTCTACGGTAGTTTTTACCATCTGCTTTGAAGTATCTTTTATCATGATATTTATTATTCCTTTCTATTGTAATATTAGATTTACTATAATTCTTATAAAAATTATAGGTTTCAAGAGTAATTCCATCAATAGGTTTATCGTTTTCTTTAAGATAGTTTATTGTATCATTAAGTATATGCAGTATAGCATCATCTATATTAGTAAATGCAAGATATCGTATTTTGTCAAGATTGGCAGCTTTGTTTCGGTATGGTTCTATATAGTCAGCCACAAATACTATTTTTTCAAGCATAGTCATATCTGGGTGACCGGTTGTATGCCATGTTATAGCTTCTAATATATCTGTATCATTTATTCCATATTGTGTGCGTGCATAAAAAGCACCAAGCTTTGAATGCAGAAGATAAGGACTTTTATATTCTGAGTCTGTAATTGTTATGTCATTTTGTCTGCATTCTGCAATTTTCTTTTCATCTGATACACATTTAGCACAATCATGTAGTAATCCACTTATATAAGCTTTCTGCATATCTATGCCATATCTTGATGCAAGACAGGCAGCTGTATCGGCAACTCCAATAGTGTGTCTGAATCGCATCTTATCTGTTTTTAAAGCACGTTTAACCTCTTTTCGAAGCTTTTCAATATACATGTTATCCATATTATCTCCATTCTGCCAGTTTGTGACATATATATAATTGAATTAATTATAAAGCCTGTTGGCAGTTATATATTCTGCAACTTCTTTACCAACAAAGGATGAAATATCATGTCCAGCTGCTGCTTCATTGCGTATATGTGTTGAACTGAAGGGATAATCCTTGCATGATATGAAATCTATAGAGGCGTTATATTTATTAATGAGTATCTCTTTCTGCTTTGTAAGCTCATCTATGGAATGGTTATCTCTGTTTGCTGCAAGTATATGGCAATGTGAACAAATATAATCAGGCATATACCATTTATCTAGTGTAAATAACGAGTCAGCACCTATTATAAAATATATGTTATCATAATCATCTTTCATAAGCTTTAAGGTGTCAGCAGTATATGTTTTTCCACCCCGTTCTATTTCTAATGTAGAAAGAGACATATAATTGTAATTGTTTATGGCAAGCTTTATCATATTACAGCGGTGAACTGCAGAAACTATCTTGCTGTTGTCTTTGTATGCTGGTGAATATGAAGGCATAACAAGAATATGTGATATATTGAATTGTTCATGTGCTGCCTTTGCAATAGCAATATGTCCTTTATGAACAGGATTAAATGTTCCACCCATTATTCCAACAATGTCAGCCATAATTATCCCCATTTCTGCTATTTTTGGATATTTTATATAATACTATTTTTTCTTATTGTCTTTAGGAAGTTCTATTTTCTTGTTATCTTTGGATTCTTTATATAAAACAATTTTCTTTCCAATGACCTGAACAACCTGTGAGTGTGTTCTTTCAGCTACAATCTGCGCTATTTCCTTAGGATCATCTGCACAATTCTGGAGAACATTAATCTTTATTAATTCTCTGGCCTCTAATGCTTCAGCAATAGCTTTGGTGTTTTCAGGAGTGAGACTGTTTTTTCCAAACTGGAATATCGGATCCATAGTCATAGCAAGACTCTTTAAATATGCACGTTGTTTACTTGTCATAGCAAGCTCCTTTCATAGTTAAGTGTAGTTTTATTTAAAAGCTAAATTGATTTATCAGGCTCTGTAATAGTCAAATTCAAGATAATCGCCAACTCTTACAGTATCCCCCTCTTCTATTCCAAGTTCTTCAAGTCTGTCTATAGCACCAGAACTCTTCATAAATTTCTGGAAGAAGTTAAAGCCTTTTTCAGATTCAAGATTGGTATATCCAAGCATTTTGTCTATTCGTTCACCTTCGACTATGAATATACCATTCTCATCAACGTATACGTTGTAGTTATCATCGGAATTGTCAAGAAGTTCATCTATGTCGAATTCCTTCTCAAATATAACAACATCATCAGGGAAGTTGTCAAGAAGTTCTCTGACAGCATAGAGCAGCTCTTTAACACCTTGTCCAGTTACAGCCGATATAGGATATACTTTTATTCCTTCTGGCTCAAAAGCATTCTTTATAAGTTCAACAGGGTTAGCACCTGTGCCATCATCATATATTGCATCTATTTTGTTAGCGGCTATTACCTGTGGTCTTTTAAGTAAATCAGGATTATATGCTTCTAATTCTGCATTGATAGCCTTTATATCTGCTATAGGATCTCTTCCTTCTGTAGAAGCAGCATCAACGATATGGATAATAACCTTTGTTCTTTCAATGTGTCTTAGAAACTGATGCCCAAGTCCAACACCTTCTGATGCACCTTCTATTAGTCCAGGTATATCAGCTATTACAAAACCTTTACCACCATCTATATCAACCACACCAAGGTTTGGATTAAGTGTAGTGAAATGATAGTTAGCAATCTTTGGTCTGGCATTAGTTACACGTGATAAGAATGTAGATTTACCGACATTAGGAAAACCAACAAGTCCAACATCAGCTATACATTTTAATTCAAGGCGCACCCAGAGTTCTTTTGCCTCCTGACCTGGCTGTGCATACTGAGGAGCCTGCATAGTAGCAGTAGCGTAATTCATATTGCCTTTACCGCCATGACCACCTTTAAGTATAGTTTCTTTCATATTATCACCTGACATATCAGCTATTACCTTGCCTGATTCGTATCATATATTACAGTACCTTCTGGAACTTTTGATTATAAGATCCTCGCCGTTCTTTCCTGTACATCTTTTCTTTCCACCCTCTTCACCACTCTGGGCTATATATTTACTGTTATGTCTGAAGTCGCCAAGTGTATTAAGACCTTTATCAACCTGGAATATGATGTCGCCACCATTGCCGCCATTACCACCATCCGGACCTCCAGCTGGTACATAAAGCTCACGTCTGAAACTTACATGTCCATCGCCGCCTTTACCCGACTTAATGAATATTCTTACTTTATCTGAAAACATATTAATCTCCATTCTTACGCTGCTTTGTTTCAATATTACAAAAAGCTCCAAATCCGAAGATTTGAGCTTATAAAACTAATTAGTTCTCTGAGGCAACAGGATAAACAGAAACCTGCTTCTTATCTCTGCCCTTTCTTTCAAACTTAACAGTTCCATCAACAAGTGCGAATAATGTATCATCGCCACCACGACCAACATTAACACCTGGATGAATCTTTGTTCCACGCTGTCTGTAAAGAATATTACCAGCTAAAACGAACTGTCCATCAGCTCTCTTTGCACCTAATCTCTTAGATTCTGAATCTCTACCATTCTTTGTAGAACCAACACCCTTTTTATGAGCGAAAAACTGAAGGTTCAAATTCAACATAACATTACACCTCCTTGACGGTAATCAATAAGTAATCAGGATTACCAGCAGCAACAGAACTTAAACCAAGCTCCAATGCATTAAGCAATACCTGAGTTGTATCACTAATATCAGAAGTGACCATAAAATCTACTACAGCCGCTTCTTCATCTACCGACACATCAAACTTCGCATCTGTGAATTTTTCAATAGATTGATAGTATTGAATGTCAGAATAGATACTGCGGAACATATGATATCGCTACCCTCTTCCGCATAACCAGCATGACCAGCTGATCTGAATCCTACTATTCCACCATTAGTGGACTTGTAGATAGTTATATGAGTCATGGATAACACACCTCACACTAATTAAGCATTGATCTTTTCAATCTTAACCTTAGTGAAGAGCTGTCTGTGACCGTTCTTCTTGTGATATCCAGTTTTTCTCTTATACTTATACACGATGACTTTCTTGTCCTTGCCTTCTTCAACAACGCTTGCTGTAACTGTTGCTCCTGCTACTGTAGGATCACCAACCTTAGCTTCACCGTTATTAACGAAAAGAACCTGGTCAAATGTAACAGTATCGCCAGCGTTAACACCAAGCTTTTCAACCTTGATTACATCGCCTTCTGAAACTGTGTACTGTTTACCACCTGTTGCAATAATTGCGTACATATGGCACCTCCTAAAATAATTACTCGCCAGTTTTGGAGAGGATTAATCCTTCTTATATCCTAACTGAGCGGCACACTAGAATATAATATAGTATGAATCATTAAAATGTCAACTATATTTAAATATTTTTTTGTTTTTTTACTTTTTTGTTTTTGTGGATCATTTTTTTCTTGCAGGCTATAAAAATATCATGTATTTGCAGCCGGTATTATAATATCCATAAGCCTATAAAACCACATAATATGCCAACTGCTATTCCGGCAATAACGTCTCTTATAAAATGAACACCAGCAATAACTCTTACAGCAGCAAGAATAATTGTTAATATAAGCAGGACGATTCCAACGGGCTGATATATATATAACCAGCACATGGCTATAATAGTTATTGAAAATACATGCCTGCTGGGCATAGATTCTCCTTTTTTATCTTTCTTAACAAGAGGTGTGATATTATATTTAACATAAGGTCTTTTTGCATCAATACATTTACGGAAGAAAGATACCACAATGAATGATGTCAGAGGTGTAAAGTATAAGCTTGATATAACAAATATATTAGAGGTTTCAACATATCCAGTGGCATCAACACTAAAGGATATAGCTGGTGTTACTATTGAATCCTTCCTTCTTAGACACATAATGATAAGCAGTATATATGATAACGCAACAAAATAAGGGAGAAACCTTATATATAAACAATATTGTGTTTTTAAGTGTGGTGTGTGTGGTGATATAATCGTATATACGATTATATCTTATTTCATATCTGCATGAGTTGTTTTCTTCTATATCAATATCTTTCATATTCATACTCTCCAAACATCAGCCTATTAATTCTTTTAATGTTTTACCATTATTTTCCGGGTCATTTCAACCAGACCTAAAGGAGTAATATCTACTACATTAGTCTGTATATGCTCTTTTTTAGCAAGCTCCCTAAGATAAGACATAAGCTGTCTGGTGCTGTTATCATCCGACATATTTATAAAGTCAATAATAATAATACCAGACAGGTTACGCAGGCGTATCTGGTTGATGATTTCTTTGGCAGCTTCCAGATTTACTTTTAAAGCAGCTTTTTCTTTATCTGATTGCTTTTTAGACCTGGCAATATTTTTACCAGAGTTTACATCTATTACAGACATAGCCTCAGTCTGCTCAATAATAACATATCCCCCACATTTCAGCCATACCTTTGGCGAAGTGCCTGTGTAAGATTCTTTTCCACAGAATATAGCTTATATAACGGAAGAAGGCTGTCTTCGTAAAATCTTACGGTAACAGATGGAATATCAGCAAAGCAGCTGCTAAGCATATTATAGCTTTCTTTGATATCGGTTATTATTTCAATGTTATTATCAGAACTAAAATGCACTATTTCACTTATATAATCGGGTTCATGTTCTTTTAACAGGGTGTAAAATTTGCCATAAACAGCAGCTTTTAACAGGGAATTATATTCTGATATCAGTTTCACAGCCTCATCAGCTATAGCTGTAGGTGTGGCATTAACAGCATTGCTTCGTATGATTAATCCATAAGTGAATCTGTCATTAAAGCCAATATCGCTGTTAATACTTTTTATGGAAGCTTTAAGTATGTCTTTAAGCATAATGGCAGCTTCGCTGCAAATGTCTGAATTCTTCATTTTTTTGAAACAGCGACTCCGTTTACATCACTTGATAATACTACGTATTTTCCTGTAAGCTCTATTTTGCAGCTTGCAGTAGGTGGCTTTGTTTTATGGGCATCATTAACTACCTGCACAAGTAATTTATCACCTATGTTTACTTTATCGTTATTTTTAGTGTTAAGGTATATGCTATTCTTATTACTATCAAGGGGATAGTAGCATTTGATTTTATTCTCGATTTCAACAAAAGCAGAGTTGATGTTTTTAACAACATTTTCAACTCTGCCAATGTATATATTACCAGTAAGACTGCCAGTGTCAGCTATATTAAGTGACTGGCAGTCATCACCAGTATATTGTGAACATATTATATTGTTATTAATTTTTGTGATAATATATTTAATATCCATGGAATCCTCATTATGGTTTATATGATACACTATCTGTCTTTATGATAAAGATTTCTATAAAAACAGCTTCTGTTGCCAGTATGGCATGCAGCGCCAATCTGACGGACCTTAGCTAATATTGTATCATTATCACAGTCTATGTCAAGTGAACTTACATACTGATAATGTCCTGAAGTTGCTCCTTTTATCCATAATTCCTGACGGCTTCTGCTAAAGTAAGTCATAATACCAGTATCAACAGTCATATTATAAGATTCTTCGTTCATGTAAGCCACCATAAGAACTTCATTATTTACATAATCCTGAACAACAACTGGAATAAGACCATCAGAATTAAGCTTAAAATCTTTAAAAGAAAGGCTTGTACTCATCTTCTTTCCAGCTTCTATAACAGATGCACCTGATTCAAACATATTAACGGCATCCTTAAGATTAATTCTGTGTTCATATATAGCCTTGCCTATTATGGCACCATGGATACCAGCATCATTAATATTTTTAAGATCCTGTACGCATGACATTCCACCGGAAGCAATTATGTTGATACCAGTTTTATCAGATAAAGCTTAGTCTGTTCAACATTAGGACCAGAAAGCATTCCATCCTTGGAAATATCAGTGTAAACTATAGTCTGTACACCCATATCTTTCATGGCAAGAGCTAATGAAAGTGCAGTTTTATCACTGACCTTTTCCCAGCCTTCTATAGCAACGAGACCATCCTTTGCATCTACACCAACAACTATATGTTCAGGTCCGAATTGTTCAATAGCCTGTCTTATAAAATCAGGATTTTCTACTGCCTTAGTTCCTATTATTACCCTGTACACGCCCAGAGCTAACACTTCTTTTATATTTTCAAGAGTTCTTATTCCACCACCCATCTGGACAGGTATATTGACACTTGATACTATTTTTTTAATAGTATCTGCATTAACTCCATGTCCTTTAAGGGCTCCATCAAGATCTACTGTATGTATAAACTGTGCACCACTTTCTTCAAAAGCTTTTGCTATTTCATATGGCTTATCAGAATATACAGTAACCTCATTAAATAATCCTTTTTTAAGTCTTACACACTGACCATCTTTGATATCAATTGCTGGATATAATCTCATTGTAATAATCTCCAATTCCGTTATATAGTGTTTATGGTTAAATCCAGATAATAAGAGGAATTGAAACAACAGCATGTTATAATTCTTCTTATTGTCTTGTTATGTATAATAGTTACAAACTTCCTTTAGTAGATAATACTGATTTTATACGTGCATCTTTCATGCAGGCTTCATCAAGAGCTTTAGCAAAAGCCTTGAACATGCCTTCTATGATGTGATGATCATTTTCACCTGTGATTTTTCTTATATGAAGGTTCATGCCTGCACTATAAGATACAGCATAAAAGAATTCTTTAACCATCTGTGTATCAAAATAACCTACCATATCTGATGAAAATGTTGAATCAAAAACAAGATATGGACGGCCTGATAAATCTATAGCACATAAAATAAGTGCTTCATCCATAGGGAGAATGATATCTCCATATCTTCTTATGGATTTCTTATCTCCAAGAGCTTTTTTAATAGCTTCCCCAAGTACAATACCTACATCTTCAATGGTGTGATGGCAGTCAACTATTAAATCACCAGTAACATTCAGCTTAAGATCAAACATACCATGCTTTGCAAAGCTTTTAAGCATATGATCAAAGAAACCGATTCCAGTATCAACCTGGGCATCGCCAGAACCATCAAGTCTTATGAAAAGATTGATATCAGTTTCACTTGTTTTTCTATGAATACTTGCCTGTCTGCAATCTGAATTAGACATATAAATCCTCATTTCTGCGTTATTACGCTTTTATTTTTCAAAACGGACCTTTATTGAATTAGCATGTGCAGTAAGGTGTTCTGCTGTTGCAAAGGTTTCTATATCATTATGTATTTCCTCAAGGGCATTTCGTGAATATGATATAATACTTGATTTCTTTATGAAATCATCAACACTTAATGCTGAGAAGAATTTAGCAGTACCATTAGTTGGAAGTACGTGGTTAGGACCTGCAAAATAATCACCTAAAGGCTCAGAACTATATTCACCAAGGAAAATAGCACCTGCATTCTTAATCTTTGTCATAGTATTGAAAGGATCCTTTGTTACTATTTCAAGATGCTCAGATGCAATTTCATTTGCTGCATCCACTGCATCATCTATATTATCAACAAGAAGAATGTATCCATAATTATCCAGAGATTTAGATATAATTTCACTTCTTGATAATTCTTTTAAGAAACCATCTATTTCATCTGATACTTTTTGTGCAAGTTCATTGCTTGTTGTAATAAGTATTGCTGATGCCATTTCGTCATGCTCAGCCTGTGATAAAAGATCTGCAGCAACATATCTTGGATTAGCTGTTTCATCGGCGATTACAAGAATTTCACTAGGACCAGCAACCGAATCAATACTTACATAACCAAATACTGCCTTCTTTGCAAGTGCAACATATATATTACCAGGACCACATATCTTATCAACCTTAGGAACAGATTCTGTACCATATGCCATAGCAGCGATAGCCTGTGCACCTCCTGCTTTGTATATAACATCAACCCCGGCTTCATTAGCAGCTACAAGTGTTGTTGGATATACTTTTCCTTCATGATCTGGAGGTGTACACATAATGATCTGTTCTACACCAGCAACCTTGGCTGGAATAACATTCATAAGAACTGATGATGGATAAGCTGCCTTGCCACCTGGAACATATACACCCACTCTTGAAAGTGCAGTTACTTTCTGTCCAAGGATTGTGCCATCTGGTTTAGAATCAAACCAGCTGTACTGCTTCTGCTTTTCATGATATTCTTTTTATATTTTTAAGGGCTTTTCTTATAACATTAACTAACTTTGGATCAACCTTTGTGTAAGCCTCTTCTATCTCTTCTTTAGTTACAACAATATTAGAAGCATTGATATCAGCCTTATCAAAATCTTTGGTATACTTAAATAATGCAGCATCTTTGTTGGCTCTTACATTAGAAAGAATCTCACCTACCGCAGCTTCGAATTTTCCATAGCTGTTAGGACTTCTTTTTAAAAGATTCTCAAGTATATTATTTTTAGTTTCATCTGTTAATTTAACAATTCTCATATATTCTCCCATCCTGCGGTTTTGCGCATATTGATTGATATTTTAATGGTTATTTTAAATATCTGTTATTTATTTTCAAGGTAATTACGTATGTCATTGACAAGCTTTGTTATACGCTCATTTTCCATCTTCATGCTGACCTGGTTAACTACAATACGTGCAGATAATGGACAAACTTCCTCAAGAACTTCGAGCCCGTTTTCTCTTAATGTAGCTCCAGTTTCTACGATATCGACAATAACCTCAGATAAACCAACTATAGGTGCAAGTTCAACTGAACCATTAAGCTTGATGATTTCAACTGTCTGATGTTTCTTGTTGTAGAAGTAGTCCTTTGCTATATTAGGATACTTGGAAGCAACTCTTATAAGCTCATGATGCTTCAGCTTTTCTTTTGACCTTTACGAACCTGGCAGAAGAAGCCGGTTTAGGCACCTGTTTCCTGGGAACTACGGTTT
>ENA-OQER01001113-OQER01001113.1-human-gut-metagenome-genome-assembly--contig:-NODE-1113-length-13634-cov-4.550603_pt1 | contig 13634 bp, 19 predicted proteins | sample MGYA00242797_ERZ504639 | MGnify/ENA primary metagenome ERZ504639 (study PRJEB26092, sample SAMD00036306) | human gut metagenome | host: Homo sapiens | study: EMG produced TPA metagenomics assembly of...
ACATTTCTTCTCCTGCAACCTCTATGCGATATTGATTGCCTATAAAGCTGAAATCTTGTCCGAAGGTCATAATAAACTTCTTCACATTGGCAACAATTGCCTTTTTTACTATTTTTTCGTCTAAGTCTTCTTCCTGCTCATTCAGTTCCTCCACATTGATGAAATCAAGCAAGTATTCATCTTTGAATGAACAAACAGCTTTTAGCGCTTGCTTAGTATCAGGCAATGTTTGTGCAAAATTGTTGGGTAAAGTTCCCCGATGGCTGTATAGATCTGCTTTTAAGTAATCCCTTAACGTGTATTTACTCCAATAGCGAATGGCGCACTCATGTATATAGAATAGTCTTGCTTCTAAAGTCTTGGCTTTGGATATTATTTCGGTATGGTGACTAAAGCCGATTGAAAAGAAGTCTGACCAATTAAATTCATCCGCCACTGGCTGATGAATTGCTACAAGAAGCAATTTTTCATTCAACACCAAATCATCAGCCAATGGCGGATGATTTAAAACCTTATCCCACTCTTCATAAAAAATACGCATATTTCTTATACTTGTTGCTGAAAATCCCCTCAGCCCCGGCAATTCTTTTTGTAACAGAGAAGATATTTGTTCAATGGCACCTTTCCCCCAAAAGCCTGTACGGGAATTTTCCGACACGTAATGCCCGATGCCGTAATAAAGAGATAATTGTTCCTTATTTACTGATGCGGCTGCACGGTACTGGCTTCGTAAGATAGCTTCTTTTATGGCCTTTACTGCTTCTCTATAATTCTGATTTATATTCATTTGCACTTTGTTATATGTGACAAAAGTACAAATTAATGCTGTCAGTACAAATAAGCTTATCATTCCCTCTCCCATTTAAAATAATTTTCCTCCTTCGATAAGTGTAATACCTTATTTAATTGTTTTATATTTGTATCATTAATCCAATTTAATATTATGAAGGCATACAGTTACTATGTATTATTTTTTGTTAGTCGTGTTTTGTGGGTGTTCTCGCCCCACAGAATTGACATCGCCGGATGGCAATATAAAATTAGTATTCAATCTCAATGAAGCGGGAGAGATGACCTACGGAGTTTCTGTAGGAGGGAATCCATTCATCACCCCCTCCGTTATGGGCTTTGAAGGCCGTGACGGGGTAAATCTTTCCAAAGGTTTTCTGATAGAAAGTACCGAGTACACCACAAAGGATGAAACTTGGACCAACCTTGGGGAGAAAATAAATCAATCCGGAACCATTATAACGAAATGGCCGTGCGTTTGAAAGACCAGGCAAATACACAGCTGACCCTCCGTTTCCGCGTGTTCGATGACGGCCTGGGCTTCCGCTATGAATATCAAGTACCCCAAGTGGACAGTGTGTTCGTAATGGATGAGCTCACTTCATTTAATTTGGCACAAGACGGCAAGTCATGGTCTATTCCCGCCAGTTTTGAAACCTACGAATTGCTGTATCGCACCCTGCCCGTCAGCAAGGTGGATAATGCCAATACCCCGATGACTTTCAAAACAGATAACGGGGTATATGCCAGTATCCACGAAGCAGCTTTGACCGATTTCCCCGAAATGACTTTGAAGCATACCGAAGGTTGTCACTTCAAATCGGAACTGGCTTCCTGGCCCGATGGGGTGAAAGCCCGTTTTGCCGGAGGGACTTTCGTGACTCCGTGGCGCAGTATTCAGATAGCTCCCAAAGCGGTAGGTCTGATAAACTCCGGCCTGATACTGAATCTGAATGAGCTTGTGTGCTGGAGGGGGATTTGAGCTGGATACGTCCTATGAAATACGTAGGTATCTGGTGGGGAATGCATCTGGGAGTCGAAACGTGGACGATGGATGAACGCCACGGCGCCACCACCGCTAATGCCAAACGTTATATAGACTTTGCTGCTGCCAATAACATAGAAGCGGTAATGTTCGAGGGATGGAATGAAGGCTGGGAAAGTTGGGGCGGTATGCAGACTTTTGACTATACCAAACCCTACGCCGATTTTGATATGGCAGAGGTGGCACGTTATGCCAAGGAGAAAGGGATTGAAATAATCGGTCACCACGAAACAGGTGGCAATATCTTTAATTACGAACGCCAGTTGGACAATGCTTACAAATGGTATGCCGACTTGGGAGTGCACAGCGTGAAGACCGGTTATGCCGGAGGACTGCCCGGCGGTCACAGCCATCATGGACAGTTCAATGTACGCCATTACCGCAAGGTGGTGCAGACTGCCGCCGGTTATCATACAACCGTTAATGCCCACGAACCTATCAAAGATACAGGAATTCGTCGTACTTACCCCAATATGATGACACGGGAAGCGCCCGCGGTATGGAGTGGAACGGATGGAGTGAAGGTAATCCTCCGAGCATCACGAGTTATTGCCGTTTACTCGCTTGCTGGGCGGTCCGATGGATTATACGCCGGGTACTTTTGATATTCTTTATGAAAAGACACGCAATTCTCCCCGTCGCAAGAAATGGAATGACTTGGATAAAGGAAACAGCCGTGTGAATACCACCTTGGCAAAGCAGATTGCCAATTGGGTAATCATTTATTCTCCATTGCAAATGGCATCGGATATGATTGAGAATTATGAAGGGCATCCTGCTTTCCAGTTCTTCCGGGATTTTGATGCGGACTGTGACTGGTCTGAAGCCTTGCAGGGCGAACCGGGAGAGTTTGTAGCCGTAGTACGGAAAGCGAAAGATAATTATTTCTTAGGAGCTACGACCAATGAGGAAGCACGTACGCTGACCATTCCTCTGGATTTTCTTGAAAAAGATAAAAAATACCATGCGGTGATTTATGCTGATGGAGAAGATGCCGACTGGAAAACAAATCCTACTTCTTATCAGATTAAGGACAGAGAGGTGACAGCAGCCGATACCTTGTCTGTAGTCATGGCAAAAGGTGGTGGACAAGCGGTAAGCTTTATTCCTGTAACTGACTGATTTACCAAATGCTTCGTCCTATTGCATTAATAGATTCCGAAAGGTAACTTCATCCCCTCTCAGAAGGAGATGAAGTTATCTTCGGTTATAGCCGAATTCAACAACCTTAAAACTTAGATATAAATGAAAACAACCGAAACCCCAACTCCGTCCAGACGCCGTAGTCCTATTTTCTGGGTTCCCACCGCTTATTTTGGTATGGGGCTCCCTTTTGTTGTCCTCAATATGGTAGCCGTACTGATGTACAAAGGTCTGGGAGTCAGTGATGCGAAAATAGCCTTCTGGACTTCCCTTATCATGCTTCCTTGGACACTGAAACCCCTTTGGAGTCCGTTGCTGGAGATGTACCGTACCAAGAAATTCTTTGTTGTCCTCACTCAGATGGTGTCGGGAGTTACTTTCGGGTTGATCGCTTTGTCGCTTCATCTTCCGTCTTTCTTTGCGGTCACTATTGCCTTGTTCGCTATTGTCGCTTTTAGCGGAGCAACGCACGATGTGGCCTGTGACGGAGTATATATGGACGAGTTGAATGCGCAGGAACAAGCTAAATATATAGGTTGGCAGGGAGCTTTTTATAATGTGGCGAAGATTATCGGTACAGGCTTGCTGGTCTATTTGGCCGGTTTTCTGAAAGATGAATACGAAGGGCCTGCAGAAGATGCGGTACTTTATTCCTGGACGGTCATTATGATTATCCTCGGAGTAGTGATGTTCGCCTTGGGAATTTATCATACCCGTATGTTACCTTCGGGCAAGCACGCCCATTCGGTCACCTCTTTTTCGCAGAGTATGACCGAGTTATGGAATGTCATCCGGAACTTCTTTACGAAAAAGCATATTGTTTACTACATTTGCTTTATTATTTTATATCGTTTTGCCGAAGGGTTTGTGATGAAAATTGTACCTTTGTTCCTGAAAGCCGGTCGTGATGTGGGTGGCTTGGGATTGACAGAACAGGAGATTGGTATTTATTATGGACCTTCGGAGCGGCAGCTTTCGTACTCGGTTCATTGCTGGGTGGATATTATATTTCCGCACGTGGATTGAAAAAGACTTTGTTCTCCTTGTGTTGTGTGTTCAATCTGCCTTTTATGGCTTACACGCTGCTTGCCATTTTCCAACCGCAGAGTGCGCCCTTATCGGAGGGGCCATTGTGCTGGAGTATTTCGGATATGGTTTCGGCTTTGTGGGGCTTACCTTGTTCATGATGCAACAAGTGGCTGCCGGTCCTCATCAGATGGCGCATTATGCTTTTGCATCGGGTATCATGAATCTGGGTGTCATGTTGCCCGGCATGATGTCCGGATATGTCAGCGACTGGCTGGGCTATAAACTGTTTTTCATCTTTGTGCTGGTGGCTACCATTCCGGCCTTTCTGATGACCTGGTTTGTACCCTTCACACACGAAGACAAGAAATAGAGAAAAACTATTAACCTAACAAAAAAGAGAATATGAGTGAATTGAAGATTGCGGGCAATCCGTTGCCCGGTATGCCGTGGGAGGAGCGTCCCGAAGGTTGTAAAAATGTAATGTGGAGATGTAGTGCGAATCCTATCATTCCCCGTGATTTGCTGCCTACATCCAATAGTATATTCAATAGTGCGGTAGTACCTTTCGGCGAAGGGTATGCCGGAGTGTTCCGTTGTGATGATACAAACCGCCGGATGGCGCTTCATGTGGGATTCAGCAAGGATGCCGTTCATTGGGACATCAATCCGGAGAAGTTGCAGTTCCAGTGTGATATTCCCGAGATAGGTGAATGGGTGTATGGTTATGACCCGCGTGTCTGCTTTATCGATGACCGTTACTATGTGACTTGGTGTAACGGATATAAGGGCCAGCCCACCATCGGCGTGGCATGGACTACGGATTTCAAGACGTTCCACCAGGTGGAGAATGCTTTCCTGCCTTTCAACCGTAATGGCGTGCTGTTCCCTCGCAAGATTAATGGTAATTTTGCCATGTTGAGCCGTCCCAGTGACAACGGGCATACTCCTTTCGGAGATATTTATTATAGCGAGTCGCCCGACTTGGAGTTTTGGGGACGCCATCGGCATGTCATGTCGCCTGCGCCTTTTGAACAGAGTGCATGGCAGTGCTTGAAAATAGGTGCCGGTCCTATTCCTATCGAAACCAGTGAAGGCTGGTTGTTGTTCTACCACGGTGTGCTTCGTTCCTGCAATGGTTATGTCTATGCCTTTGGATCGGCATTGCTTGATTTGGACGAGCCTTGGAAGGTGAAGTTCCGTTCGGGACCTTATCTCCTCTCTCCGCGTGAACCTTACGAATGTATGGGTGATGTGCCCAATGTATGCTTCCCTTGTGCGGCTTTGCATGATCCGGCAACGGGACGGGTAGCCGTTTATTATGGTTGTGCCGATACGGTGACCGGTCTGGCATTCGGTTATATTCCTGAAATTATAGAATTTACCAAGCGTACTTCTATTATTTAAGCACAGTTTGTACTGTTCTCATTAGAAAACAGAGGATGTGTCCTGTGGCTGTCACTTCGGCCCGGACACATCCTCTTTGTTTTTTCCCGGAAAAGGGACCTGTCTGGTTATAAAGCGGTTCTTAAGTGCCATCTTCTCTTTGGCTAAGTGTTTTCTTCCGGATGATTAAGGGCTTTTATACTGAAACCTTCTACAGTCCATTGTAATGGACTGTAGAGTCTGCCGTAATGGACTGTACGGTCTGCTACAGTGGACTGTACGGTCTGCACCGGAAGACTATAGAAGATAATAGGAATAAAGACCTTAGTTGTATGGATAAAAAGGCTTATGTTTACTGTTGAACGTCTTCGTCACAGAGGATGCGGAGTGTATTGCCGAAGTCGCGGAACAGTTCTTCCGTGACGGCTTGGGTGGCGGATTCCACCAAACGATCCGCATGGTATGATGTATCATAAATGTTCGTTTTATTAGAAAACCAGCATAAACATACACGAGTACGTGTTGCGGCATACGAAATTCATTCAGCCAGTCATCGGGTAGGAAGCAACTGAATACTATATCATCGAAATTATGTAGTCTGTCTTCAAGCATTAGAGCGTTTCGAGTAATTCGATAAGACGTTCGGTGTGCGCTACTGATATATTTCTTTGTTGCTCGATAAGTTCCGGTGTGGTACGGTTGCCGTAACTTACGCCGCAGGTATAAACACTGCCGCTATACTCCATGTGCGTCAGTCGGCAGGTTGCTTTGTAGCAAGCTAAAAATTCGTCTATGGTGTAGCCCATCGCCCCCTTGTGGCTATACAATGCTTCGGGTGCTCCCGTTGTGAAGGAGAGAACGAGTTTCTTGCCTTTGAGTTTGTCTCCGGTATTTCCGTGCGAGAATCCGTGACGGAAAGTCTCTTCCATCCAGCGTTCCAATATGGAGGGTGCGGAGTACCAGAAAAGGGGGAACTGCAATACGATGATGTCTGCCCGGAGCAATTTCTGCTGTTCGGCTTCCACGTCGATTTTGAAATCGGGATAGAGTTCATCCAGCTTTACGATTTCGGCTTCCGGCAGCCGTTCGTTCAGGGTTTCGAGAATCGTTTTATTGGCTACAGATGCGGCAAGGTTTGTATGGCCGCTGATAATCAATACATTTTTCATATTCATTTATTGTTATTTGTTTTATGCACCTACACCACCGTCCACTTTATAGTCGGCTCCGGTTACGAAGCTGGCTTCGTCGCTCGTCAGGAAAGCGAGACGGCGGCAACCTCTTCGGGCTGTCCCATTCTACCGAGAGGCACGCTCTTCGTTACCATATCCTTGTGGGCTTTCGCGGCCTCGTCCGAAAGCTCGGTCTTGCCGTAAATAGGGGTTTCGATGGGCCCCACGCCGAGTGAATTGACACGCACGCCGTCTTTTGCCAACTCTTTCGCCCATGCACGTGTCATGGTATAGACGGCAGCTTTCGAGGCGGCATAGTTCGCCATTGTCGCGATAGGATTGGTTGTCATAGTTGTCGTGACATTCAGGATATTGCCTTTTGCTGCCTTTATCATCGGCAGGCAGGCTTGTGTCAGCATGACAACGGCACGCACGTTGATGGCGAATACCTTGTCGTATTCGTCGATTTTCATCGTTGCAAACGGGGTGACGGGTGCCCATCCGGCATTATTGACAAGAATGTCGAGACGACCGTACCGTTCTCCGACAGTACGGATGATAGTGCGTATCCCGTCTTCCGATTCGAGGTCGATGGCAAGATAGGAGATTTTATCACTGTAAGCAGCCGTTTCGACAAGTGTCGTTTCCGTGCGGCCTACAATCAATACGTTAGCACCTTCATCGGCCAGACGTTGGGCAATAGCTCTTCCGATGCCCGTCCCGGCTCCGGTTACAAGAGCGACTTTGTTGTTCAATGACTTATACATGGGTTATTATTTGTTATTAGGGTTAAATTGCTTGTCGTAATTCAGAAGGAATTTTACGAGTTCGGGATTACGGTGCGACCAGCGGAAGTCGGCAGGTTTGTCGAGCGGACGGATACTTTCCATATCTTCCGGTGTAAGTGTAAAATCGAATACATCCAGATTTTGTTTCATTCGCTCGATATGCGTGCTTTTCGGGATGGCGATGATGCCGCGTTGCACCAAGTAACGCAGGGCGACTTGCTGTACCGTTTTATTGTATCGTTCGGCCAAAGCCGTCAGTATGGGATTGGTCAGAAGGTCGGGATCGCCTTGTGCCAGTGGGGCCCAAGCCATGATACGTGTATCATAGGGCTTCATTTCAGCTTCAGCATCCCACTGCTGACTGAATACATTGGTTTTTAGTTGGTTTACGGCAGGTTTTATTTCGGCACATTCGGCCATATCCACGAAGCGGTCGGGATAGAAATTCGATAGCCCAATGGCACGGACTTTTCCCGGCCTTTACCGCTTTCTCCATCGCCCGCCATGTTCCCGGATAGTCGCTAAACGGCTGATGGATAAGCAGCAGGTCGATGTAATCGGTGCGCAACTTACGGAGCGATTCGTCGATGCTGCGGGTTGCCTTTTCCTCTCCGGCATTGGTAATCCACACTTTGGTCGTGAGAAAAAGTTCATCACGGGACACGCCGCATTTTGCGACGGCATTACCCACGCCTCTTCGTTATAATACGCCTGCGCCGTGTCTATCAACCGATAACCCGCGTCGATGGCATCGAGTACGCAACGCTCGCACTCTTCGGGCGATACTTGAAATACACCATATCCTAATACCGGCATTTCGATGCTGTTGTTCAATTTTACAGTCTGCATATGATTCTGTTTTAAGGGTTAATATTCTATTTGTTTTTTGAAATCATTCATGGATTTTGTGCAACCCGATACCTTTTACCGTAAGTAAATCCATGTCATCGTAGATAGGACTTTTCCCTGTCTCCAGCAGGGCGATGGCATCCATTTCCTCTTTGGACAGCGTAAAATCGAGAATATTGAAGTTCTCGATCATCCGTTCCTTATGTACGGATTTCGGGATAACTACGATGTTGCGCTGGTTCAGCCAGCGAAGAATCACGGCTCCGACCCCCTTATCGTGTTGCTCTGCTATCGCTTTCAATGTAGGATGATTGAATATGTCATTCTGCCTTCAGCAAAAGGCGCCCATGCTTCGTGCTGGATGCCTTCCTGCTGTAAGAAAGCATTGGCAGCCTGCTGCTGGAAAAACGGATGCGTTTCAAGCTGGTTTACGACGGGTTTTATTTCGTTATGCAAGAAAAGGTCTTGCAGGCGTTCATTAGAGAAACTCGTAACCCCGATAGCCCGGATGCGTCCCTCTTTATAGAGCCGCTCCATCGCCCGCCATGCGGCATAGTAATTCCCGTAGGGTTTGTGCATCAAGTAGAGGTCGAGGTAGTCCAACCCGAGTTTTTTCATCGAGAGGTCGAAAGCGCGCAGAGCATCGTCGTATTCGTAGTCCTGCACCCACAATTTGGTGGTTATGAAAAACTCCTCTCGTTTAATGCCGCTTTGCCGGATGGCATTTCCCAACTGTTCCTCGTTGAAATAAGCAGCGGCCGTATCGAATTTCCGATAACCGATCTCGATAGCATCATTTACGGCTCGTTCCGTTTCGTTTTCAGGAATCTGAAAGACACCGAACCCGATAGCAGGCATCATTACTCCATTGCTTAATCTTACATTTTTCATATCCTTTATGGTTTTTAATTCTGATGCAAAGTTACAGGGTACCTATCATTTTATTGTTTCATTATTCGGGGAAGAATTTTCACTATTCGTGGTTTTTCGTTATTTTTGCAGGAAATGAAAGAGAAATGACACATACAGACTTCGACGGGATTATTTTTGCTGATACATTGCAGGAATTTAATGCTTTACGATATGCAGGAAGAGTAATCCATATTCTTTGCAGCGGAGGAAATATGGGTTTCACGTTTCAGGATACCCGTTATAACATCGCGGCCGGGGATTATGTAATTCTGCCCAACGCCACACTCGTATCGGAATTTTCGGACTCCGAAGACTTTCAAGGTATCCTGATGAACCTTTCGGATGCGTTCGTTTCCTCGATTGCTATTCGCAGCAATTACGGCATTATTGGGTATCTATCACTCTTGCAGAATCCGGTCATGAAACTTTCCTCTCATGATTTTCAAGTATGCGAGCAGGCAATGCGCTGTATCCGGCAACGTCTGAAAGATAAAGAGCATCTGTTTTGGGAAGATTGATGGGAAGCCTGCTTACGGCGCACATCCTCGACCTTTATGATATTCATGCACGCAGTCAGAATACCATGCAGGTATCGGAGCGTATTACGGTCTTACTGCGAAATTCATAGAACTGTTATATAACGGCGAATATATTCGAAATCGAGATCTCGATTTTTATGCATCCCGGCTTTGCATAACACCTCATTATCTGTCGGAGATATGTAAAAAGGTAAGCGGCAAACCTGCCACTTATTGGATTGACCGCTTTACTCTTCAAGAGATTACCCGCTTGCTTCGACAAAAAGAGTTGTCTTTAACTACGATTGCCGAACGAATGAATTTCTCCTCTGTTTCTTATTTCAGTCGGTATGTGCAAAAGAGGATGAAGACAACACCGTCAGAGTATAGGAAAGATATATCTGTCCGCTAAACAACAAGATATTTGTTCAAGATACAAATAAGAACAGCCGTTTTATACGGCTGTTTTTTACTTAAATTTTTATTCCTCTGTATACGACCAGATCGTGTTATTGCAGTGGTTCTTTTCCACTTTGAGGAACAACTCGAAGTCGGTGATGAATGCCGGAGTAAGCTCTTTCAGCGCAATACCACTGGCCTTGTACCGCTTTTCGACGAACTCCGCGAGGTGTTTGTAAACGACGCAGTATTTCCAATAGCTGCGCAGGCTTTTAAGTTTACCGACCTGCGTCTCGTGGTTCATGCCCAAACCTAAATAGGCATTGCGAACTTCTCGGCGGTAACATAGTTGTCACCCGGTTTCAGTTGGCTTTTCGATGGCTTCGGTTTGGCTTCGATATCGCAATTCGATTCTCTCTAAATCCCTTGTTTACAACCTTCTTGCTCCAATCCGCTCCCATTCTCGAATTTTCTCTTTATCTTTGTCAGAAAAATAAAGCAGTCCATGAAACGACCCAACGTACTTAATTTAACCTGCCCTGCCATCCCCGTAGTTCGGATCGGTTTTGTCGGATTAGGAAACAGGGGCATTCTTGCACTCGAGAGATATATGCATCTGGAAGGCATTGAGGTGAAAGCGCTTTGTGATTTGCGGAAGGAAAACATAGAGCGTGCAGAGCGGATTTTGCAGGAGTCCGGCCGCCCCAAGGCTGAGAACTATTCAGAAGAGGGGATGTGGCGCAGGATGTGCGAATGTAAAGAGATAGATCTTGTTTATATTTGTACAGACTGGCTGACTCATACCGAGATTGCGGTTTATGCTTTGCAGCAGGGACGCCATGTCGCTTTGGAGGTTCCTGCCGCCATGAGTGTGGCCGATTGCTGGTGTTTGGTGGATACAGCCGAAGAAACCCGCCGTCACTGCATGATGCTGGAGAACTGTTGTTACGATGCGTTTGCCTTGACTACATTGAACATGGTGCAGCAGGGGGTGTTGGGAGAGATCACTCATGCCGAGGGGGCATACATCCATGACTTGCGCAAGCATTATTTTGCAGATGAAAAGGCGGGTGGGTATCACAATCACTGGATAAAGCTTTACAGTCAGCAGCATACGGGGAATCCTTATCCTACTCACGGTTTGGGTCCTGTCTGCCAATGGATGAATATTCATCGGGGAGACCGTATGGAATATCTGGTTTCCATGTCCTCGCGTCAGGCCGGTCTTTCTGCTTATGCCGGACAGGCGTTTGGCGCATCCTCCGAAGAAGCGGCTCAGAATTATGAGATGGGGGATGTGAATACCACGCTGATTCATACCGCAAAAGGAAGAACTATCTTGTTGCAATATGATGTGACCACTCCTCGCCCGTACAGCCGCCATCAGACGGTGTGCGGCACGAAGGGATTCATGCAGAAATATCCCGTTCCCTGTCTTATGCTGGATAAATACGGAAAAGAGCCTTTGTCCGGCGAGCAGTTTGAGCGGATGATGGAGCAGTATAAACATCCTTTTACAGCTGTTATCGGAGAAGAGGCCCGGCGGAAGAATATGCCGAATGAAATGAATTATATCATGGACTATCGGCTTATTCATTGTTTGAGGAACGGTTTGCCGTTGGATCAGGATGTGTATGATGCCGCCGAATGGTCCTGCATTACGGAACTGAGCGAGCGTTCCGTGCGGCAGGGCAGTGTTCCGGTGGAGATTCCCGATTTCACACGAGGGGACTGGAAAAAGAGATAGTGCTGTAGGTTCTTTAGCACAGGGGGATAAACCGAATGGTTCTCACCTGAAGATGAAAAGAACGCTGATATTTTAATCTCCAGATGAAAATATAGGCTTGTTTATTGAACTCCCATTGATGTTATCGTTTCTTGTCTTGTGGTGTTTCCACTATTATTTTTCCTTCTTTCATGGTGAACTGTGCGATTTTCAAATCATTCAGCGCATCCAGTACGGTATTCATCGGGAGTTGGCGGTTGATATGGAAATAGATGCGTTCGTCCAGCAACGGACGTGAACGGAATACGATGCTGATGTTATACCATGAACCTATTTCTTGCATGACTTGCCTCAAGTCGGTATTGTCAAAAGAAAATTTATTCTCCGCCCATCCTTTTCTCTTCTCCGTATCGACTCTTTTCAATTGGAGTTTTCCTTGTTTATCCAAGGATATTTGTTCCCCCGGGTGCATTTCCCGGCTTTGACGGCGCTTGGTATGACTTACATTCACTCGTCCTTGATAGAGGATGACATCCGGCGAGTAACGGGGATAGCTTTCACATCGAACACCGTTCCCAATACTCGTGTTTGTAGTTGCTCGGTGCAGACTATAAAGGGGCGGGAAGCGTCTTTGGCTACTTCAAAACGGGCTTCTCCGCTTAGTTTGACACTGCGAATGGTATCTGTAAACTCTTTCTGATACTCCAGACGGCTGTTTGCGCTGAGCAATACCTTGCTTCCGTCGCTTAATTGAACGGAGGTAATGGTAGCGGGCGGGGTGTTTACAATTATCCTTTTCCCTTCTTTCCGAAAAGTAATTTCCTCAGGAACTTCCAGTGAAGTGAAGACTTCCACTTCCTGCTGCTCAGGTTGCAGTAAAGGCTGGAATACAAGTGCCAAGGCGATGACAGCGGCGGCTATACCTAGTATCATTATCCGGCGGATAGATTGGTGTCTGATACGGTGACGACGGATGAATGTCTGCCAGGCTTTCCGGGTTTCGTCCGCGGTGGGAGTATCCCCCAATGCTTCACCGAAGAGCTGTTCCAATTGATGGTCATTCCAAGTCCCGTTTTCTTGGGAGCTTTGGTTATGGGTATCCTTTCCGCTGTCCGGATGGATGTGGTCATTTGTTGAAAACTCCTTTTTCATTGTTTCTCCTCCTTTCCCAGCATCGCTTCGCGTAGAGTCCGCAATGCTTTTGATATATGTTTTTTCACGGTGTCGGGGCTGATTCCCAGTTCTTCGGCTACCTGTTGATATGTTTTTTTCTCCCAATAGCAGCTTCGCAAGATGGTGCAAGTCGGTTCGGGCAAACTGTGGCTATGTTTTCCGCTTGCTGCAACAGTGCCTCGTGTGCACGATAACCTTGATTCATTTCCGCACGGGTGGCTTCGGTGAGGCGGTCGATGTGTTGCTGTTCCACATTCAAATGCTTCAAACGGTTGAGACACCCGTTACGCACGGCGGCATAGAGCCAAGCGCTACGGGTGTTTTCCTTCAGTTGGTCGAACTCCTTCCAGGCTTGTTCCATGGTTTCGCTTACTATGTCCTTGGCTTCTTCCGTATTGTCCATCAAGGTGGTGGCAAAACGGACGAGGCGTGGGTACATCTCTGAGAACAGTCGTTCGAAGTGCTCTTCTTTATGGTTTCTTCTCCTGAATAAAATCTGCATGTTTCTTTGTCTTCCGTGAACAAAGGTACGGAAATTTCCTTTTCTCCGCTGGGGTTACAGACGATTCTTTTCACTTTGTCCGGCTCCGGTTCCTTTATATTTGCTCTTGGTGGCATTGAATTTATAGGATACTTGGAGGCCGAAGCGTTGGAAGTCGCGGTAAATCCGATTTTCCATATAAGCGTTTATGCCGTATAAATTGAAAT
>ENA-OQER01001114-OQER01001114.1-human-gut-metagenome-genome-assembly--contig:-NODE-1114-length-13634-cov-3.708077_pt1 | contig 13634 bp, 18 predicted proteins | sample MGYA00242797_ERZ504639 | MGnify/ENA primary metagenome ERZ504639 (study PRJEB26092, sample SAMD00036306) | human gut metagenome | host: Homo sapiens | study: EMG produced TPA metagenomics assembly of...
CATGGCCGCGCGCATCGAGTTTGACCCCGCGCTGTCGCAGCGCATGTACGCTGCGCCGATATGTTCCTGATGCCTTCGAGTTTGAGCCCTGCGGCCTGTCGCAGATCATCGCCATGCGCTACGGCACCCTGCCATCGTGCGCGAGACCGGGTGGCCTGAAGGACACCGTGCAGCCGTACAACGAGTTTACCGGCGAGGCACGGGCTTCTCGTTTACCAACTTTAACGGCGATGAGATGGGCGACGCCGTGTTCCGTGCGGCACGCCTGTTCTGGGACAACCGCGATGCCTGGAACAAGCTGGTTACGCAGGCCATGAGCCAGGACTTTAGCTGGACGCGCTCGGCCGACAAGTATCTGGACCTGTACTTCTTTATGCACCCGGAGATTGAGAGGCCGACGGCTGTTGTCGACGAGCCTGAGGCTGCAGCTGAGCCGGTGACCGTTGAGGAGCCCAAGGCCGAGGAGAAGCCGGTTGAGGCTGAGCCCGCAAAGGCCGAGCCTGAGGTGAAGGTCAAGGCTACTCCCGAGCCCGAGCCCGAGCCTGAGGTGAAGCCTGCTGCGAAGTCTGCGACAAAGAAGACCACGACTCGCAAGACGACAGCTAAAAAGGCTACTGCGACCAAGCGGCGGCAACCAAAACCACCTCTACCAAGACGACGACCACGCGCAAGCGCACCACCGCCGCAGCCAAGAAGGCCGCCGAGGCCGAGGCTGTTCCCGAGGTAAAGGCCGAGTCGCCGAGGCCAAGCCGGTCGCCAAGCTCCGGCCAAGACTGCAGCAAAGAAGACGACCGCGACCGCCAAGAAGGCAACGGCAGCCAAGAAGACCACGGCAACGAAGTCGACGACCACGAAGGCCGCCACGACCAAGCTGCCGCAAAGCCGGCCGCCAAGGTCGAGGAGACGCCTGCCGAGTCCAAGGCGGAGGCAACCGTCGAGGCCAAACCCGCCGCCAAGACCACCACGCGAAAGCGCACGACGACGGCCAAGAAGACCACGGCAAAGACCACGACTCCCAAGGCAGAGACTAAGCCGCTGCTGCCAAAGAGGAGCCCAAGGCCGAGGTAAAGGCCGCCCCGAAGGCAGAGGCCAAGCCCGAGCCCGCCAAGGAGACCCCGGTCTCCCCCGCCGCTCCGGCAGAGGAAAAGGCTCCGACCAAGAAGACCTCCGTCCGCAAGGCAACGGCCACCCGCAAGCGCCGCTAGCACACAGACGATCCAAAACCTAATCAAACCCTAAGCAAGGGGCGCTCCAACCGGGCGCCCCTTCTCTGTAGGTAGTGGTAAAACGATTTTCTAGGACAACCGTTCGCCGATGGTAAACGGATGTTGTTTATACAGCCTGTGTACAACAGATATACTTACATCTTGTGCGTAAAGTCCATGGCCCGCAGGCGTGATTCTATTGAACTGGACCGTATTATGAGATTGATACACAACAGCCGTCTGCCGCAGTTTCGCACTCCGTTTGGCGCTGTGACCACAGGAACTACCCTTTCGCTCTCCGTGATTCTGGAGGATGCCGATCCCGCGCAGGCAACGCTTACGCTGCGCACCTGGGTCGATGAGATCGGTGAGTCTCGGTATCCCATGACGCACGAGGGCGACGGCATATTTACCGTAGAGCTTGAGTGCACCGAGCCCTGTCTTATCTGGTACAGCTTTATCTGCAATATCGAGGGCCAGCCCGAGGTTCGCTTGGGCGCACCACAGGGCCGCACCGGCGGCGAAGGCGTAACCTACGACTACGCTGAGGTGCCGTCATTCCAGGTCACCGTCTACAAACACCGTGAGAACCGTCCCACCTGGTACGAGCGCGGTATGGTCTACCAGATCTTCCCCGATCGCTATGCCCGCGACGAGCACTGGCGTGAGCGCACGCTGGCCGAGGTCGAAAAACCGCGCAACGGAATCCAGCGCCGGATGGTCGAGGACTGGAACGAGCCGCCCGTGTACGAGCGTGCCGAGGACGGCTCCATCAAGACCTGGGACTTTTACGGCGGATCGCTCAAGGGCATCCAGGAAGACCTGCCTCGCATCGCCGAGCTGGGCTTTACAGCCATCTACCTCAACCCCATTTTCGAAGCCGCGAGCAACCACCGCTACGACACCGCCGATTACACCAAGATCGATCCGATTCTGGGCACCGAGCAGGACTTTACTGAGCTGTGCGAGGCGGCCGAGAAGCTGGGCATTTCCATTATTCTGGACGGTGTGTTCAACCACACGGGCGACGATTCGATCTACTTCAACCGCTACGGCAACTACCCCGGCGTGGGCGCGTGGCAGAGCGAGGATTCGCCGTGGCGCGATGCGTTTTATTTCCACGAGGACGGCTCGTACGACTGCTGGTGGGGCGTGGGCAATATGCCCGCCATCAATGAGAGCTCCGATCTGGTGCGCGAGCGGCTCCTGGGCAAGGACGGCGTCATTCGTAAATGGCTACGTGCCGGCGCTCATGGCTGGCGCCTAGACGTGGCCGACGAGCTTTCGGACGATTTCCTGACCGAGATCAAGAAGGCCGTACTTGCCGAAAAGCCCGACGCACTGCTGCTCGGCGAGGTCTGGGAAGACGCCTCCAACAAGATCAGTTACGGCCATCTGCGTCGCTACCTGCAGGGCTCCGAGCTGGACTCTGCTATGGATTACCCCTTCCGCGACATGGTCATCGGCTTTTTGATGGGCTACAAAAACGCTACCAGGCAGCCGAGGATATCGAAACCCTGCGCGAGAATTATCCGCGCGAGGCTCTGTCCTGCGCGCTCAACCTGTTGTCGAGCCACGACCGTCCGCGCATTATCTCGGTGCTCGGCGGCGGCCCCGACGAGTCGCAGCTGCCCGAGAGCGAGCGCAGCAAGTGGCGCCTGGACGAGTACTCGATGGGCCTGGCCAAGAGCCGCTTTTGGCTCGCCACGCTTATGCAGATGACGTTCCCCGGCGTGCCTTCGATCTACTACGGCGACGAATACGGCTGGAGGGTCTTACCGATCCGGGCAACCGCCGCACCCTGCCGACCAAGGACCAACTGCACGACTTCGACACGCTGGCTATTGTCAAGAACGCCTCCGCCGTACGCCGCGCACTGCCCTTTATGATCGACGGCGAGATTAAGGCCTTCGCGCTCAACGACGAGGTGCTGGCCTACAACCGCACCGGCAAGAATGGTGAGTCCGCGACGGTTATCATCAACCGAAGCCTGCGCAATTCGCACCGCGTGACGATTCCGGCGCTCGGCGAATGCGCGAGTGACGTGATCAGCGGTCACGAGTGCGAGATCCACAACGGTACGGTCACGCTCGATCTATATCCGCTGGGCTCGTCGATCATCTATCACCATGCCGAGCAGCGCCTGCAGGAGCCGCTCGATCACGGCGCGGGCGTCGTGTGCCATATCACCTCGGTGCCCACCGACGACGGCAAGCCGGCACGATCGGCGCGCCCACGCGTCGCTTTATCGACCATCTGGCCGCCATGGGCATGCGCTACTGGCAGGTTCTCCCCGTCAACCCCACGGACTTCTTCCGCTCCCCTTACGCTGGTCCTTCGGCCTTTGCAGGCAATATCGACCTGCTACCCGAGAGCCACGAGGAGCTGGCAGCCGACTTTGAGACCTGGAAGGCCCGCGGCGGCGAGGATGCCGATCCGCTGTACACCGCGTTTAAACATCGCAATGCCGATTGGCTCGAGAAATACTGCGTCTACATGGCCGTTAAGAAGTACTTTGAGGGCGAGTCGCGCCATGATTGGCCGGCAGATGTTGCGCGCTACAACGAGCATCTGATCGACGACAAGCGCTTCCACAACGAGGCCGAGCTTCAGGCGTACATGCAGTACCGCTTTGACCTGGCTTGGTGCGAGCTCATGAACTACGCGCACAAGAAGGGCATCGAGGTCATCGGCGACATTCCTATGTACGTTTCGGACGATTCGGCCGATGCGTGGAGCGAGCCCGAGAACTTCTGGCTGTCCGATACCGGCAAGGCGATTGAGATTTCTGGCGCGCGCCCGACAATTTTGCGCCCGAGGCCAGATGTGGGGCAACCCGACGTTCCGCTGGGACCACATGAAGCAGAACGGCTATAGTTGGTGGATGGATCGCCTGCGCCGCGCGTTCTCGCTCTACGACCGCGTGCGTCTGGATCACTTCCTGGGATTCCACAGCTATTACAGCATTCCCGCGGGCAAGGCATGCGCCGACGGCCGCTGGCTGGCGGGCCCGGGCAAGGACCTGTTCCAGACCGCCTATGACGAACTGGGTCCGCTCAACTTTATCGCTGAGGACTTGGGCTATCTGACGCCCGGTGTTCGCGCCATGGCATCGACCTGCGGTTTCCCCGGCATGGACGTGCTGGAGTTTAGCGACTACGACGTTCGTTGCGGTGTGCATCCCACGCCCGGCAAGATTCTGTACACCTCGACGCACGATACGTCGACGCTGGCCGGTTGGTGCACCCGTACCTTTGCGGGCGGCGATGAACCGAGCGGTGTTGAGGTGGCGGCCAAGCTGATGAGCGACGCGCTGGCAAGCGACGCTCCCCTGGTGATGATGCCACTGCAGGATGTCCTGGGGCTTGGCGACGACGCGCGCATGAACGTTCCGGGCGTGGCCACGGGCAACTGGACCTGGCAGGCTGACGAGGCGGACATTGCAGCCGCCGAGAACAAAACCGCACAGCTCCTGCGCAACAACCATAGATTCTGGGGCGAAGCGTGATAAAACCCCCGATATAGTACAGTTACAGACGTTTGAATTTATGCGGGCAGAGTAATCTGCCCGCTTTGTGCTGAAAAGGAAGTATTATGGCGCGCTACGATTACAAGTGCTCGAGCTGCGGCAACGTGTTTGAGGTTGAGCATCCCATGTCCGAGACTCCCGAGGTCGTGTGCCCCAGCTGCGGTGCCCCGGCGGCCAAGACGTTCTCGGCCAGCGGCATTAAATTTGAGGGCAGCGGTTTCTACAACACCGATCAACGAAGCGGCGGCTCCAGCACCAGCGCCACCAGCGGCTGCTGCGCCAACTGCCCGCATAACCACTAGAAACCAAGCGGCCCCGCGATCAAGCCCGATCGCGGGGCCGCTTCTTTAGCTGTCCAGGTTTCCTTATGAGTTGCGGTGAAATAAGGACTGTTTGGCGGGCAGAAACGGCTTTTTAATCCCTATTTCACCGCAACTTAGTAGTTACTTGTGGACCAGTCTGGCGCAGAAGTGGCCGTCGTAGGAGTCGGCGTTTACCGGCACACTTTGGAAAAGGCCTCGATCGTTCTGGCGTACGGATACGAGCTTCTTGGCCTGATCGAACTCGGGGAGTTGCAGAATCTGTGCTTCGGAAAGCGGCGCCACGCTAAAGCCGGCACTCGGGAGAAGCAAGGAACGCATCCACCACCTGCGTGTTCTCCTCGTCGAAGACGGAGCACGTCGCATAGATGAGCTCGCCGCCGGCAGCCACGCGCGCGGCAGCCTCTTTGAGCATCGTCAGCTGCAGCTTGGGCAGATCAGTCGTAACGTCGTTCTCGGTCAGACGCCACGGAATCTCGGGATGACGACGCATGGTTCCGGTGCCAGAGCACGGCGCATCGATAAAAACCGTGTCGAACTTAACCGGCTCGCCAAGCATGGCATCAAACGATGTGAGCACCTCATCAAGCTCGCAGGCATCACCCGAAACCGTACGAACGCCCTGAATACCGGCCTTATGCAGCGAGCGAGATTCAGATCGCACTTGCGATCATGCAGATCGAGCGCCGTATGCTGACGCTCATAGCCTGCACGCTTGGCCTGGCACATCATCACATAGGTCTTGGTGCCACGACCGGCACCAATCTCAAGGCAGCTTCCAGGGCGCGTGGCAGCTGTGGCGATAAGCTGCGCGTTGAGATCAGATGCCACCGCGGCAGCACGCTCAAACACACCCGAAGCAACGGTAACCTGGGCATCAACCGGGGCATGGCAGCCCGGGAAGACAGGCGCGACGAGCTGCGAGATATACGGATCGGGCTTGGTCGCAAAGGCGTTCTTATGCAGGGCCAGCGGCGCGGGGGCCAGATTACCGGCAAAGCTAAGCGCGCCCTCCGGTGTGTCAAACGAAGCCATAATACGAGCGCACAGCCAACGCGGCAGACCCATCAGGCGCGACAGACGAACCAAGCGTCGCTCAGACTCATCTACATCGGACGCAGTGGCAAAGTCCTCAACGTTGTCCGCGACCTTATGCAGCACGGCATTGGCCAACCCAGCGGCGGACTTAGCTCCGCTGCGCACCAGCTCAACGCCCTGACTCACCGCAACGCGGCCAGGCGTATGCAGATAGAGCATCTCGAAGGCCGAGATACGAAGTGCCATGCGAACACGCGGCGCAACCTTTTTAGGCTTATCGAGAAACTGATCGAGCAGCTCGTCCAAAATACCCTGGGTAGCCGCAACGCCCAGTGCCAAACGAGCGGCAAAAGCGGAATCGCGCTGGTCAATAGCCTTGGCAGATGCGCGAGAGGACAGCACGTCGCGCGCATACATACCGCGGCGATCGGCCTCCATCAGCACATCGAGCGCAAGCTTGCGCGCGGGAGACAGCTTGCTCATGACAAACCACCCCAGATAAGATCGGCGCTTGCAGCCCAGCAGCCCAAGCAGAAGCGGCCATGGCACGCTTGCCATCGGGCTTAACCTCGAGCAGTTCAACCGCACCATCGGAAAGGCCAAGGAAAACACGCTTATTCTTAACGTCAACGCCGCCCTTGCCAAGCGAAACATCGGTCAGCGCAGCATCGAGCACACGCACGGTCTTGCCGGCAATCACGCAACGAGCGGGAGCGGTATCGGATGAGGCCAGCACATGACGCACGCAATCAAGCGCCGCCATCTGCGGATCCAGGCGCATCTCCTGTTTGGAAATCTTGGCAGCATGGGTCACAAGCGACTCATCCTGCTCAGTCCAAACAGCCGAGCAATCGGCAAGCGACGGAAGCGTATCAGCAAGCAGTTTGCCGCCAAGCTCGCCAAGCTCCATCGTGAGCGCCTCGGCATGCTTACCGGCAACAGGCGTGGAAGCCTGAGCACAATAAGCACCAGTATCCACACCATGCCCAATGCGCATGATAGAAACGCCAGCAATCTCGTCACCAGCGAGAATCGCACGCTGAATAGGAGCGGCGCCACGCCAACGAGGCAGCAGCGAAGCATGAACATTCACAATACCAAGCGGCGCCATTTGCAGCACCTCATCGGGCAAAATGCAGCATAGGCAGCCACACAGAAAATATCGGCATCTGCAGCCTGGAGCGCCTCAACTACCTCCGGCGTCATACGATTGGCCTCAACGACCGGCAACCCCAGCTCAAGCGCCTTAGCCTTAACAGGAGACGGCTCCAACTTTTTACCACGCCCACGAACAGCATCAGGACGAGTAACAACAAGCGCAATCTCGTTACCAGCCTCAACAAGCGAAACCAGCGAAGGCACAGCAAAATCAGGCGTACCCATAAACACAATACGCATAAAAGTTAGTCTCCTCTCAATAACGAGCCGAGACGGCTACAAAAGAAGCGCTCCAGGTCGCAAACGCACCCAGCCGCCAGAACAGTCCAACAAAAACAAATATACCCAAAACCAAAGAAAGAGCCGCAATAAAAGCAGCTCCCTCTCAACAAAGACTATCAGCGAAGACGCCCCTCCCTGGCCCAACGGCACCCGGGCGAGACAAGCAGCGTCAACGTAGTCCCCGGAGCGCCCGCCTATATCGTCCCGCGCGCAGTTTCGCAGCGCAGCGAGAATGTTTGAGCACATGATATAGGCGCGCCCCGGGGGACGGACAAACCTACTCCGTCTCGCCCGGTCGAGCGCCGCGGGCCAGGCGTCCTGGTACTCCTTGACGGCCTTGAGCCTCTGCATGGGCTTCAGTCGCTCGAACATGGTGTTGCCGTGCAGGTGATCGATCTCGTGCTGCAGGCACACGCAGAACAGGTCACCCGAGGCTCGTAGCGAATCAGGTTGGCATCCAGGTCGTACGCCTCGACGACGACATGATCGGGGCGCTCGATCTCGCAGCTAATGCCAGGAATGGAAAGGCAACCCTCGCTAAAGGGCACCAGATGGTCGCTCTGCTCAACAATGACGGGATTGATGAGCACGTACGGATCGTAGTCGTTCTTGTCGCTGTAGTCGCAGTCGATGGTGACAAGCTGAATGAGCTCGCCGATCTGCGGGGCAGCCAGGCCGCAACCGCCGTTCTCGAACATCATCTTCTTCATCTTCTCGGCAAGCGCCTCGATCGCCGGGGTGATCTCCTCGATGACGGCGCACTCCTGGCGCAGACGAGGGTCGGGCGACAGTACGATTCCGTTGGCTTCCATGGCCATCCTTTCGAGTTGTTACATCAAATCATAGGCGTCGACGTCAACGCTCACGCTCACGCCGCGCACAGAGCCCACCTCTTTGAGGCAGGCGTCGACATCATCAGAGACATGGTACCCCACGGGCGACTTCACAAGCAGATGGAAGCGGTAACGGTCCTTGGCTCTCTCGATTACACACGAAGCCGGGCCCAGCACCTGCGGCACAGCACTCCCCGCCCGTAAAAAGTCGGGCGCTGCGGCATGCCAGCGTCGCTTAAGAAGCTTTGCAATGCGCCCGATATAGTCCTGCGCGTCGTCTCGGTTCGCCGACCACACCAAGATGTTGACCAGGCGAACAAACGGCGGGTACAGCGCGTCGCGGCGCTGGTCCAGGTCGTAGTCGGTAAAGATCGAGCGGTCGTGCTCGACGACGGCGCGAATGACCGGATCCTCGGGCAGATAGGTCTGGATGATCACCTCGCCGGGACGATCGCCGCGACCGGCACGGCCTGCAACCTGTTCCAGCAGGTCGTAGGCGCGCTCCCCTGCGCGGAAGTCCGGCAGCTTGAGGGCAAAGTCGGCATTGACCACGCCCACGAGCGTGACCTCGGGAAAGTCGAGGCCCTTTGCGATCATTTGGGTGCCCAGCAGCACCGCGCAATCGGCAGCATCGAACTGCTCGAGCAGCTTTTTGTGCGCATCCTTGCCGCGCGTGGAATCGGCATCCATGCGAATAATGGCGACATCCTCGGGAAGCATCTGGTGCAGTGCGTCCTCAATCTGCTGCGTGCCCAGGCCCATTTTTGCCAGGTAGCGACTGCCACATTTGGGGCAACGGCTCGTGGGCGCGGGATACGGCTGCACGCGCCAAGACGAACCGCAGGTGTGGCACTGCAGCGTGTGCGTGCGCTCGTGATACGTAAGCGCGGTGGAGCAGTGGTTGCAGGTGGGGACGCAGCCGCACTCGCGGCACATCAGGAACGGCGCAAAGCCACGGCGGTTATGCAGCAGCACGGCCTTCTCGCGGCGCTCGACCACACGCTCCAAGCCCTCCATCAAGGGTTTGAGAACATGGAGCGGCTGCGTGCGAGAACTCCCGGCGCAGGTCTGCAATACGGACCGTGGGCAGCACGGCGTGTCCCGGGCGCTCGGGCATCTCGACGCGCGTCCAGGTGGCACCGTTATACGTGCCATGGCGGCAGCGATCGAGGGCCTCAGCAGAAGGCGTGGCGGAGCCCAACACGAGCGGCAGCGGTAGCGCCGCGCCATCTCGCCGCCACCTCGCGCGCGTGGTAGCGCGGACTGGAGCCTGCTTGTAGCTGGTCTCGTGCTCCTCGTCGATGATGATGAGACCAAGGTCGCTGAGCGGGCAAAAGAGTGCCGAGCGGGCACCGACGACCACGCGGGCCGCACCGCTGGCGACCATATCCCACTGGTCCAGGCGCTCACCGGCCGAAAGGCGCGAATGGAACACGGCGACCGTCTCGCCAAAGCGCGAGCGGAAGCGGCCGACGGTCTGGGCCGTCAGCGAGATCTCGGGCACCAGCACGCAAGCCGAACGGCGGCCGCCAGCACGCGCTCGATGGCGGAGAGGTACACCTCGGTTTTGCCGGAGCCGGTGACGCCGTCGACCAGCACCACGTCGCCATGAGCGTCCAGACGGGCGCGCTCAATCTGCGCGAGTGCCTGCTTCTGGCCGTTGGTAAGGGAGACCGGCGCTTGCCGCTTGCCGAGGACAGCGTGGTCTGCTCGCTGCAGCCACGCCACGCACGACGCTCCTCCACCACGACGACGCCGCGTTTTTCGAGCGCCTTGATGGTCGCCGACATGCTGTTATAGAGAAGGTTGAGGTCGCGCGTCGTGACCGGGCCGCACTGGAGCGCCTCGATGAGCTGACGCTGGCGGACCGCGGTCTTGGGCGGCGTATAGTCGAAGCCTCGGGCGTGAGCATGACCCAGCGGTTTTGGATGGGTTTGACGGCGGGGCGCTCAACGGCCCACACGCCGTCGTCACCTTTGACCACGCGCGGGCTTCCACCCGGGGGCAAGAACAAACGCAGGCACTCGGAAAGCGTTGCGACGTACTCGCGGCTCATCCAGCGTGCGATACGGGCAGCCTCGGCGGTAAAGAGCGGTTTGCTGAGGATAGCCTCGATGGCTTTAATGCGGGCTGGGTCGAGGGCGTTGATGCCTTGCAGGTCACCCAGCTCAGGCGCAATGTCGACGATATAGCCCGCGGCGGCACGGTTACCAAAGTGGACCAGGACCGTGGATCCGATTTGCGCCTCGTTGGCAAGGGACCGGGGAATGCCATAAGCAAACGGCTCGGACAGCGCACGGGTGGGAATGTCGAGGACTACGCTCGCATAGGCGGCGACGGGTTCAGGCGCGAACTCAGGCTTGGCCGGAGTCTCCTCCGGTTCCGGCGAACCAAACAGCGACAGTTGCTCGGCCATGGCCCTATACCTCCCATCCCATGCGTCTTTCAGAAACAAGAGCCCCGCTCGGGGTGAACGGGGCTCGGATACATGCGTTTACGCGGCTGCTACAGCGCATCGTGCGGGCGCGGTCGATACGCGCCAGGCAGTCGTCGCGGCCGACGAGCGCCATGGTCTCGCCCAGCGGGGGGCTCACCATGTTGCCGCAGACGGCGACGCGCACGGCCTGGAACACCACGCGCTTCTTAAGGTCCATCTGCTCGGGCAGCGGCTCAAGCGCGGCGTCGATGTTGGCAGCCGTCCACTCGTTCACGCCCTCGAGAGCGGCCTTGGCGGCATCCAGAATGGCACCCATGCCCTCCTTGGCCAGGCCCTTGTTGACGGACTTCTCGTCATACTCGAGCGTCTCGGCCGTAGCGAAGATGGGAGCGGCGACGGTCACGGCGTCGGCCGGCATCTTGGTGCGCGGCTTGACGATGGCGGCAAGCGCGTCGATCCAATCCTCGCCGTACTCGACATTGCCCTCGATGAGACCCGCCTCGTGCAGCTCGGGGACCATGATCTCGTCGGCAAACTGAGCATCGGACATGCCGTTGATGTACTCGGCATTGACCCAATCGAGCTTCTTGGGATCGAAGGTCGCCGGGTTCTTGGAGATGCGGTCGAGTGAGAACTTGTTGGCCAGGACATCGCGCGGGATGATCGTGGTCTCGCCGTCGAGCGACCAGCCGAGCAGCGCCAGGTAGTTGACGAAGGCGTCGGACAGGTAACCGGCGTCGCGGTACTCCTCCACCGAGGTGGCGCCGTGGCGCTTGGAGAGCTTCTTGCCGTCGGCGCCCAGGATCATGGAGATGTGAGCGAACGTGGGCACGGGAGCGCCGAGGGCCTCGTAGACCATGACCTGACGCGGGGTGTTGGACAGGTGGTCGTCGCCGCGGATGACATGGGTGATCTTCATCATGGCGTCGTCGACGACGGTCGCGAAGTTATACGTGGGCGTGCCATCGGAGCGGAAGATGACAAAGTCGTCGAGCTCCTTGGCGTCGAAGGTCACCTCGCCGTGGACGGCGTCGTGGATGACGACGTCGCCGCGGTCCTCGGGCACCTTAATACGCAGGACGTAGGACTCGCCGGCCTCGATGCGACGGCGGGCCTCCTCGGGATCAAGATCGCGGCAACGGCGCTGATAGCCCTGGAAGGGGTCCTTGCGCTCCTGCGCGGCCTTGCGGTCGGCGTCGAGCTGCTCCTTGGTGCAGAAGCAGGGATAGGCCTTGCCCTCGTCCCAAAGCTTCTGGGCGGCCTGCTTGTACAGGTCCAAGCGCTCAGTCTGGGCGTAGGGGCCAAAGTCGCCGCCTACCTCGGGGCCCTCATCCCAGTCCAGGCCAAGCCAACGCATGGCGCGCAGGATGATCTGCGTGTTCTCATCGGTGGAGCGGGTGGGGTCGGTGTCGTCGATGCGCAGGATGAACGTGCCGCCGTTTGCGCGGGCGAAAGCCCAGTTATAGATAGCGGTGCGAGCGCGCCGATGTGCAGCTTGCCCGTCGGTGAGGGTGCAAAGCGGACGCGAACGTCTGATGCCATGGATATCTCCTCGATTGCAGGATGGATGTCTAACCGCACCAGTATAAAGCATCAAAGCAACCTCCGCACAAAGGGCACCGACCCAGTCATTGGGTAGCTAATTTGGGACGGGCTAGCTACCCTATATCGAGATTGGTCTTAGGCTCCGAAGACTCCGGATTGGGTAGCTAAAAAAGCCCCGTCCCAAATTAGCTAACCAATGGCTCGGTGCGGAAAGGGTGTGAATGTTTGATTTACGCGCTATGATGTGCCTTGCATAGAGAGCCTGGCGGAATGGTAACGGTCGCCGGGACACGTTTTTGAAAGGACTATCATGTCAGAAGAACTTCGTTCCATCCCGCCCCAACACGGGTCCTTTGTTTTTACGTCGGAGTCGGTGACCGAAGGTCATCCCGATAAGATCGCCGACCAGATCAGCGACGCCGTCCTCGACGCAATCCTCGCCAAAGAAATAGAGCTCCAGGAGCAGGGCTACATCGCCCCCAACGGCGTGCCTGCCAACGTGGAGAACGTTCGCTGCGCCTGCGAGACCCTCGTGACCACCGGCACCGTCATCGTCGCCGGCGAGATTCGCACTCAGCCTATGTCGACGTACAGGAAATCGCCCGCGGCGTTATCCGCCGCATTGGCTATAACCGTGCCAAGTTCGGTTTTGACTGCGACACCTGCGGCGTATGAGCCTCATCCACGAGCAGTCGCCCGATATCGCCCAGGGCGTCGACGAGTCCTTCGAGACCCAGACCGGCGCCACCACCGACCCGATCGACTGATCGCGCCGGCGACCAGGGCATGATGTTCGCTACGCCTCCAACGAGACCAAGACCCTCATGCCGATGCCACACTACCTGGCAAGCCGCCTGGCCGAGCGCTTGGCCGCCGTGCGCCACGACGGTACCCTCGCCTATCTGCGTCCCGACGGCAAGACCCAGGTCACCGTGCGCTACGAGGAAGGCAAGCCCGTCGAGGTCACGACCATCGTCATCTCCACGCAGCACGCCGCCGAGATCGAAGACATGGGCAAGATCAAGGCCGACCTCATCGAGCACGTAATCACCCCGGTCATGGCCGCTGAGAACATGCGTGGGACAACGCGGACATCTACGTGAACCCCACCGGTCGCTTTGTCGTGGGCGGCCCCATGGGCGACACGGGCCTGACGGCCGCAAGATCATCGTCGACACCTACGGCGGCTACGGCCGTCACGGCGGCGGTGCCTTTAGCGGCAAGGACTGCACCAAGGTCGACCGCTCCGCCGCGTATGCCGCGCGCTGGGTCGCCAAGAACGTGGTC
>ENA-OQER01001116-OQER01001116.1-human-gut-metagenome-genome-assembly--contig:-NODE-1116-length-13619-cov-3.092870_pt1 | contig 13619 bp, 16 predicted proteins | sample MGYA00242797_ERZ504639 | MGnify/ENA primary metagenome ERZ504639 (study PRJEB26092, sample SAMD00036306) | human gut metagenome | host: Homo sapiens | study: EMG produced TPA metagenomics assembly of...
GGGATAAAAGGTTCGGCCTTTTTGGAAGGCGGTAATTTGCGAGAAGGGGAAGCACTCGTAGTTGCGAAGGCCGTCTCCCCTTCTCGCGCTCTTCCCCTCCTGGCCACGCTGCTGTTCTGCGTTGTGGTGGGCGTGAATGTTCTGACAGGGTGCAGGATTCGGGGGTGTCGAGGAGGAGAGGCTGTGCCGATTTCACAAATAGTTCTGCCTTTTTCAGATCTTTTTTTGTTAGTAATTGTAGGCTCCCTCGTAAGCATTGCATCGTTCCTTCCGATGTCCCTGCTCTACACAGGAGCTGCACCGGTCACAAAATTCCTGTTCATAGCAGGTAGAACAGACACACCCCTTACAGGCATCCCGGTCATAAGCCGGCGTGCAGGTAAAAGGAAGAGTATCCTTCGTAGTTTCTGTACTCATAAAGATCACGCTCCTTTTTTCTATATTATAGACCCATCAAAAAAGCGTTTCAATATAAATAATCAGAAAATACAAAGAAATACCTGATAAAAATCAGCACAACGCTTCACATTCAATACAGTAGAATCCATCATCCTGTCAATACAGAACACAACATCTTTATCTTACCGTGTGGAACTCCACCGTCCGGAAGCTCCGCAAGGAAGCACCAGCCACTCTCCGTCACAGGAAGCCCGATCTCCTGAGATTCCACATTACCTTTCCAGGCTTCAGTTCGGTAGCCAGCATATAAGTCAGCACAGCCGGTGCAAGTCCCGTAGTATAGGAATTCACCAGGAAAAACAGCGGATCATCACTGAGGATCTTCGTACAAAGCTTGATCAGCGGATGGATCGCATCCTCGATTTTCCAGATCTCGCCCTTAGGTCCGCGGCCGTAAGAAGGCGGATCCATAATGATCGCATCGTAATGATTACCTCTGCGGATCTCACGCTCTACGAACTTCACGCAGTCATCCACAAGCCAGCGGATCGGCGCACCGGAAAGTCCGGAAGCGGCAGCATTCTCTTTTGCCCAGTTCACCATACCCTTGGAAGCGTCCACGTGAGTAACGGAAGCACCGGCTGCAGCTGCAGCCAGAGTAGCGCCGCCGGTATAGGCAAAAAGATTCAGCACCTTGATCGGGCGTCCTGCATTGCGGATCTTTTTCACTGAACCAGTCCCAGTTCACAGCCTGCTCCGGGAAAAGTCCTGTATGCTTGAAGCTGAAAGGCTTCAGATTGAAAGTAAGGTCCTTGTAATGGAGCTCCCACTGATGAGGCAGATCAAAGAACTCCCACTCACCGCCGCCACGGCTGCTTCTGTGATAATGTCCGTTCATATGCTTCCAGCCACGGTTTTTGCGGGGAGTATCCCAGATTACCTGCGGGTCCGGACGAACCAGAAGATAATCTCCCCAGCGCTCCAGCTTTTCTCCTTTTGATGTATCAATAACTTCATATTCTTTCCATCCATCTGCAATCCACATGATGATCAATACCTCTTTCATAATAGTAAATTTATAAGATATATATAGCATTTTTATATAGCATTTCCGGAGATCACTGTACCAGATCCGGCCGATCGGGACGTGAATCCATAAAAAACGCCATAATAATGTTTTTTCCAGTATAGAGGAAATGGATGCTGTGCAAGAGAAGTGCAGGATTTTCCACGAAAGATTTGACAACAGCGCTTTTACATACTAAAATGTACGCAGAGATTTTCTGCCGGGGCAGAGGCTTCCCGCTTCCGTGAAACTGTGGCTGTTTTTTGCGGAAGAGATTTTGCAGAGAATTCCTGACAGACAGAAATCGTTAACAGAAGAAACACAGCAACCGCAGATATGAAACTGTGCACAAAAAGAGGAGAAGCAAACTTATGAAAAAATATTGTGAGATGAGCAGGGAAGAGCTACTCGATTTAAAGAAAGAACTCGACCGTAAGTTCGACGAGATCAAAGCTGAAGGTCTGGCACTGGATATGTCCCGTGGTAAACCTGCACCGGATCAGCTTGATCTTTCCATGAAAATGATGGAAGTACTTGCAGGGGATGCAGATCTGAAATGTGAGACCGGTGTGGACTGCCGTAACTATGGATCATCGACGGAATCCCGGAAGCCAAGAGACTTCTCGGTGAGATGTCAGAGGTAGAGCCTGAGAACATCATCATCTATGGTAACTCCAGTCTGAACGTAATGTTCGATACCATTGCACGTTCCTATTCCCACGGAGTAATGGGAAATACACCATGGTGCAAGCTTGACAAGGTGAAATTCCTCTGTCCTGTACCAGGATACGACCGTCATTTCCGTATCACAGAATTTTTCGGCATTGAGATGATCAACATTCCGATGTCTCCGGAAGGCCCGGATATGGACATGGTTGAGAAGTATGTCAATGAAGATCCGGCAGTAAAAGGAATCTGGTGTGTTCCGAAATATTCCAATCCGCAGGGCTACACTTATTCCGAAGAAACAGTTAAGCGTTTTGCGCATCTGAAGCCGGCCGCACCGGACTTCCGTATTTACTGGGATAACGCTTACAGCATCCATCATCTCTATGATGACAATCAGGATTTTCTTCTTGAGATTCTTGATGAGTGTGCAAAAGCAGGAAATCCGGACATTGTTTATAAATTTACTTCTACCTCCAAGGTAAGCTTCCCTGGTTCCGGTATCGCAGCAGTTGCTGCATCCAAAGCGAACCTGGATGACTTCCGCAAATACATGACTGTACAGACCATCGGACACGACAAACTGAACCAGCTTCGTCACGTTCTTTCTTCAAAGATATCAACGGACTGCATGAGCATATGAAGAAACACGCAGACATCCTTCGTCCGAAATTCGAGCTTGTTCTCGCAACACTGGATAAAGAACTTAATGGACTTGGAATCGGTGAGTGGACCAAACCTCACGGCGGATATTTCATTTCCTTTGATTCTATGGAAGGCTGTGCGAAAGCCATCGTTGCCAAAGCAAAAGAAGCAGGCGTTGTTATGACTGGAGCCGGCGCAACCTATCCATATGAAAAGGACCCGAAAGACAGCAATATCCGTATTGCGCCAAGCTACCCAAGCGTTGAGGAACTTGGCAAGGCAGCAGAGGTATTTGTTCTCTGTGTGAAGCTTGTAAGTGTGGAAAAACTTCTGGAGAAATAAATCGATCACATCAGACTGCCCGGTATTTCAGCATGCGTAATACCGGGCAGTCATAACTATTGGAGAGAGCTCATGGATGAGGAAAAAGAAAAAATGAAAACAGGCAAAAAGTTGGTCATTGCACTGATCATGATCCTGCTGATCCTTACAGCAGGGGCTTATGGATATGGTGTACACTATTTTACAGATCATTTTCTGCCGGGATCTCAGGTTAATGGTTTTAACTGCTCTTATAAAACTGCGGATGAAACAGAAAAAACTTCTTGCAAAGGAAGTGCAGGCATATGTCCTTACCGTTGAGACAAGAAACAACGGAAAAGAGAGCATTACCGCAAAAGAAGCCAGCCTGGTCTACAAGCCGGATGGCGGAGCCAAAAAGCTGATCAGGAAACAGGACCGGTACAAATGGTTCCTTGCTTTTAATCAGAAGAAAAAATATACACTGGCAGCGGATACTGCTTATGAAGATCAGAACAAGCTGACAGAGGCTGTGAAGAACCTGAAATGCATGCAGAAGGACAATATGGAAAAGCCTGAAGACGCATGCATTAAGGATAATGGCGAAACCTACGAGATCCAGCCGGAAAAAGAAGGAACGACCCTGGATACAAAAAAAGGTTCAGAAGGTGATCCGTGCAGCTGTTTCCGCAGGAGACAAAGCAGTCAGTCTGGAAAAGAAAAACTGCTACAAAAAACCATCGATATATAAAGACGATGAAGCTCTGAAAAAAGACTGTGATCAGATGAACAAGCTTACCAGCTGCGTGATCACCTATGATTTTTCGGACCGGTCTGAACAGCTTGACCGAAATACCATCAAAGACTGGCTGGTCAGGGACGCAAACGGAGATATATAGTAAACAAAGACCAGGTTGCAGCTTATGTGAACAGCCTGGGATACAAATATGATACCTTTGGCTGCACGAGGACATTTACCACCTACGATGGCCGCCAGAAAACCATCAAGGGCGGTGATTATGGATGGGCTATCGATCAGACCGCAGAGACTGAATGGCTTTATAATGCCATTCTTGCAGGAACCACAGAAGTGAGACAGCCGGCTTATGCTTACAGTGGACTTTGCAGAGATACCAATGATATCGGAAATACATATGTAGAGATTGACCTGACCAACCAGAGAATGGTATTCTATAAAGACGGACAGCTTCTGGTAGATACACCGGTAGTTACCGGCTGTGTCCGAAAGGGCCATTCCACACCAACCGGATGCTTTGCACTGGATGCCATGCGTTCACCGGCAGTTTTGAAGGGACCTGGATATGCATCACCGGTTACATACTGGATGCCGTTTTCCGGAGGAGTCGGAATCCATGACGCAAGCTGGCGTTCACAGTATGGTGGGCAGATCTATATCACAAATGGTTCTCATGGCTGTGTAAACACCCCGAAGGATAAGGCGGCAATCATTTATAATAATATTAGTGTAGGAGTACCGATCGTAGTTTATGAATAAGAGATTAAAAGAAATATTAAAAGAATACGAAGAAAGAAAACACAAGATCATCAAGGGAGATGAAAGTATGAATATCGTTGTATTGGCAGGCGGAACCAGTACAGAAAGAGAGATTTCCATCGTAACAGGAACAGGTGTCTGCAAGGCACTTCGTAAAAAAGGCCATAATGCCATTCTTGTAGATATTTTCTGCGGACTGGAGCCGGTGGACTGGGATGAGCCCTTTGGAGATAAAGATTATGAGGTAGATTCTGCGGCAGAGTATATGAGAAGCTTCGATGATGATATCGAAGAGATCAAACGCACAAGAAGAAGCTTTTTCGGACCGAATGTACTGGAATTGTGTCAGGCAGCAGACATTGTATTTATGGGACTTCACGGTTCCAACGGAGAGGATGGAAAGGTTCAGGCAACCTTCGATCTTCTGGGAATCCGTTACACAGGAACCGGATATTTAAGCAGTGCCCTTGCTATGGATAAGGGTCTCACTAAGAAGATCTTTCTCATGGATCAGGTACCGACACCGAAGGGCGTTTCCATGCTGAAAGAAAACTGTACAAGAAACATCCATGATCTTGGTATGGAATTTCCTGTTGTTGTAAAAACATGCTGCGGTGGTTCAAGCGTAGGTGTTTATATTGTAAACAATCAGAAAGAATATGAGGATGCCATTGATGGTGCTTATTCTTATGAAGATGAGGTAGTTGTTGAAGAGTATATCAGAGGCCGTGAGTTTTCCGTTGCAGTTGTAGACGGAAAGGCTTATCCGATCATCGAGATCGCACCGAAGCAGGGCTTTTATGATTACAAAAACAAATATCAGGCAGGCTCCACAGTAGAAACCTGTCCGGCTGAGATCTCACCGGAACTGACTGAGAAAATGCAGCATTATGCGGAAGCTGGCGCAAAGGCTCTCTGCATTGAAGGCTATGCACGTTTTGACTTCATGATGAAAGAAAACGGTGATATGTACTGCCTGGAGGCAAACACACTTCCGGGAATGACACCCACCAGTCTGATCCCGCAGGAAGCAAGTCCTGGGAATCGACTATCCGGATCTCTGTGAAGAACTGATTCGCATTTCTTTTAAGAAATACAGAAAATAAAATATCTGACCGTAACTCCTCCTGTTGTCAGGAGGAGTTTCTGGCAAAAGAAAGGATTTTATTCATGAAAAATCTTACATTGGAAAATATCACAAAAGTCTGCAATGGTATTTACCACGGCCCGCAGGAAAAACTTCAGGAGGAAGTGACTGCGATCACAACTGACAGCCGTAAGGTGGAAAAAGGAGGTCTTTTTGTACCGGTAGTAGGAGAGCGTGTAGATGCTCACCGTTTTATCCCGCAGGTAATGGAAGCAGGTGCACTTGCAACCTTATCCGAGAGAACTCTTGAAGGAGCGGATCATCCGTATATCCAGGTAGGCTCCTCCCTTCAGGCAGTAAAAGACATTGCGGAGTTTTATCTGGAGCAGCTTGATATTCCTGTTGTGGGAATCACAGGAAGCGTTGGAAAGACCAGCACAAAAGAGGTGATTGCCTCTGTGCTGAAGGAAAAATACCGTACACTGAAAACTCAGGGGAATTTCAACAATGAGCTGGGACTTCCACTGACAGTATTCCGCCTTCGTGATGAAGATGAGATCGCAGTTCTGGAAATGGGAATCAGTGATTTCGGTGAGATGACCCGTCTTGCAAAGATCGCAAAACCGGACACCTGCGTGATCACAAACATCGGAACCTGTCATCTGGAAAACCTTGGGGACAGAGACGGCGTCCTGAAGGCAAAAACAGAGATTTTTCAGTATGTGAAGAAAAATATCGTACTTAACGGTGATGATGATAAGCTCTCCACAGTAAAGGAATACAACGGTATGCAGCCGGTATTTTTCGGAAACGGAGAAAATGCTTCTGTTACCTGTGAAAATGTGGAAAGCCGTGGCCTGAAGGGAATGAGCTGTGACATCTGTCTGAAGGGAAAAATGGCAGAGAACGGAGAACTCCAGACATTTCATGTAGATATTCCAATGCCGGGACGTCATATGGTATCCAATGCGCTGGCAGCAGCAGCTGTGGGCAGACTTTACGGACTGAATGCAGAGCAGATCAAAAATGGCATCGAAAGCTGGAACCGGTCAGCGGAAGATTCAATATGATCGAGACCGATAAATTCATGATCGTAGATGACTGCTACAACGCAAACCCGATGTCCATGAAGGCTTCCCTGGATGTTCTTCAGGACGGACTTGGAAGAAAGGTTGCCATCCTTGGCGATATGGGTGAGCTTGGAACTGATGAAGCTGCACTTCATGAAGGTGTAGGCGTTCATGCAGGTCAGTGCAGGATCGATGCATGTATCTGCGTAGGACCACTTGCAGCCCATATCGCGGAAAAAGCATCTCAGACCAATCCGGACCTGACAGTCATCCGGGAAAAAGATCTGGAAAGCCTTCTTAAGAACCTGAACACATATGTGAAACCTGGAGATACCATCCTCGTAAAGGCTTCTCACTTCATGAAATTTGAAAATGTAGTCAAAGCACTGCAGGAAATGTAAAAAGACCGAAAACAGGGGCAGCATTTGACGAACGAAAATTCTTTCCAGTTAAGTTATATAGAAGTATAATATTCCTAAGGCGATGAGCAGTGCAGCTATAGAACGAAGTACGCTCAGGCACTGTGCGGCAGTGAAAAAGGGAGGGCTTATGCTGGAGATGATCATGAAGCTGAACATCCCGCTTTACGTCATGACATCCATGGGATGTATCGGCGGTCTGGGGATGCTGGCAACAAACCTTACCTACCGAAGAATGATCCGAAATACGCAGCGATTACAGAATCTGAAAGAAAAATGGCTGAACCTGTGGAAGTCAAGGGACAGGCTCTGGCATCGGATGAACCGATTTGTGTGGTATCCGTCACTGTTTTGTACATTTCTTCTGGGACTGTCTGTTTTTCTCAACAGCAGACTGGGATACAGGGAAGGATTGCCTATGCTTTATCTCTATATAGGGGCAGCAGTGCCGGTAGTACTGCTTCTTCTTCGTCAGGCATTGGACTTTTCTTATAAGGAAGAGCTTGTGATGGCTTCTCTTGCAGATTATGTGGAACAGGTCCGTACCTGGGTAGAGGAAGTACCGGTCGCAGAAAAACCGGATCCTGTTTTGCAGGAAGAGATCGTAGATAAGATCACCAGAAGTATCCGTCAGACGGCTGCTACCGGAAGCCACTTCAGCAAGATGCTTTCTCCGGAGGAGGAAGAGATCATGCGGGAGATCATACGGGAATTTATGAATGCAGAGTAAGAACAGAACCTGTTATATCTGAGAAAATACTGACATGCGCATAAGGATATTCCTGAATAAGGAGAGCGGATGCAGTGATTTCCAGAAATGCTGCAGATTAACCGAATCAGGTAAGTCCCCTGCCTCAATTGCGAAAAGTAATAAGCAATAAGCAGCGGAGGGCTTGAGGATATCCGCTTGACGAAATATATACTTACAAAAAAACTCTCCGGCAGATACGATTCTTTGTATCCGCCGGAGAGTTCTTTTATGTATGCAGTTGTGTAAGATAAGGAATTTATCAGCTATACCGCCTCAACCCATGGAGATCGGGCCGCCACGGAGCTTGCCGGCTGTGGTGATCCTCTTGATCGCAACCATGTAAGCTGCCATACGGAGCGTTACATTTTTCTCCTGGCTGAGAGCATAAACTTCATTAAAGGCAGTAAGCATGATCTTCTGAAGCATCTTGTTAACTTCATCAAGATCCCATGTAAGGTTCTGGATGTTCTGTACCCACTCGAAGTAGGAAACAACAACACCGCCTGCATTGGAAAGGATATCCGGGCATACGATGATTCCTCTGGAATTCAGGATCTCGTCAGCTTCAACAGAAGTCGGTCCGTTGGCAGCTCGATGATCAGTTTTGTCTGGATGCGTCCGGCGTTATCTTCTGTGATCTGATTCTCAAGGGCAGCTGGGATCAGAACATCACATTTGCAGGTGATAAGGCCGTCATTTGTAACGTGGGAAACGCCCTCTGCCTCGTATTTATCAAGAGTATTTCCTTCGGAAATAAATTTGCGGATCGCAGGAATATCAAGTCCGTCCTCGCAGTAAAGACCACCGGTGTAATCACTGACAGCAACCACCTTCTGACCATTCTTATAAAAAATCTCAGCGGCAGTTCCGCCTACATTTCCCATACCCTGAACAGCGATAGCGGCGTGTGCAGGATCAACATGATTCTTTTCCATGCACTGATAAGCGATGATGGTAACTCCGCGTCCGGTAGCTTCTACACGGCCGACAGAACCGCCGATCTCGATCGGTTTACCGGTAACAACACCCGGAACAGTATGGCCTGTGAACATGCTGTAGGTATCCATGATCCATGCCATGACCTCACCATTTGTATTAACATCCGGAGCTGGGATATCCTTATCCGGTCCGATGATCGGAAGGATACGGGTTGTATAACGACGAGTCAGACGGATCAGCTCAGCTCTGGAAAGCTTGGAGGGGTCAACCTTAATACCACCCTTGCGCCGCCGTAAGGAATATTTACAACAGCACATTTAAAAGACATCCATGCTGCAAGTGCCTTTACCTCGTCCATGTCGGAATTCTGATGGTAACGGATGCCGCCCTTGCACGGTCCACGTGCGCTGGAATGCTGAACACGGTATCCCTCGAATACTTTAATAGAACCGTCATCCATACGGATCGGGATAGAACCTTAAGCTCACGTTCCGGGTAGCAAAGTGTTGCGTAATCTTCATAACTGAGACCAAGTGCCTCTGCAGACTGCTTCAGGACAGAGAGCATATTGTCGTATGGATTATACTTTTATCTGCCATTGTTACCACTCCTTTGAAAATAAATATTTTTAATTTTGTATTAAGAATAATATTATTCATCTGATGAACAGAGTATATCATAATGAATTTGAATAGTAAATAATTTTATTCATTAAAATATATACAAAAATATTTATATTCTTTTGGGCGCTTTTACATAACCATATGTTAAAATAAAAACAGTGTATAACAGAATAGAATGTGAACATTCGATTTACTGCTTTACGACAGATGTATCAAGTATAAAATCAGTAAGACCAGGAGGATATTTCATGGAAAATCAGTTACAGAAGCTGATCATTTCAGCACAGCTGACACCAAAGGAAAAAGAAGTTGCAGACTATGTTCTTGAAAATCTGCAGAAATGCTGTTTTATGACGTCAACAGAGCTGGCCGGGGTGCTGAATGTGAGCTATTCCTCCGTGATCCGGCTTACCAAGACACTGGGCTTTACCGGGTATCCGGACTTTCAGAATTTTCTGAGGGAGAGCTATGCGGAACAGTCCAGGGATGTGGATGCCGGAATCCTCATCCTGCGGAACGTATCGAGGCGATCAAGAAAAAGGAGCACAAGGCAACGGTTCAGGATACGGTATGCGCCTATACTCTCAGCAATATCCAGAGTACCATCGCCGGCAATACCGAAGAACAGTACCGTAAAGCCACCAGTATCCTCATCAACAGCGATGTGAAATATATTTTTTCCTCAAGAGGATCAACCTGTGTGGGAGAATTTCTGAATACGATCCTCAGACAGACACTTCCTCATGTATATAATTACGGAAGTCATGGACAGAACATGTTTGATTTTGCCAGTGATCTGAAAAAAGGTGATGCTGCTGTTTTTATCACCTACTCCAGGTATTCCAGGCTGATGTATCTCACTGCTGAGATGGTACATAAGCAGGGGGCATCCATTATCCTTTTGACAGACAAGCCTACCTGTGAAACAGCCAAGTTTGCGGACGTGTACTGACGGCCAGAGGCGACAGCAGTGAATTCTATAATTCCTATGTAGCAGGAATGTTTGCCGCAGAAATGCTCTGCGCTTATATATGCAGAGAAACAAACTACTCCAATCAGGAGCTGCTGGAGCGCATTGATGAATATACCTCCCAGATTGGGAATTTTTAAAAAAAGAGAACGCAGGATAAGCATTCGTGGCTTTCCTGCGTCCTTTTACATGTTACTCAGTCTTCCTCGATCACCTGGATCTCCAGGTAGTCGAATTCAATATGTTCAATGAAATTATCCTGATAAAAACGGGCCTTATCATGCTTTTTGAAATCCCGCACCGTGCATCCAGCCAGATAGGATTTCCCAGATCCATTTGATAGCAGATTTCCTCAAGTCCGTGAAAAATCTTGTGGGTTCTGGTATCATCGCTGTCATCACAGACAACGGTGTCCTGAAGCATGCGATTGTCTTTCCATATTTTTCCCCATAAACGAAACATAAACAGTACCTCCGTATTGAAACTGCCACAGCCGGCAGAATATAAATATCCGTCCGATATGGTCTTCAGTATAGCGGATTTGCAGGGAAAGTAAAGCACAGGGCAGCAACGCTTGTACGCAAAACAATGCACCAGGTATGCTCACTTTTATTGACTAATGTGTAAAAATCCTCTATAATAAACGAAATTATGAAAAAAAGAATCATTACAGATTGGAGGAACCGAAATGAAACTTTACGATACCGGCGTTTATCTTCAGAACGGACAGGAAATCATTCCCGAGAACCAGGCTGATCTGCCTGTAGCGAAAGAAGAGGCTGCTAAGAATACCATCGCATATTCTATTCTTAAGGCTCACAATAAATCTGATAACATGGAGAAGCTTCAGATCAAATTTGATAAACTGACTTCCCATGATATCACATTTGTAGGAATCATCCAGACTGCGAGAGCTTCAGGACTTGAGAAGTTCCCGGTACCATATGTACTGACCAACTGTCATAACTCCCTCTGTGCAGTAGGCGGAACCATCAATGAAGATGACCACATGTTTGGTCTCACCTGTGCCAAAAAGTACGGCGGAGTTTATGTACCGCCTCATCAGGCAGTTATCCATCAGTTTGCAAGAGAAATGCTTGCAGGCGGCGGAAAGATGATCCTCGGCTCTGACAGTCATACAAGATACGGAGCACTTGGAACCATGGCTATGGGAGAGGGCGGACCGGAGCTTGTAAAACAGCTTCTCTGCCAGACATACGATATTAATATGCCAGGCGTAGTTGCTATTTATCTGAAAGGTGCTCCACGTCCGGGTGTAGGACCGCAGGATGTTGCGCTTGCCATCATCGGCGAGGTTTTTGCCAACGGCTATGTGAAGAATAAAGTTATGGAGTTCGTTGGACCTGGCGTTGCCAGCTTAAGCGCAGATTTCCGTATCGGTGTTGATGTTATGACAACAGAAACCACATGTCTTTCCTCCATCTGGCAGACAGATGCGAAGATCGAGGAATTCTATGCGATCCACGGAAGACCGGAGGATTACAAAGAACTGAAACCGGGCAACGTTGCATACTATGACGGCTGTGTAGAGATCGACCTCAGTGAGATCAAGCCAATGATCGCAATGCCGTTCCACCCGAGTAACACCTACACTATCGATGAGCTGAAGGCAAACCTTGACGATATCCTTGCAGATGTGGAGAAGAGAGCACAGGTAAGCCTTGACGGAAAGATTCCGTTCACATTGAGAGATAAGGTAGTTGATGGCAAGCTTTATGTTGAGCAGGGAATCATTGCCGGCTGTGCAGGCGGCGGATTCGAGAATATCTGTGCAGCAGCAGATATCCTCAAGGGCAAAAATATCGGCCATGATGCCTTCACCTTAAGTGTATACCCGGCAAGTACTCCGATCTACATGGAACTGGCTAAGAACGGTGTTCTTGCAGAACTGATCGGAACAGGTGCAGTTGTGAAAACTGCATTCTGCGGACCGTGCTTTGGCGCCGGAGATACACCTGCAAACAATGCATTCAGTATCCGTCATACAACCAGAAACTTCCCGAACCGTGAAGGCTCCAAGATCCAGAACGGTCAGATTTCTTCTGTTGCACTTATGGATGCACGTTCCATTGCGGCTACAGCAGCAAACAAGGGATTCCTTACCTCAGCAGAGGAGTTTGGCGGAAGCTATTCCGAGCATAAATACTACTTCGATAAGTCTATCTACGATAACCGTGTATTTGACAGCAAGGGCGTGGCAGATCCAAGCGTAGAGATCCAGTTTGGACCGAATATCAAAGATTGGCCGGAGATGGCTGCACTTGCAGACAACCTGATCCTGAAGGTTGTTTCTGAGATTCACGATCCGGTTACTACCACTGACGAGCTGATCCCGTCCGGTGAGACATCCTCCTACCGTTCCAACCCGCTTGGACTTGCAGAGTTTACATTGTCCAGAAAGGATCCGGCTTACGTTGGCCGTGCAAAAGAGATCCAGGCAGCACAGAAGGCGATCCAGGCAGGTAGCTGCCCGGCAGAGGCTGTTCCGGAACTGAAACCGGTTATTAAAACCATCAACAAGACTTATCCGGATGTAGATAAGACCAACCTTGGCGTAGGAAGTACCATCTTTGCAGTAAAACCGGGCGATGGCTCTGCCAGAGAGCAGGCTGCATCCTGCCAGAAGGTACTTGGCGGCTGGGCAAACATTGCCAATGAGTATGCAACCAAGAGGTATCGATCCAATCTGATCAACTGGGGTATGCTTCCATTCCTGATCCCGTCCGGAGATCTTCCGTTCAAGAACGGTGATTATCTGTTCTTCCCGGGAATCCGCAAGGCGGTTGAGGAAAAAGCAGACGTGATCAAAGGCTATACCGTTGAAGGTGACGCTCTGAAGGAGTTCGAGGTAACTCTGGGTGAGCTGACAGATGATGAGAGAGAGATCATCCTTAAGGGTTGTCTGATCAATTATAATCGTAAATAGATGCAGGGATTGAACATATGCAGAGCGTGAAGGCGTTGGAGCTGTGTTCATGAATATGCTGCAGAGAGGAATATAGTAATTTAAGAATTTCCGTATTGTTTTGCAGACTGGTGACCATTTTGATCAAGGTTGCCGGTCTGTTTTTTACTTTTAGAGGTGTGGTTGTGGATACTTATGACGATGCGGACGCGTGAGGTGTCCTGTGGGGAGCAGGAGCTTCG
>ENA-OQER01001117-OQER01001117.1-human-gut-metagenome-genome-assembly--contig:-NODE-1117-length-13617-cov-9.135285_pt1 | contig 13617 bp, 11 predicted proteins | sample MGYA00242797_ERZ504639 | MGnify/ENA primary metagenome ERZ504639 (study PRJEB26092, sample SAMD00036306) | human gut metagenome | host: Homo sapiens | study: EMG produced TPA metagenomics assembly of...
GACGCTCCAATGTTCCGCAGAAAAACTTACCGTTAATGACCATAGTGCCATCTACTCCCCATGGAGTGAAACGGCGGCGAAATATACAAATGTGCATGATAATTTACAATTAATAATGAATAATTGGTTTAAGGGTGGTCATTAAGGCTGGGTTCACACCCGAAAACCTTAATGACCTTAATGACCTTGACCTTAATGACCGGAAATGACCGGATTTAAACCGTAGATGCTACTTTCTGATAACGTGAATCGGGCAGAATATTGATGAGTCCCTGGCGCTTCCAGTTCTTCAGCATTTGTCTTACAGCCTCGTGCGTAACGTTAGCGCCCTTGATGGCAACACTCTGCTGCTGAGCCTGTTCGAAAGTGAAGGTTACGTCTAAGCGCTCAAAGATAGTATCGTTTCTTCCACGACGAATGCGGTCAGCAGGTGCCTGTCCGCAATAATCCTTGGATGAGAAAGCAGCTTCGATACGACTGCGAAAGAAATAGAGTGCATTCTCCAGCTGATAGTTAGCCAGAACATCAAAGGCTGAAAGCATACTCGGTGTCTGCATTTTCACAATCATTTCCTTCCACAAGAGAGGATTCTCCTTCAATCTTGTTTCTGCCTCTTCCGCTCCAAGTTTCTGTATCAGCGATTCTGCCACCTTGCAGAGCATGATGCACGCCATCATTCTCATCGTGGTAGGACAGATACGAAAACGCTGGCGAGCTTTCACTTTGTCATCATCTTTCATCGTCTCCAGTCTTATCTGCTCCAGCCATTCCCTGCCCTTGGCTTCCAGCTTAGGCAGTTCTACTTCGCCTGCCATCATGGGTAACAGATGTGCTATCTGCAGAATATTGCTTTGCTGGCGAGGTGTAAGCACGTAGAGGTTATCTGTGAGCGGGGTGAACGTGTTGTCCGGCGTCGCGCCACGACAATACGGCTTTGGAAACCATCCGTATAATTGTTCACTACTCGATAGAGTGCATCGGGAGTGCCGCACATCACAACGTTCCACAAAAGATGTTCGATATGAACATTCACCGCATCTGCACTTCTTGCCTCGCGCTCATAGCTCGTTCCGTCGTAAGCCTGTCTTAACATGACTGAAAAGTCGCTCATTGCTGATTTCCACTTCTGTGCTACGGTGTCAGCTTCCGGTGTAAATGAGAAGGCGTGTTTGCCTTCAGTATTCGCCAGTCTTTCAGCAAGATTCGCCACCGTATTGTTCAGTGTCAAGCATCTTACCGGCAGTTTCGGCTCTTCCGGCTGCTCCTTCTTGTTCTTAGCCGCACGCTTCTTGGCTCTCCATTCATCCTCCTTCTGCTGGTACATTTTGTCCATTGCTTTTACTTCCGAAGTCCATACATTGATTACCGGGTCAATGCTTCCCTTTCCTGATGCAAAATCACCGGCAATGTAAGAGATGAGGTTGAGCGAATTCATCTTGCCGTGAATGGAGATTTTCACGCCAGTAGCCAGCATTCCGATGACAGGACAGATAGCGGTAATCACGGGTAAAGCAAGTGTCGGCCCTACTGCATGAACCGAGTCGCGTACTCCCTGCGGCAATTTAGGCAAGGCTTTGAAATAGAACAGTTCGTCCTGGGCATTTGCCTCGTCCAGTGCATTGATCAGTTCCTCGTTCTCCTTAAGCGTTATGCCTTTCAGAGTAGCTTGCTTCAACTTTTCCTGTCTCAGCGCAGCCAGTACATCTTTCAGTCGCTTAGGCATTTGCGTAAGTTTTTCTCCGAGTGCCGACTTGATGCAAGCCATCTTCTCCTGCTCAGAAAAACCATCATAGCAGGGAATAATCTGAGCCATCAGATTGCCATCAAAGCGCAGATGTGGCGCAGGTTCACAGCCAGCTCAAAGGTCAGCGTATTGCGGTTGGAGCGCATCGGCTCCTGCCCATCATTATACATCTGCCACCACTTCTTAATGATTTCCCCATAAGGAATCCCAAGATAATTGTCCTGAGAGACAGAGGGAGTTGAAGCGGATGAAGGAGAAGCGGATGAAGCAGAAGAGGAAGAAATTCTCGAATTTTTAAATTCCTGCCCCTTTAAAACCCCTTGAGGATTCTTCTTGATTTCTTCCAACCAAGGCATAAAGTGCTTGTTTGCCTTGTGCGCCCCTTCCGGCAGTTCCTCCTGTCCGTATCTTTCACGCTCTTCCAGGACTTTCCCTTCAGCTGCCACGGCAGCCTCATCATATTCATCCTTAAAGAGCCGTGGCGAAAGGAAGAGCAGATCTTCGTCATCCGATGTGGTAGTGAAATAAACCCGATTAATGTCGTGAGCCGAAGTATCCATTTCACACTTGAGCATCGTAGCAATCCTCACCTGATTCTCCAGAACCGTCTTGCCCTTTTCGCGCTCAAACACCGCATGTCCGCCTTGTCGTGCGCTGCGTTCCAGCATCAGCAATCCGTACTTGTCCGGTTCCTTCAGCAGCAGTTTGGCAGCCTTGGCGAAAGCCCCCGGCTCATCCATATCAAACCCGAATGCACCGCTTGGCAGTTTCATTCCCTTCACCACGCCTTGCGGATAATGGCCGGAGTAGTTAAACTGTACCAGTCTTCTTTTCGCAGCATCGTTTCCGGCACGAGCCAGGCGAAGATTCGCCTTCTGCTCATTGCTTCCACGCAACTGCTTATACTCCTCTTCCGAAGTGATGGAGCGGGCAACCTTGTGCCCGTTCTCCACCTTAATTAAATAACAACTCATCTATCTTATTACTTATCGTTTTATTGATAATCCACTAAAGCATCAGCCCCTTCTGCTGACTCAACAGTCAACGTTTGGGCGATGTTGAGTCCTTCATGGCAGACACCTTCAGCGTGAGCTGAATAGCCCCATCCTTGGTCTTGCTCAACCGACCATGCGCCAGTTTCTTAATCAGTTCCGACTGGCTTTTCGGCTTAGAAACTGCTACGAAATCAAATGTTCCGTCTTGCATTTGCTGAGCCACGCCATGACGGCGAAAAGCTTCTACAACCCCCTGATTTACAGAATCAGGACTGAAAAGGAAATACTGCTTATCATCATAGTAAGCCACACCACCGAGCTGCACATGCTGGCAGCCGTTATTATTCACCTGCTGGTTCTGAACATTATTCTGAGCATTGTTCTGAACCTTGTTTACTTTCTTAACCATAATCTGAATTGAATTTTAGGAGAAGAAACATCCGGATTGTTGCGCGCTTTACCATGGAAAATCCTCCTCTGTTTCAACTCAGTTTTTTACTTTTTTACCCTTTTACCTTTTCTATGTCCGTAACCAGAATATCCTGATAAACCTGACCATTGTGCTCATGGGTAGTAAAGCGGAGCGTAACAGCCACCAGCTCACCAGCCGCATACTTACATTGCGCCATATTGCCGAGCATTGCCGCAGCATACTGGTTCTCATACTTACCGCCCATCTCCTGGAGAACGATGTTGCATTTCATCATCTGTCCGTTCTCACTTTTCTGACTCTGTACAGCGAAAGCCTCACCCTGCTGCACCACTCTCATAAACATTCCGTTCATAATCTATAAACCGCAAGGTCTAACCTTCCTTTAAGGTTTTCTTTAATCCGCCCAACCTTGCTAAAGCTGGTGCAAAGATAGCAACACTTTCGATGCGGCGGAATAGTTGGTGAAAGAATGCCCCCTCATCTTTTCACCACTTTTATTTCAGCTCTGCTTCAAGGATGTTTTTCATCACGATAAGCAGGCTGACGGCTCCGTCGCCCCCACAGGCCATTCGCCGTTCATATTCCTTATTAATAAGCTCGAAGAAGAGTTTCAGATAGAACCGCTCCGTAGCTTTCTTCATCTTCTTCCCGTCTCTGATATTCCTCAGCGTAGGATAGTTGATGCTGCTGTCGAGCCTTGCCAGTTTGCTGTGCGTATAGCCCAGCTTGATGACGGCTTCATAGGCAATGCCCAGAGCCGTAAGCTGATGTTTTTTTCTGCCATGATTCCTGATCGGTTTGCGAGAGAAGCCGTGGATTCCCGATGGCCATCTTCAATCACGTTGTGAGGTTCCCCGCCTCCGCTCAGGTTAAACTAAAATAAAAACACTCGGAAATGAGAAAACTGATTCCCAAATCCGAGTGCAAAGATAAGAATATTAGTCTGTAGATAAAAATACGCATAAAAAAATAAGGAGGCTATTTCTTATCAGCTGCTTATCTGCTGGTAATCAGACAGAAAGAGGGCGCTGATAGAAGTATTCCATCAACGCCCTCATTATCTTTATCTGTAACAGCTGCTTTTTATCCGATTGCAGATAATATGAATTGCTTTATTTTAGCATGCATTTCTTTGGTTAAGTAGTATTACTGGATCCAAAATCGGCATGGTTTCCAATATAGGCTCTCACGTTCACTCCTACAGCATCGCTGATAGTCTGAATGCTTCCTGCTAACACGAAACCATCACCATAAGGAGTAACGTGCAATATGCCAGAACATTTGCTACCAGTTTCAGATTAAATCCCCATTTATTGTTTCGAGGTTGTTCCTTTTTGAGCAAAAGGGAATTTCTTGTTCAGCACAAATATTCCTCCAAATAGTATCGTAAACAGTCCAGTCTATGTTCAGAAAGCCTCTGATTCCCCGTGTGAGTTTCTCTATCTCTTCTACCCATCTCTCCACTTTTACCTTAGCTTCTTCGTCCATCAATTCCAAAGGAGATTTCACATTCAAATAGTCTGTTACGGGTAAAATAATCTTGTTTCCTTCGTTATCGTAGCGTCTGCTTTTATATGCCGCGATTAATTTCACAAAAAAAGGCTTATTCTTCAAACGACGAGCCAAGACCATACAGACAGCCCGGTTAGGATTACGCTCGCAGCATCATCCTCTTCATCTGGTGCTGCATCACACATCTGGGTGAATAGAACCGTAAGAATGATTATGGCGGTGGACTCAGACTGGTGCCGTTTCACGAGATCTCCATAAAGAAATTCCACCTCATTATCACGATGTTCCTTGATTGCAGACAGTTTCTGGCGAATCATTTCCGTTTCACTCCATACTTCTACGGCATTTAGACCGTTCAGTTGTTGCTCAAGCAAACAGAGAATCCATGTCCAGGTTCTAAACAAATCATCGCCCTATAACGGGCACGTAAGGAGGTAAGCCTCTCCTCCGAAAAACGTTCAAACTTTTCCATCCCTAATCAGCTTAATGAGTAAATGTATCCGGCATATCCTTCATAAAACTCTTCACCTTATCCATAGCAGATTGTCCCATGCCAGGAATCGGCTGTGCTCCGATTACCAGATTATTAAACACCTCAGAATCGAGTTCACGCACCACGAATTGGTTTTTGCCGCATAATATAGCCTTTCCTTTTCACCATTTGGAAGCATCTTTATCCATGCTCCCGCTCCTGATGCGCCTGCTATAAGTGCAGTCTGGCGCGAATTCTCCGGATCGATTTTTACAGCACCACCTTCGTTTGCACCGAATGTAAAATCAAGATCACTATCCCAATCCTCACGAGCAGTTTTGAGATATTTATCCATCACTTTGGTCAGACGATCTAAATTGAGATGAGGGAAATGAAAAGTCACTTTACTGAAGCCATTAGGGTATTTTTTCAGCATATCCCAAAACACATTCGAACTGTAAACCGCAGATAGTTCAACCTTCAACAGTTTACTCTTCAGCAGTTTGCAGAAGGATGCTTCGAGAATATTAGCCACAGTTTTTGTATGGCTGAAAGCCGCAGATTTTCGCTCTATGGCGATGCGTTGGATTCCTGGGCGATTGTCGATGATGACCAGACAATTTCTATAATCAGCATATTTTTGAGACATCAGGTGTTCGTCGGTAATCGTTACGTTTGTAACATTTGCCACACGCATCACATAGACATTATCTTGTGGTTTCACTATTTGTTTGTGCCAGTATGGTTTCTTTCTGGCATTCTCAAACGGGAATGGTTTCTCGAAATCAGCCAGCAAAAGCTCTTCAAGCAATTGCTGGCGATTTTCAAATGATTCTTGCACATTTACTTTTACCCAGTCGGGGAACTCAAGTTGATATTCTTCGTTAGGTCTTATGATGCGTAAGAAATTGTAGTTGTAAATTACAAATCCAGACATAGTCTTCAATGTATGTTTATTTGTTTATAAGTTTATCAACGGTTGTATCAGTAAAAGTTTGCCAAATTTTCAATTCTACAGGCTTATAGTCCTCGAAGAGCTGCTTTACAAACTCCACTTCAAACACCAGTCGTAGATCATTTCTGTCTTCTTCTGCTGTTCCTTCCTTGCGATAACCCAGTCGGGCTATTTTGATGAAGAATAAATCACGTACACCCTTACCTTTTATATAAGGCATGAAGTAGAAAAGCTTGTTGAGAGCCACCGATGTAGGGAACTTCTTGCCTGTGTAGTAGATGGTGGCAGAGCCGTCAAGAAACATCTTCTCGTTGTCTTTCTTTACCAGCGAAATGAGTACATTCTTGGTTTCATCCACCATAGCTGCCTGCTGCGGCTTTCCACCATATTTCTCCCAATTAATATCATCGTGCACCATACTATTGTCAGTAATACTATTGAGTGCATACTGGTCGAAAAGGTCGAGGAAGTTGAGCTCGTGATACTTATTTTTCAAGTCTACTGCTTTCATTTCCTTCTTTTTCAAAGTTTCACGATTAAGTCGTCTGTCCATTATCTTGTGCCAAATAGAACGAGCTAAAGTAACTTGCTCTTTTGAAAAATGCATTCGCTGGTGCAAAATTACTTCATCTGTTACATCTAGAATTTCATCTGCAGATGTATTATTGCGAAGCATGAAGTCTATCGTATTAAATAAATCCTCATTCTGTTCGTTGTAAGGAAGATAAATTCCTTCAACTTCACTAGGCATAAGTTCGAGACAACCACCCCCAAAGTTTCTACCCATTATCTCTGCAAAAGCAAAAGATAAGGAATTATAATAACTTGCTATAAACGCTTTCTTATTGATTCCTTTATGGATGAACACTCTATGCATCGTATCAGTAGTGTATGCTCCCGCTTCATTTAAAACAAACTTAGGATAAAGATTGTTACGACGAAGGAATAATGCATCAGATAATTTAATAGAAGGAATTACCCACCACTGATCGCGTATACTAGTCTTATAACCTTTATTCACTCCCTCTTTTACACCATTTCCCAAATAAGCTTTAACCCCACTATTTCCCTTTACATCCGCATCAGGAGTGAATACAAGAAGATGAGCCTTTGCGCCTGACTCAACATTCTTTAGCCAGTCGTTATGAGTAAAGCAAAGACTATTTACCTGTACGCTACGACCAATCATTGGACGTGCATATTCCTGCAACTGATACAATGAAACCACAGATTTTGGCACAGTAAAATAACTGTTGGAACCAGTTGTAATACCCACTTCCACATCTGCATAGGATGAAATCTGTGGCATCGTCTGATTCTTTATTTTTTCCAAGAATTCAAGTTCTTCCTTATCCAGAAAATAGCATGTCCATTTGTCTGTATGAAAATCTATCTTCTTAGTTGGAAAGCTCAATCTGTGTGGATCCAAATTCAATAATCCTTCTGTATCACGCACCTCGATGTGTTCTATCAGATGTTCGTTAGTTCCATTTTTTTCACACAACAACAAAACGACTTCCTGCTGAATTTCTTCAAAGACAAGGTTTTCAAAGGAAATTATATTAATCTTATTGAATGTCTTTGCAAGGTATTTGCGCAATTGCTGAGCATACTTTACCATCAGTAATTCTGAAGGAATAACAAATCCCATTTTGCCATTATCCCTCAGAAGTTGGCAAGAACCTACAACAAACGTAACCCAAGCATTTGTCAGTTTTGTTCTTTTTAAATTTGAACGCTTGAAAATTTCATCAGCCAATACCTGCTGATTCTCATCATAATACTGATAACGTATGAAAGGAGGATTGCCAACAACCAAATCAAACTTTTTATCTGTATCAAGACAAAAACAATGAAAGTCAGAATTTATAACTTCTGAATCATGTAGATTTATTGCTCTTGCCTTTTCTGCTTCTGCAGTTTCATATTCTATGGCAGTAATGCTTCTGAAAAGCATATTTGCATTAGCTATACACTCTAGAAATATACCATCGCCACAACTAGGTTCCAGTATATCCATATGGTCATTACCATTAACCCCCCATCGAAGGATAAAATCCGCAATGGCAGATGGAGTGTAATATGCTCCTCTTAGTTTCTGTTCTGATGCATTTTCAATTAGCTGCATATAATTTTTTTATTATAGGAATTTTTGATACTTGTGATTCTGTCATACCATAAAGTACATTAATGGCATTCTGTTGTTCTTGCTTTAAAGCGTCAAACTTCCTCTGCAAAGGAATCTGTTTGCGTTTATTACCCTCTGCCGATGCAATTTTATCGCCTAGAACTATTAACCTTTTCTGTCTTCTTACAACATCATCATGTCTTTCTTTTTCTTCTGCATTTGAAAAATCAATAGTAGGAATTCGTATCTGTTTGAGTACCTTTGTTCCTCTAGCTATATATCCGCCACGAAATATTTCGCCATATAGAGATGCAAGCCACTCTCCCTGTACCGAACCTAACATTGCTTGTATATAATAGATGGAATATTGGCTATCAGCAGGAATACCAACAAGGCAATAACCTGCAGTACCTCCTGACGAAACCAAAGTTCCTTTCTTGTCAATTGCATATTTATCAGATAAAGACAAAACACCTACTATAATTTTTTCTCTTCTTTCACATGCATCGAGACTCTGATGTCGTCCATAACGATACCACTCATTAGCCGTAGTTGGCACTGGTTGAATATCTCTTGATGGTTTAGACAATTCTGATTTAACATCCATAAGATAGGCATAAAACAGAGGGTATCTCTTTTCAATGGTTTCTAAAGGAATGAGTTTCAACTTACCTCTCGAATTTCTTTTATAAGGAAATAAGACTCTTGCATTTGGGGTAAATGTGCAATATGAATTTAATGCATCTTCCCTTTTTGCTCTCACAAAATACGGTTTTGTCACTTTTTTCTCTACCTGATATATTTTATCGTTAAATGCTAAAAATGTATAGGTATCTCTATCTTCCTCTATTGGGATAAAGATATAAACATGATTAGCACTAGTTTGGATCCCATTGAATATGCAATCTTTACCTACTATCTCTTCGAGAGTTTTAGTACCACGACTTATAACATCCAAGAGATTCATTTGGATATCTGTACAAAGTACCCATGTATCCCCTGAAAGCATAGTAGTATCACGTTCATAGAATAAATTGGAATCTTTTGATCGAACTTTCCATGCCGAGAAATCGCTTACTTCAGAATACATAAATTTATCACGTTCACTATTTTGTAATATTATAAGACAAGTATAAGTTGACTTATCTTCAAAAACCTGATGTGCTCCGAAAGAGACGATGGTCTTAAGAATTCTGCGACTTGCAATTAACTTACGTAATTTAGAAGCAGCACCAACTTTCATAAACTTGTTAGGCACAATGTAACCTAAGAAGCCATGAGGTTTCAACAATCCCATTGCACGTTCTATAAATAAAAAATATTTATCATATTGCCCACAACTACTCACATATAGCTTCTCTTTTGTATAAAGTTTCTTTTCTGCTGGCGTATATTTCTTCATATCTTCCGTTTTCATATATGGCGGATTACCCACTATCAAATCAAACTTTCTATCTTCAAAGCCGAAAGGATTAATCTCTTCTACCAATTCTGATGGAACATTCTCTGGAGAAAGCAAACTGTTTCCGTAAAAAATATTTTCATCAAGATTAGGCAAGATGGGGTGGAATGAAGAAAGTGTATTAACGTCTTCATCCTCTAATAATTTCAGTAAAAGGCCGAATTTACATGCCTCAACAGCATTAAAATCCTTATCAACTCCATATATACAATTAACCAATAGATTACGCTTTATTCCGAATGGCAACTTGTAAGTATTAATGCTTGTTTGTATGAGTACAGATGGACAGTGACTCTGATAATAATCAATAAGCGCATCACTTAGGAACTGATAAAGTTCCAACAGGAATGCACCTGAGCCACATGCTATATCTGCACATTTTAGCGCATTGATTTGAGAATCATTTTTACCTATTATCATTTCTGTTGCAGTTTGGTGCAATATCTCGCGCACTATTACATTAGGAGTCGTTACGATGTCTCGCTCAATATTCTCGGGTTTATTGACAATGACTAATTCACCATCTTTTATATCCAACTTCTGAGCAAGAAAAATCTCATAGATACGTCCTAGAATATCAGATGAAAATACAGAAAATGAATACGGACTCTCTGGAAAATATAGTTGCTTTATAATCTTCCAAAAAGCCGAACTCACGTTGTTTATTATATCATCTGACAACAGTTCCCCAAAGAGACCTGAATTATATTTATTATCAGCCTCTTTAAACTTTGATACAAGTTCCTTGTAACTATTATGATCTGCAATTTTCAGCAAAGCCTGATAAGTCTCAATATTTCTATCTTCACAGACACGTAAAAAAAGTATCTTGTTGATGTAGCTTTGGACTACATCTCCGAGATAACTAATTTCTATTGTAGGCATAGCTGCATAAATCTGTTGACCAAGCAACAAACGCCATTCGTTGATTTGATTTAAAAACAGTTTATCTATAGATATTTGTTCGACATTCGTTGTTATATCCATCCACACCTCATCAAAGCTACCGTCATAAACTGAATCTTTTCCTAAGTAGCGGAGGAGTTCCTCTGCTACATTTTCATAGTCTGTATAATGATACGCTTTTATCAATGCTTTGTTTCGAGAATCAGCTTCTTCAACAGGAGCAGTCGTATCATAAATAAATAAATCTTCAAAATTTGATAAAACAGAAATCTTCAATCCTGCAGTATAACCATAACGGCGAACCTGTTTAGCCGGCTCATCATCATTTTTTATATCGACGCATGGCTTCTTGGCTTCTAAGAAAAACTTCCGCTCACCATAAAGTCGAAAAGTATAATCAGGCTTCTTAGAATGAGTAGAAGCATCTGCTTTGAGTGACTCTTCTAGCAACACCTCACGTTCATTGGTATTCTTTCCTGAAATATTTCTTATATCCCAGCCCAAAATCTCAAACAATGGGTCCAAGAACTCATTACGCACTTGAGTCTCATTAAAACGAGAAGTGCGATAATAGTCCCTTTCATGTTCATACTTCTGAACCAGTTGATGTATTTTATTTTTAATCTGTTCTATCATTATTTTTTAATTATTTTATTTGCACATTTAAATGCAAAATTTGTCCCAAAGTTACAAAATAAAAACGAAATAACTACATTTTATTATATATGTTAACACAAAAAAAGAGAAAGTGGGTAATTTTATCACATTATTCAACGGAATGATCAGATTCCCCTTGCACATATCTGCCTGATTTCTTCTGCTATCTCCTCTACTGGTTTCTGTATGAGTTCGCTCCCATCAAAATCTCCTTCATCAAGAACTTCTCCCATTGCCTTGAGCAGACGAGCATAAAAGTTCTTGTCTCCCGTAAAATGCTGCCAAAAATCTGAACCGCACAACACAGGATAATGTGTAGCTATCGCCTTATAATAATCAGAAAGATTATCTTTCTCACCATATAAAACTCCAACTACGAGATCCTCAAACTGTAAGTCTGAACTTGGCTGGCTTATAAGAGGTTTGAAATGACAGAGAACAGAGGCAATATCATCCTTGTTTATCGTTTTGACTCCTGCCTTGAACTGACAGAATTTACGGCGACCGTCAACAGCATCAACAAATTCGAAATCAATACCATCAAAATTGGATGCTCCTCCGGTAACTTCCTGAAGCAGGGAAACTAATGACTGAACATCTTGTTCGCTACTTGCATCAATAACCTTATCAAATATATATGGATAAACTAAAGCCTTAGCTAAACCAATAATTTGAGAATCTTCCTTTATGAATGCTGCAAGATAGTTGATTAGAAACGGATTTATATCAAAGCTACTCAGATGAAGCTTATTCAGATTCTTCAAATGATTAGGAATGATAATAGAACGGAAATATTGCTTTCCACTTTCTATAATTGCTTGTTTTTGCTGTTCTGTCATTTCCTTATATATTAAATTTTATATTTATAGCCTGCTTTTTATAGCAGAATTGCCTTCAAAGGTACAAAATAATTGCGAAACATCTACATTTTATTATAAATATTAACACAAAAATGTAGAAAAGGACTTACCTAGGGATTTTACCTTTTATACAAGGAAATGAGTATAAAAGCTGATTATGTAAATAATGCTTACCGCCCCAAAACAGAGCAATATTAAAGGAAGAAACTATGCAAAGGATAATGATATAAAACATACTTAGGATAGCTATGTTCGATATTTTTACTCTTCTATATAAAGAAGCAAAAGAACTGATATCAAAGTGGTTTTATAGATTTCCAAAGGGAAAAACGCAAAAATGCTCTTCCTCACATCAATTCATGCTCCAAAGAAAGGGCATTTATGGCTGAAATGAGAGCGAAGGGAAGGCGAAAAGTGGGGCAAAAAAGCAACGATATTGTAGGAAAGGACGCTGACATATGTAGTTTATTCCCATACATTTATATACAGACAAAAAAAATAAATGTCTTATTATAAATCATTAATACAAAACAAATTACAAGTACAATACTAGCATAAAAGAGTATTAATTAAAGCCTCAGAATCCGGTCATTAATGCCCGGTCATTTTCGGTCATTAAGGTTTTCGGGGGCGAAAAAGAGAGCTATAATATAATATTAAAATATTTAATATATATTATAGGGGCGAAATGACCGGAAGTGATTTTTCTTAATGACCGATAATGACCGGTCACTAATGACCGGATGCAGCCCGTTGCCATGAATCTCTTCACCTACTCTCGAAAGGCTCCATTTCACAAGATTCCGGAAAACTGAATTCAAGTTGCCGGAAAAGTATTGCTTCCTACAGCGCTTTTTCGTACCTTTGCACCAGCAATCGAAAGAAAGCTATCTTGTACCTAAAGGCGGTCATCTATGAAGACCGAGACAGGGAGCAAAAGATGACAGGCGCCGGTCATCAATGAAGACTCTGAAAAGGACAAGAAAAAAGCATCTGGGAAATTGTGATTAAATAAACTCTTTAAAGCATAACATAGTATGATTAATTACAGCATCGTAATGCGTAGCGTGAACGCAAATCTTCTGGAAATCAACCAGGCGAAGTCACGCATCAACCAGGCGAAGAAGGAGGGTAAGACCCCTGACCCAAAGGACCTGGAACTCGTGAAGACTGAGAAGCAGAATGCTTTCGCCATCTCACAGTACACCGACATCATGACCATCGAGAAGTTTGCCAAGCACATCACCTCTCATGGTAGTGTTTATTCGAGAGCTGACATCAGCGCCATCCTCTACATCGCCGTAGACTGCATGCGTGAGATGTTGCTTGAGGGCAAGAAAATCCGTCTGGCGACCTCGGTGATTTTTCTCTCCTCTCACCTCAAAGGTGCCGAGGATGCCGACAAGTTCACCGCGCAGAACATCACCGCGTAAAGGTTCAGTGGGAGCCAGGTCAGGAAGTTCAAGAACCTTCGCGATGACGCCGAGTTCAAC
>ENA-OQER01001118-OQER01001118.1-human-gut-metagenome-genome-assembly--contig:-NODE-1118-length-13600-cov-13.547614_pt1 | contig 13600 bp, 12 predicted proteins | sample MGYA00242797_ERZ504639 | MGnify/ENA primary metagenome ERZ504639 (study PRJEB26092, sample SAMD00036306) | human gut metagenome | host: Homo sapiens | study: EMG produced TPA metagenomics assembly of...
CTTTTTTAACTCTCGATGCTTACTCTTGTTGAATAAAAATAACTATCTTTGTGCGATAATTGAACCTATTTTCGTCACACATTAAAAATACACAGCAAGATGGAAATGAACGAGGAGTCCCTGAAAGCCTGGGACATTATAGAGAAGACGAGTGCCAATTTGTTTCTTACAGGTAAGGCGGGTACAGGAAAGACAACCTTCCTGAAGGAACTCAAGCGCAGGTCGCCAAAGCGAATGGTGGTTCTGGCTCCTACAGGAATCGCTGCCATCAATGCCGGTGGTGTGACCATTCATTCCTTCTTTCAGCTGCCCCTTTCGCCTTATCTTCCAGGTACTACATTCGCTGGTGGTGAGAAGAAGCGGTTTCAATTCAGCAAGGTGAAGCGAAACATCATTCGTACGATGGATCTCTTGGTCATCGACGAGATCAGTATGGTGCGCAGCGACTTGCTTGATGCCATCGACTCCGTGATGCGCCGTTATCGTAAGCACGATCTGCCTTTGGCGGAGTTCAGTTGCTCATGATAGGCGACCTGCAGCAGTTGGCTCCCGTAGTGACAGAACATGAGGAAAGTATGTTGCGCCAGTATTACGACACTCCTTTCTTTTTTTCGAGCAAGGCGTTGCAACAGGCAAGCTATCTCACCATAGAACTGCAGACCGTCTATCGTCAGCAGGACGAGAGGTTTGTGGCGCTTCTCAACCAGATAAGGGAGAACAAGGCAAGCGACGAAACTCTTGCTGCACTTAATCAACGTTATATTCCCGATTTTCAGCCTCCTAAGGGTGGTGACTACATTCGGCTTACTACACATAATATCCCTGCTCAGCATATCAATGAGCAGGAATTAGGCAACTTACCCTCTCAAGTATATAGTTTTACGGCAGAGGTGGAGGGCAACTTCCCCGAGACGTCCTATCCTGCCGATTTCAAGCTGCTGCTGAAGAAGGGAGCTCAGATTATGTTTATCAAGAACGATGCAGACCACCGGTTCTATAATGGTATGATAGGCGAGGTGACGGCTATTGATAACCAGGAGATCAGGGTCATGGGAAAGGACAATGGTGAAGAGTTTATACTGGAAAAGGCAGAATGGAACAACTCGAAATACACACTCAATGAGCAGACGCAGGAGATAGAGGAAACCGTGGAGGGCACCTTCCGACAGTATCCCGTTCGACTGGCATGGGCCATCACTATCCACAAGAGTCAGGGACTTACCTTCGAGCATGCCATCATTGACGCCTCGCGATCCTTCACCCATGGTCAGACCTATGTGGCGCTGAGCCGTTGCAAATCGTTGGAGGGAATGGTGCTCAGCAGCCTTTGTCTCGTTCTGCCATCATCAGCGACAGTACCGTCGATTCGTATAACGATCGTATGGTTTCTCCTACGAAGGAGCAGATTGCTACGCTGCAGCAGCTCTATGTTCAGCAATGTATAGCCGAGCTTTTCGACTTCCGTTCCCTGCAACAAAGCTATGACTTGCTGTTGCGTTGCTTGGTGGAGTATTTCATGAGCAATTATCCACGACTCGTAGGCGAGTATCAGAAACTTGGGGTGGTGCTGAAGAGTCTGGCTGCTGTTTCCGACAAGTTCAGGGTGCAGTATTCCTGCATGCTGAATGCCAATCCCGATGTGAGCGATGAGGCATTGCAGGAGCGCATACACAAGGCAGCTCAATACTTCTGGCAAAAGATTGGAATACTGACTGACCTGCTGAAGAAGACGAATGTGTCGACCGACAATAAGACAGCGAAGAAGCAGTTTGCCGACCGATTCGGGACCTTTGCCGATGAAACGCTGCTCAAGCAGTCGCTCCTGCGTTATGAGCAGGAAGCCGAGTTCTCTGTGAGCGACTATCTGAAGAAGAAAGCGCTGTTTATTCTCTCGCGTGCAGACGAGGAATCAACGGGGGCGGGTAGTGGTCGCAAGCGCAAGTCGCAGCCAAGGAACCAAAGAGCCTAAGGCTCCCAAGACGCCTACTCGCCAGATCACTCTTGACCTCTTCAAGGAGGGCATGAATGTGCAGCAAATAGCCACAGCCCGCGGACTTGCCCAGAGTACCATCATCTCTCATTTGTCACATTATGTGCGTGAGCGAGAGATTGGTCTCAGCTCTCATCTCTTCGAGTCGCGAAAAGAAGATTCGTGACTTTATGCAGGCTCATCCTGAAATGAAACAGATTTCAGAAATCAGGCAAGCATGGGTGGCGACTATGAGTATTGGGAAATCATGCTTGTCAGGGATGTGGAGTAAAAATACACAAAAAAAAATGAAGTACTTGCGATGACCAACGCAAGTACTTTCAACTGCTTATGAAAGTGCTTTCAACTGCCAACGCAAGTACTTTATTTTAGGGGTATCTGGCTTAAATTCTCATGACTTGTTTTACACCCTTCACAGCACTCAGCTTTTTGATGAGAGCTTCGGTGCGTGAGGCATCATCAATCATCACGGTGATGTTGCCCGAGAAGAGACCGTCTTTCGACGAGATGTTGATGCCTCTCATCACGAGCTTATCCTCTTTGGATATGATGTTGGTGATGTTGCTCACGATTCCAATATCATCATTGCCGATGATTCGCAGGGTAATGGCGTACTTGGAGGTTCCCTTGCCGCTCCACTTTGCCTTGACGATGCGATAGCCGAAACGTCGCTGCAGTTCCTTGGCATTGGGACAGTCGGAGCGATGCACCTTGATGCCTTTGCTTACGGTGACGAAGCCGAAGATGGGGTCGCCATAGATAGGGTGGCAGCAATGGGCCAACTCGAAGTCTATTCCCTTCAGATTTTCATCGATGACGAGCACGTCGTCGTTCTGTCGCATCATTTCCTCGGTAGGATTCTCATACTCGAACTCGGCAGCACTGGCGGCAGGACGTGTGGTGTTGGTCACGTTCAGGTCGTGGTCGCGTTCGGCGATGTATTTCTCAATGATGCTGTTGGGGTCTATCTTCTCCTCAGCAATGTCCTTGTAGAAATCAGAGTTCTCCTTGTAGCCCATCTTCTTGATGGTGCGTGCCATGATGCTCTCCTCTATTTCCAACTTTCTGTTCTTGAATCGTCGCTCCAGGAGTTCCTTTGCAAAGAGACCTTCCTTCTTCTGTGTCTCCTTGATGGCGAGGCGGATCTTGGCCTTGGCTTTCGAGGTCTTCACGATGTTGATCCATTCCTGACGTGGCTTCTGGTTGCTCTGTGTCAGGATTTCTATCTGGTCGCCCGAGTGCAGCTCTTGTCTGAAGCTTACTGCGCGCCCGTTGATCTTTCCTCCCACACAGGTGTTGCCGATACGTGAGTGGATGTAGTAGGCGAAGTCGAGCACCGTGCTCCCTTGGGGAAGTTGAGCAGGTCGCCCTTAGGTGTAAATACATACACCTCGTCTTCCTTCAGGTCCATCTTGAACTGGTCCATCAGCTGCAGGTCGTCGTTGTTCTCGAGTGCGCTTCTGATGTTGGCGAGCCATTCGTCGATGCCTCCCTTCTCGCTCTTGATACCTTTATAGCGCCAATGGGCAGCCAGTCCGTGCTCAGCAATCTCGTCCATACGTTCTGTGCGAATCTGTACCTCCACCCATTTGTTCTCGGGTCCGAGCACGGTGGTGTGCAGACTCTCGTAACCATTGCTCTTAGGCACAGAGAGCCAGTCGCGCATACGTTTAGGGTTGGGCTGGTACATGGCCGTGATGAGAGCGAACACCTGCCAGCACTGCATGTATTCCTTGTCGCGTGGCGAGTCGAGGATGATGCGGATGGCAAAGAGGTCGTACACGCCCTCGAAGCCGCATTGTTGCTTCTTCATCTTCTGCCAGATGGAGTGGATGCTCTTGGTGCGTCCCTTCATGTGGTATTTCAGTCCGGCAGCATCCAACTTCTCCTGTATAGGCTTGATGAATCGTGCTATGTAGGCGTCGCGCGAAGCTTTGTGGCGTTGAGCTTCTCCTTAATCATATAGTAGGCATCGTGCTCCAGATACTTCAGACTCAGGTCCTCGAGTTCGCTCTTCAGTTTGTACAGACCCAGTTTGTGGGCGAGGGGAGCGTACAGATAGCTTGCCTCTTCGCTCACACGCTGCTTGGCTTCGAGCTGGTCGGTGTCTCTGATTTGCCGCATCATATTGACACGGTTGGCTATCATGATCAGGATCACACGCATGTCTTCCGAGAACGAGACGAGCAGGTTGCGGAAGTTCTCGCTCTCTATGACAGGATTGCGCTTGTAGAGTTCGTTGATTCTCAACAGACCGCGGATGATGTGCGCCACGCCTTCGCCATATTTCTTCTCTATGTCGTCGAGCGTCTGGTAACCGTCCACCACACTGGTCTGCATCAGGATGGCGATTACTCCGTCGCGTCTGAGTCCTATTTCGTTGACTGCTATCTCGGCTGTCTGCAGAGCATACAGTATGGGATTGAGCCCAAAGACATCTCGGCTTATCTGATGGTTGATGAATGCGTGATGAATATCTTCTCTGATCAGTTTCTCATCCTGGGCGCTGAAAGTGTTGCCGACAGCAGTACGCAATCGTTCCAGAATGGTGAGGGTTTGTTCCCTTTCTTCGGGTGTAAAAGTGAATTTTTCGTCCATAATTCTTCCCTTTTCTTAAAAACTTATTGCAAAGGTACAAAAAATCGTCATAAAATTTCTTTTTTTCAAAAAAACTTACTACATTTGTAGCACAACTAAAGAAAAAATAACATAAATATGGTATCATGAATCAGCAAGAACTAACCCAAATTGCAGCTCGCGGCATTTCGGAGCAGCAAATAGCAAAACAATTGGAGCAAATCAAAAATGGTTTCCCTTTCCTTCGTCTCGAAGGTGCTGCAGCCATTGGTAAGGGAATTATGTCTCCCGACGCAGAGGAGGTAAAGAAGTATGAACAGGTGTGGGACGAGTACAAGAAGCAGGGTCACCGCATCGTGAAGTTTGTGCCAGCATCTGGTGCGGCAAGCAGAATGTTCAAGAATCTCTTTGCGTTCCTTGATGCGCCTTATGATGTGCCTACAACCGATTTCGAGAAGCATTTCTTCGACAATATCAAGAAGTTTGCCTTCCGCAAGTCTCTCTGCAGCAAGTGCAAGGAGAACGAGGGCAGCTGCGTATGCGACCTGATCAAGGCTGGCAAGTACAAGGCTGTGGTGGCAAACCTGCTGAAGGCAAGCGGACTCAACTATGGTCAGTTGCCTAAGGGCTTGCTGCAGTTTCATGAGTATTCCGACGAAGAGGTTCGCACCCCTATGGAGGAGCACCTGGTAGAGGCTGCGCTTTATGCCAGCAGTAACGGTGAGGCAAATGTCCACTTTACCGTTTCGCACGATCATCTGGAACTCTTTGAAAAGATGGTGGCAGATAAGGTAGAGGGCTACGCCAAGAAATTCGGTGTGAAGTACAACATCTCTTTCTCTGAGCAGAAGCCAAGTACCGATACCATCGCCGCCAATCCCGACAACACTCCCTTCCACAATGAGGATGGCTCGCTGCTCTTCCGTCCAGGCGGTCATGGAGCGCTGATAGAAAATCTGAACGAGATAGATGCTGACGTGGTGTTCATCAAGAATATAGATAATGTGGTGCCCGACCGTCTGAAGGCCGACACCGTGACCTACAAGCAGGTGATTGCCGGCATCTTGGTTTCGCTGCAGCAGAAGGCATTCGAGTATCTGCGCGTTCTCGACTCGGGTACTTACAATCATGAGAAGTTGGAGGAGATTATCCGATTCCTGCAGCGCGACCTGTGCTGCCGTCGTGCCGACATCAAGGAACTGGAGGATGCTGACCTGGTGATTTATCTGCGCAAGAAGCTGAACCGTCCGATGCGTGTATGTGGCGTGGTAAAGAATGTGGGCGAGCCTGGTGGCGGACCTTTCCTTACCTACAACAGCGACGGAACGGTGAGTCTGCAGATTCTGGAAAGCTCACAGATCGACAAGAACAACAAGCAATACATGGATATGTTTGCGCAGGGCACTCACTTCAATCCTGTAGACCTTGTTTGCGCCACTAAGGACTATAAGGCAACGATTTCGACCTGCCTAAGTATGTGGATCCCAAGACAGGATTTATCAGCAACAAGAGCAAGAACGGCAAGGAACTGAAGGCGCTCGAACTGCCCGGTCTTTGGAATGGTGCGATGAGCGACTGGAACACGGTGTTCGTAGAGGTTCCTCTCAGCACTTTCAACCCAGTGAAGACGGTCAACGACCTGCTTCGTGACCAGCATCAGGCAAAAGCTTAATCAACATACGTACAATAAAACTTCACCCATCCTCCAACTCTAAACAGAGAAGAAGGATGGGTGAAGTTTTTTTATGTGTTTGTGACTGTAGAATCTTCTTATTCGTTCATCAGATAGTTCTTGAATGAAGCGAAGTCTTTTGTCATTTCGATGCTCTGCTTCTTGCCCTTCATGAACTCGGCAAGGCGTGCAGGAATCTCGATGTCGGTGCCGAGGATGCTGTCCACCTTCTCCTTGAACTTGGCAGGATGGGCAGTCTCGAGGAACACACCAACCTCGCCTGGCTTCAATTGTTCCTTCAAGGCACGATAACCGCAAGCTCCATGAGGATCAAGCACATACTTGGTGTCGTTGTAACATTGCTTCATGGTCTCGGCTATCTGCTCGTCCTTGTATGTGGCACCGCTGATGTAGGCTGTGATGGCCTCGTGGTTGCCCTTGTAGAGGTCGTAGATGCGGGCGAAGTTGGATGGGTCGCCCACGTCCATGGCATTGGCTATTGTGGCCTTGCTGGGCTGAGGATTGTACTCGCCAGTCTGCAGATAGTTGTAGAAAATATCGTTGGCGTTGTTGGCAGCAATGAAGCGATGGATGGGCAGTCCCATCTCATGACCGAAGAGTCCGGCTGTGATGTTGCCGAAGTTTCCGCTGGGCACGCAGATCACCAACTTGTCTGCCAGTCCCTTCTCCTTCATGCGTGCATAGGCGTTGAAGTAGTAGAAAGCCTGAGGCAGGAATCGTGCCACATTGATAGAGTTGGCCGAGGTGAGCTTCATGTGCTTGTTGAGTTCCTCGTCCATAAAAGCCGACTTGACAAGCGCCTGGCAGTCGTCGAACACGCCATCCACCTCGAGGGCTGTGATGTTCTGTCCAAGGGTGGTGAATTGGCTTTCCTGAATCTTGCTTACCTTCCCCTTAGGATAGAGCACATAGACGTGAATGCCGTCAACACCGAGGAATCCATTGGCTACAGCCGAACCTGTATCGCCCGAAGTAGCAACGAGCACGTTGACTTCCTCCTTGCCTTCCTGACGCACGAAGTACTGCAGCAGACGGGCCATGAAGCGCGCGCCTACATCTTTGAAGGCGAGGGTAGGGCCATGGAAGAGCTCCAAAGAGTAGATGTTTGGCTCTACCTCTACCACAGGGCAGTCGAAAGCCAGTGTGTCGTAGACGATCTTCTTCAAAGACTCAGCATCGACGTCCTCGCCGAAGAAGGCGTCAGCCACCTTGTAGGCAATCTCCTGGAAGGAGAGTTTCTCGATGTTGTCGAAGAAGTCCTGTGGCAACTTCTTGATGATTTCGGGCATGTAGAGACCACGGTCTTCTGCCAGTCCTTTTACTACCGCCTTGTGAAGATCGGCGATGGGTGCTTTCTTATTTGTTGAATAATATTTCATTTTGATTTTAATTGATTGCCATAAATGTGTTCATGAATTCCTGCAGTTGCAGCAGTCCGTAGCAGCCTCTCACGCAACTTACCTCGTCGTACTTCTCTACGCTGTCGGGCTCGATGCCGGGATAGTAGATGATGAATGGTACGGGCTCTTTCACGTGGGTGCGGATCTCTACCGGAGTAGGATGGTCGGGCAGGATGGCGATGCATACTGGCTCGTCCAAGTGCTTACCTCGTCGAAGATTGGTTTGATGAGTCGCTGGTCGAGGTTCTCGATGGTTTTGAGCTTCAGTTCCAGGTCACCGTCGTGGCCAGCCTCGTCGCTTGCCTCTACGTGCACATAAACGAAGTCGTCGCCGTCCTTCAGCGCCTGGATAGCTGCTGCTGCCTTTCCCTCGTAGTTGGTGTTGGCAAGACCGGTAGCGCTTCAACGATGATGTTGCGCAGTCCGGCGTAATGGCCGATGCCTCGTATCAGGTCTACTGCAGAAATCACAGAACCCTTCTTGATTTGCGGATACATCTGCGAGAGGGTGAGCATGTGCGGACGATAACCGCCGCCCCAAGGCCAGATGATGTTTGCCATGCGCTCGCCACGCTCCTTGCGCGCTACGTTGAAAGGATGGCTCTCCAGGATTTCCTGACTCTTCAGAATCAGCTCGTTCAGAAGGTCGGCTGTCTGCTGGGCACTCATGCGATATTCGTCGCTCAGGATACCGCCGTTCTCAGCCACATCCTCGGCAGGAGTCTTGTCGCTGTTGCCGGCAAGAAGAGCCTCGTCAACACCTTCCATCGGTTTCACCAGCAGCGGTTTCCACGCTTCGTTAGGATGATCGTGAGGAGGAGCACAATCTACATATTTGTTTCCGCCCTTGATGATCAGAAGGTGTCGATACTGGATTCCGGTGATGAATTTCACTATGCCGGGATACTGGCTGGCAAGCTTCTCGTTGAGGTACTTGATGAGCACGTCGGCGTCTTCTGTTTCCAGGTTACCGCCGTTGTGGGTCACGATGATTCCATTGTTCACGTTGATGATGTTGCAGCGCAGAGCGAAGTCGTTAGGACTCATCTCGTAGCCGATGCTTGCAGCTTCGAGCGGTCCGCGTCCCTCGTAAACCTCGTTCTGGTCGTATCCCATGATAGAGCTGTTGGCAACCTCAGATCCAGGATGAAATCCGTCGGGTACGGTTACCAGTCGTCCAGTCTTTCCTTTCTTTGCCAGCATGTCCATATAAGGTTTGTTGGCGTATTGCAGGAGAGTCTTGCCTCCCAGTCGTTCTACAGCGTGGTCGGCCATGCCGTCGCCAAGTATGATAATATGCTTCATAATTGTTATCCTTTCTATCTGATAAGACAATATTAAATATTAGCGATACTCATGATGTTGGCAAACACACCTGCCGCTGTTACGCTGGCACCAGCGCCATAGCCCTGAATCATCATCGGATATTCCTTGTAGCGCTCGGTGGTGAGCAGTACGATGTTGTTGCTTCCCTCCAGGTTGTAGAATGGGTGCTCTGGGCCTACAGCCTGCAGGCCAACGCTTGTCTTTCCACCATCGAGGGTGGCAACGAATCGCCATCGTTTGTGCTCCAGGTCGAGAGTTTTGCGCTTGGCCTCGAAGTCAGCATCCAGCTCTGGCAGTTTCTTCCAGAAGTTGTCTATGCTGCCCTTGAAGTAAGAGTCGGGCACGAAGAGGTGCTTCTCCACATCTTCCTGTTCCACTCTGTATCCAGCCTCGCGAGAGAGGATGACGAGTTTTCGTATTACGTCCATTCCGCTGAGGTCGATGCGTGGGTCGGGCTCGCTGTAGCCTTTCTCTTTGGCCATGCGTACGGTCTCCGAGAATGGTACTAGCTTGAGATGGCGTTGAAGATGAAGTTGAGTGTACCAGATAGAACAGCCTCAATCTTAAGGATTTTGTCGCCCGAGTTGCGCAGGTCGTTGATGGTTCCGATGATAGGCAGACCAGCACCCACGTTGGTTTCGAATCGGAACACCACGCCACGCTGTATGGCGGTTTTCTTCAGTCGCTCGTAGTTTTCGTATTCGCTTGAGGCTGCAATCTTGTTGGCTGCGATGATGCTCACGTTGTGCTCGAGCAGACTCTGGTAGAGGGCAGCCACGTCCTTGCTGGCAGTACAGTCAACGAAGACGCTGTTGAAGATGTTCATGGCGAGTATTGTGTCTCGCAGCACCTCGGGTGTGCTGGGGTCTGAGTTATTCAGTTCCTCGCGGTAGTTCTCCAGGTCGAGTCCGTCGCGGTTGAAGATGGCGTTCTTGGATGAAGCGATGCCCACCACGTTGAGCTTCAGTTTGCTGCGCTCCATCAGGTCGGCATACTGGTTCTTGATCTGTTCTATCAGCTTTCCGCCCACGGTTCCCACTCCACAGATGAAGAGGTTGAGCACCTTGTATTCAGAGAGGAAGAAGCTGTCGTGCAGCACGTTGAGTGATTTGCGCAGGAAGTCGCTCTTGACGACAAACGAGATGTTGGTTTCTGAAGCGCCCTGTGCACAGGCGATGACCGAGATTCCGCTACGTCCGAGAGTTCCGAAGAGTTTACCGGCAATACCTGCAGCATGCTTCATGTTCTCGCCCACGATGGCGATGGTGGCAAGTCCGCATTCTGCGTGCATGGGGAACATGGCTCCGTCGGCAATCTCGTTCTTGAATTCCTCGTTGAGCACGCGTACAGCCTCGTCTACGTCCTGCTCGCGCACACCGATAGAGGTAGAGTTCTCTGACGAAGCCTGCGACACCATGAACACGGAGATTCCCTCGTTGGCCAGGGCGGTGAAGATGCGTCGGTTGACACCGATGACACCCACCATCGACAGACCGGTAACGGTGATCAAAGCCGTTCCGTTGATAGACGAAATACCTTGATGGGTTTCTGGTCGCCGTCAATTTTGTTCTTGATTATGGTGCCTGGGGCATCAGGATTGAAGGTGTTCTTGACCTTGATAGGTATATTTTTTACACAAACTGGGTAGATGGTAGGAGGGTAGATGACCTTTGCTCCAAAGTTGCAAAGCTCCATGGCCTCGATGTAGCTCAGTTCGTTGATGGTATAAGCTGATTTGATGACACGTGGGTCGCAGTCATGAATCCGTCGACGTCGGTCCATATCTCGAGCACCTCGGCATCGAGTGCTGCGGCGATGATGGCAGCTGTGTAGTCGCTTCCGCCTCGTCCCAGGTTGGTGGTGCGCTCTGTGTGCTTGTCGCGGCTGATGAAGCCAGGCACGAGCGAAATGCGGGGCAGCTCGTCGAAGGTGTCTTTCACCAGTTGGGTGGTCAGTTCGCTGTCGAGGGTGTGCTTTCCACCGATGCGCTCCGTTTTGATAAACTTGCGCGAGTCGAACCACTTGGCGCCACGTATGAGTGTGGCCACAATTTTCGAACTGAGCCTTTCTCCGTAGCTCACGATGGCATCCTGTGTCTTCTCGCTGAGGTCGTGGATGAGGTAGACGCCGAAGTAGATGCTCTTCAACTGTTCGAAGAGCGAGTCAACCGAAATGAATAAGTTTTCTCTGTCTTTGGTGTCTGTGATGATTGTGTCGATCATCTTGTGGTGACGGTCTACCATGGCGTCGAACTCTTCTTTCCATTGTTCGTCGCCTTTGAGGGCAAGCTGTGAGGTTTGCAACAACTTGTCTGTGATTCCTCCGAGGGCGCTCACGACTACTACAACACTCTGTTTCTTGGCCTCATTCTCTACGATGCGTTTTAAGCTGAGGATGCTTTTTACGGAACCAACCGATGTTCCGCCGAATTTTAATACTTTCATTGCTTGTTTATTTTGGTAATGTAATGCCACCCCCGAAACGACCGGGGCCGAGACAAAACTTGGTTGCAAAAGTAAACAATTTCTATCAAACTGCCAAGGATTTGCTCAAAAAAGTTACAATTTGTTTTTGAATCCTTGTTTGTGTGCAGTTTTTTATGGTGTCGTATGTTGGGTTTTGATGGAAGCGAATTAGTTAGGGGTGTTGATGATTTTTCCGATGACGATTCCTGCTATTGCCATACCGAAGGAAGCGGTGATGTGGCAGAGCGAGCCGTTGATCTGCGCCTTCGTCGAACACCATTCGTGCTCCACTAACTGCTGGTCGCCGGGAGCGTCGTAGACGCAGTCTCTGTGCCTCTCTCGCCGCTGAGCAATTTTGCCTTGGGGCAGAGGCAGCCTCCGGTGCCGCAGGCTTTGTTCACGCCCAGGTTCTGCATCGGCTTCTCCTCGCTGTATACGCATTGGAACTTGCGGCGGGGGAAGGTCTTGTCCTTCTTGAATTTCTTGCGCAAGGCCCGTGCCAAGGGGTCGCCCTCTATCTTCCAGAACTCAGCCTTCCTGATCATGAAGGGGTCGCAGCGCAGGGCTGCACCCATGGAGGAGACGAATGTGATGTGTCGGGGCAGGGCTGTGGCACGTAGAATGAGGTCGGCCTTGTCCTTGAGCGAGTCGATGGCGTCGATGATGTAGTCGTATTCCTCCATGTGGAACTCGTCGGCTGTCTTGGCTTCGTAGATTTTCTGATAGGCTGTGATGTTGGCGTTGGGGTTGATTTCGAGAAGGCGTTCGCGTAGTGCGTCGACCTTCACCTGTCCGATGGTGCGGCTTGTGGCCATGAGCTGTCGGTTGCAGTTGGTCACGCAGACGCGGTCGCTGTCCACGATGGTGATGTGGCGCACTCCGCTTCGAACGAGTCCCTCGGCGCACCATGATCCCACACCTCCTATTCCGAAGATGAGCACGCGTGCTGCCTGCAGTTTCTCAAGATTGTCTTTTCCCAAGAGCAGTTCTGTGCGTCGTTGCATTCCTTGCTCCATTCTTGTTATTTTGTCTCCCATCTTTTCTTGAAAATGTGTAATGTGTTGTGTTTTATGTGTTATTTTTATTTTGCAAAGGTACAAAATAATCACTCAATTTTTGCAAATGGGGAAGTTAAAGAAATTAAAGAAGTTGTCTTTTGTGAGGAGTTAAAGGAGTAAAGACACTACTCCTATAAGCAGCACGCCCTGGGACCGTGGTGTAATGTACGACACGAGCAGCATCGAGCGTGTGCTTCTCGACATCTACGAGCATGGCGAGAGTGCTTACAGCAACTGATTTTTGTTACATCTGAACCCATCGGCGGTTCGATCGTCGGTAGATATATAGGGAAGGAGTGCATGGTTTCCCCTGCAGAACTCCTGTAACGACATTGTAGCATTCTTTATGGCCTAATTAAAATCGCTGTAACCTTATTGACACATGATAGCCGTACTTTTGCACCCGGAATTTAACAAAGAATATTTTATAGTCATATTTTAATAAAAAGAAAATGGAAAAGAAAATTTCGGGAAAGCATGGCAACAGAGTTGCTGTGATGAAAGAGAGAATGGCAGCTGTAGTTTTGGCTTCAGCATTATTGTTGGGCGGCGGCTTGACAGCAAAGGCTCAAAACACGGCAGTAACCACCTGCTCGCAGAGTGCGGCGACCGCCATTCAGCAGAATCCTAACTGGAAGGCGAATGCTGCAGAATGGCTGAAGCTGAAGGGCGAAATCACACTCTACATGACCAACGACATGGGCCGCAACGGCTATTACGACCAGAAACCCATTGCCGAACTGATGGGCGAGATGGCCGACGTGGTAGGTCCTGAGTGCGTGATTGCAGCGGGCGACATTCATCATTTCAACGGAGTGGCTTCCACCCAGGATCCATTGTGCTCACCAATTACGAATGGGTTACTCTCATCCGAACTGATGCTCGACTGGTTCGCCGTTTGTGGCAACCATGAGTATCGTGGCAACACACAGGCTTTCATGGACTAACGGCAAGGTGAGCCGCCGCTGGATGATGAAGAGAGAAATATTACACCAAAGTGTTCGACCACAAGGGAACCACCCTTCGCGTGGTGTTCCTCGACACCACTCCTCTCATCGACTCTTACCGCAAGGCCTCTGTCAATATCCCGAT
>ENA-OQER01001120-OQER01001120.1-human-gut-metagenome-genome-assembly--contig:-NODE-1120-length-13596-cov-2.561734_pt1 | contig 13596 bp, 17 predicted proteins | sample MGYA00242797_ERZ504639 | MGnify/ENA primary metagenome ERZ504639 (study PRJEB26092, sample SAMD00036306) | human gut metagenome | host: Homo sapiens | study: EMG produced TPA metagenomics assembly of...
CTGGTTGGGGGATGCTGCAAGAGACAGGCATGGTTTAACTCAGACAGAACCATATTTTCAATAAAAAGACATATGGGACTGATTATAAGAAAAAGATAGATGGCAAAGCATATACGCCACAGGAGTTATCAGCTTATATACTTATGAAACTAAAGAAGGATGCAGAAGGATTTCTTGGAGAGGAAGTAACAGATGCTGTCATTACTGTGCCAGCATATTTTAATGATGCACAAAGACAGGCTACTAAGGATGCAGGAAAGATAGCGGGGCTTAATGTGTTAAGAATCATTAATGAGCCAACAAGCGCAGCACTTGCATATGGACTTGATAATGGCAATCCTCAGAAAGTGCTTGTATATGACCTTGGTGGAGGTACCTTTGACGTATCTGTTATAGATATTGGAGATAATGTTATAGAGGTTCTTGCAACCTCCGGAGATAATCATCTTGGAGGGGATGACTTTGATTCCCGCATTGTTGATTATCTTGTTGGCAGGTTTAAGGATACAGATGGAATTAATCTTGCAAAAGATCCAGCGGCTATGCAGAGATTAAGGGAAGAAGCTGAAAAGGCTAAGAAAGAGCTTTCTTCTGCAATGAATGCCAATATTAATCTTCCATTTATAGCTGTTGCAAAGGATGGTCCGCATCACATGGATATGAATATCACCAGACAAAAGTTTAATGAGCTTACAGATGATCTGGTTAACAAGACAGTTATTCCTGTTGAGAATGCACTTCGTGATGCCGGGCTTAGTAAGAATGATATTGGTATGGTACTTCTTGTTGGAGGCTCCACAAGAATTCCTGCTGTTTCGGATAAGGTAAGACAGATTATGGGAAAAGAACCATCAAGGAATCTTAATCCGGATGAGTGTGTTGCACTTGGAGCAGCAGTTCAGGGTGGAAAGCTTGGTAACCAGCTTAAGCCAGGTTCAGCAGCTTCGGAGATTATACTTATGGATGTAACACCATTATCTCTTTCAATAGAAACTGTTGGTGGTATATCAAGCAGGCTTATAGAAAGAAATACAACTATTCCTACAAGACACAGCCAGATATTCACAACGGCTGGCAATTTCCAGACATCAGTTGAAATCAAGGTGTTTCAGGGTGAGAGAAGATTTACAAGAGATAACAAGCTTCTTGGAAACTTCAGGCTTAATGGCATTAAGCGTGCGATGGCAGGAGTTCCACAGATAGAGGTGACTTTTGATATAGATGCCAATGGTATTGTAAATGTGTCTGCAAAGGATCTAGGAACGGGAAGAGAGCAGTCTATAACTATAACTTCAAGCTCTAATATGTCAGAGGAAGAGATTGAGAAAGCTAAGTGGGAAGCCGAGGTGTATGGTGCACAGGATAAGCAGAATGAAGAGTTTTGTAATTCGCGTATCGAAGCTGAGAATACCTTAAGACGTGCAGAGGGCGAGTACAGCCAGAACAAGAAGGTATGGGATAAGGCTAAGAAAAAGGCTGTTAAGGAAGCTATGAATACCTTAAAGAAGCTTATATTAAAGACCAAGCCAGAGAAGATGGATGCACAGGCCGCGGCTGCGATGGATGAAGCTAGAAATAATCTTGAAAATGTTTTGAATAATTAATAGAAATCTGATATTATCTATAGAGTATTGTTTTATGGATGATATCAGATTTTTGTATGTAATTATGAATTTTATACATCTATAGAATTATCGTTGACATGATTATGTATATTAGTACAGAATAGGAGATATATAAGGTGGCAGCAGGTTCGACATATGGAAATATTTTTAAGATAATGACTTGGGGTGAATCACATGGAGAAGGTCTTGGTGTGGTTGTAGATGGATGCCCAGCTGGTATTCCTTTATGTGAAGAGGATATTCAGAAGTTCCTTGATAGAAGAAAGCCGGGACAATCTAAGTTACAACTCCAAGAAAAGAAGATGATAAGGTGAGTATATTGTCAGGTGTATTTGAAGGTAAAACGACAGGAACGCCTATATCGATGATGGTACATAATAAGACACAGCGTTCGTCTGATTATTCAGAAATAGCCCAGTATTACAGACCTGGACATGCTGATTATACATTTGATGAGAAGTATGGCTTCAGAGATTACAGAGGTGGTGGAAGAAGCTCAGGAAGAGAAACAATAGGCAGAGTGGCAGCAGGAGCAATCGCTATTAAGGTGTTAGAGACTCTTAAGATAAGCGTATGTGCTTACGCAACAAGGATAGGTGGCATAAGCATAGATTATGATAAGTTCGATATCAGGGAACGCGATGAAAATGCATTTAATATGCCGGATGCGGAGGCTGCCTGTAAGGTGGAGGAATACGCAACGAAGAAGCTTGAGGAAAAAGATTCTATTGGTGGAATAATAGAGTGTGTTGTGACTGGTATGATGCCAGGTGTGGGTGATCCTGTGTTTGATAAGCTGGACGCCAATCTTGCAAAGGCGATTATGTCAATAGGCGCAGTTAAGGGCTTTGAAATAGGAGATGGCTTCGCAGCGGCTGATAGTACAGGAAGCACCAACAATGACAGCTTTACAGTAATGGATGGCAGGGTTGTCAAGAAGACTAATCATAGTGGTGGAGTGCTTGGAGGCATGAGTGATGGTTCTGATATAATATTCAGGGCAGCAGTCAAGCCAACACCTTCCATAGCTTCAATGCAGCAGACGGTTTAATAAGTCTGGCGAGGATATCAGTATATCTATAAAAGGCAGACATGATCCTATGATAGTTCCAAGAGCGGTAGTTGTTGTTGAAGCTATGACAGCATTAACGCTTGTAGATATGATATTAGGAAATATGACATCAAGAATAGACAGGATAGTTGATTTCTATAAAAGATAGATAAATGTTTCATATAGAAAATGCTTGTCATTTATATGGAGTATAGAATAATTATAAAATGATGTGAGTGTCAAAAGTATAATAAAAATAAAAGAGAAATCATAGAAAAATCAGAAGGAAAAGACAAATATGTATAAAATATTAAAAACAGACGGAAGAGCCAAAAGGGCGGAATTCACAACAGTTCATGGAACTGTGCAGACACCGGTATTTATGAATGTTGGAACAGTTGCAGCTATTAAGGGGGCGGTTGCTACAACAGATTTGCAGGAGATAGGTACACAGATAGAGTTGTCGAACACATATCATCTTCATGTTAGACCAGGTGATAAGCTTATTAAAGAGCTTGGAGGTCTTCATAAGTTTATGAACTGGAACAAGCCTATACTTACAGACTCAGGCGGATTTCAGGTGTTTTCACTTGCTGGACTTAGAAAGATAAAGGAAGAGGGCGTTACCTTCCAGTCACATATAGACGGACATAGGATATTTATGGGACCAGAGGAGAGCATGCAGATACAGTCCAATCTTGGCTCGACAATAGCTATGGCATTCGATGAGTGTGCTCCGGCAAAGGCAGATAGAAAGTATATTATTAATTCAGTAGAGAGAACTACAAGATGGCTTGAGCGCTGCAAGAGGGAGATGAATAGACTTAATTCACTTGAGGATACCATTAATAAGCATCAGATGCTTTTTGGTATTAATCAGGGCGCGATATATGACGATATCAGAGTTGACCATGCTAAGAGAATATCAGAGCTTGAGCTGGATGGATATGCAGTTGGTGGACTTGCCGTAGGCGAATCACATGAGGAAATGTATCATGTGCTTGATAAGGTTGTTCCATATCTTCCACAACATAAGCCAACATATCTTATGGGAGTTGGTACACCAGCGAATATATTGGAGGGAGTAGACAGAGGAATAGATTTCTTTGATTGCGTATACCCATCAAGAAATGGAAGACATGGACATGTGTATACAAAGCTTGGTAAGATTAATCTTTTCAATGCAAAGTATGAAAAAGACACAGCACCTATCGAAGAAGGCTGTCAGTGTCCTGCATGCAGGAACTATTCAAGAGCGTATATCAGACATTTGCTTAAGGCTAAAGAAATGTTAGGCATGAGACTTTGCGTTCTTCATAATCTGTATTTTTATAATCATCTTATGGAAGATATCAGGGCTGCAATAGATTGCCGGTAATTATAAGAGCTTTAAGGATGAAAGGCTATATCTTCTTAAAACATATGATAAGAAAGAGGATTAATAATTATTATTTAGTATAAATTGCTTATTTGTGCGAGTACAACGTAATTTATACTTTTGACACTTACATCATAAAATTATAAAAATGCTATAAATTTCAATTTAAACATAGACACGAAGCATAAATTACGATATTATAACAATATTGAGCCTGTACACAGGCAAGTAATTAGGAGGATTTAATAATGGGTCAGATTGGTATTATTATTGTGTATGTAATAGCACTTGGTGCTTTAATGTACTTCTTTGCAATTAAGCCACAGAAGAAACAGCAGAGGGAACAGCAGCAGCTTATGGATTCAATGGCTATTGGCGATTATGTTCTTACAACAAGTGGTTTCTATGGTGTTATCCTTGATATAACAGAGGATGATGTAATCGTGGAATTCGGTAACAACAAGAACTGCCGTATTACAATGCAGAAGAAGGCTATTGCCCAGGTTGAGAAGCCAGCTTCTACAGAAGAATAATAATTGATAGTATTAAGTTTTATATTAAAAACTCTGGACAGGTAATGCCATCAGGCTGATATCTGTCCAGAGTTTTGTTATGTATTAAGAATATAAAGATAAAGCTTACATCATATAATAAAAGATAAATAGTATTAGGGGTTAATTCGTAAGCAGATTATAAGTACTTATGGCTGTTAAAGGTTCAGTAATGGAAATACCTTTATGGTGTAATATTATGGCATCATGTCCAGGCATAAAGTATACAAATATTATCTTATCAGTAATTTCAGGTAAAAAAATAGCTTCTATTTTTTCTATTTCTTCTTTAGATGAAACTAATAGCATAAAATGGCTATTAGTGTTGCACTGGTCATTATTAATGCTTTTGTTTTTGGAGATGTCAGTATTTTTACTATAAGACCAAAAAGTAATAATTTCCTGTACTAAATCAGAGCTTTCCTGTAATTTTTGGTATATCTCTGGCTTTATTTGGCAGAAGGGTTATATTTTTTAATTTCATTTTCAAGAGTATTATTGTCACAAAGGTATATATATTTGCGTACTATCTCAGATGTAAAAAAAGTCATTTTTTTGTTCATAAAATTATTAATAGAATCTAATAACCATTGAGTATTAAAAGATGATGAAAGAACAGGAAATGTTATATATACATCGTTTAATTGGTTAATAAGGTCAGTAAGAGATTTTTTAAAAGCATATTGATTTAGTGCATTTTGCTCACCTATTGACAATTGCTTAAGATATGATAACTGATAAACAAAACCTTTGTGATTCTTTATATCAATAGAATACCAGGAAAACTTCTGGGTAAGTGTGACGGGGGCAGCCTCTTTTATGAAAAAAATATTATCGGCTTCGGAAGTGTCTGCTTTTTCAATTCCATTAAATAAAAATGTTTCAATCTGTCCTAGCTGTACAGGTGAATAATCAGTTGAAAATAAAATAGAATCAATACCATACAATAAAGTGATTGCATAAGGCAGATTGCTTTCGCACTTAAAGTCTGAGCTTGTAACATTTTTCTTATTGCGGCTGTATGTAGAGGCATTATAACCTGTATATTCTGAAAGCTCAGATAGTGTCCTGCCTAATACTTTAATGATGTCAGATATATAATAAATGGAATTCTTTAAATATATGTCTATTATGTTATCGTATTGGTTCATAGAATTGTCCTCCTCTTGATGATTATTAATGACGGCTATATTAATCAGTAATATGAAAATATTATATTAGTTATTTCATAGTTGTTATTTTAACACTTAAAATATTCATGCGTCAATGAGAAATGCAATGATAAAATAATGCAAAAATGATAATAATAATGCAAAATGCAAAACAATCAAAAAAACACTTGCAATCAGCAAATGAAGTGCTATAATAATCACAGGGTTAAGATTATCTGCAGATTAATACATAAACCCATTCATTCAAAGAAAACGATTAGTCAATTTATGAAAAGTATCTATATTTAAGTTAAGAAATAGTTTGTTGGAACAGATAGTGATGTTCTGAAGGGAGCTGACAAATGTTAATAATTAATCCTGAATTTGACAGGTATAGGTACTACAATTTCATTTCTAATTCTATTAATAAGATTGTAGAGAAAGACCAGAAATATGTAGTGATAAGGCTTATCGTCTTTATTATTACATATCAGGTGATTTTTTTATGAATGTATGCAATATTACGAATGAGGAAGTGAGTACAGATGTTAGCGGATTTCCATACATTCAGAGGCATACACGGCATATGATTGAAGCAGTAATTGACTTATATAACCTGTGCTGTGATGAGAGATATTCTGAGGTTTTAGAAAAAAACAACACAAGAAAAGAAACTTCAGAAACTTCAATATATGGTGGATTTCTTTATAAGGGAAAATATACATGGAAATCAAGATGAATATAGCTTGTGAAATGTATGGAAATAATTTTTTATGCTGGGAAGGTTATATAAAAAGATTTAATTCCAGTGTTCATCCAGATGTTAATACTCCCATTATACGTATGAATGATATGGTGACGAAACAGAAGAATCTGGCTGAGCTTTTTAAGTTAAACTTTGACATATTCAATTATGCTTACGAACTGATGAAATATAAATATAATGGAGGTGTACAGCCTCAGTTATGCTGTAATGGGAATTGTACTATGAATGAATGTGAGGCATGCAGAAGTTTTCTGTATAATACGTTTATCAAACAACTTTACAATCTGGTGATTGAAAGCCAGCCCCAGATTCTAATATAACAAAAAGGTAGTTACACAGAGAAATAGATTTAGTGTACAGACATCCAAAAATCAGATTAAGCAATCTGACTGTGGAACAGTACATTATTATATTTCTCTGTGTTTTTTTATTTATATTAAATTCATATTGTCCGATGTATTCCTGACGTTTTAGATATTCTAAATATTCGCTTTTCCACTACTTGAAAAATGCACTATTATGGAGTAAAATACTAAACAATAGCCTGAACTTGCGATATATTCAGGTAAGGGCTTTAGTATAAGCAAGAAGGAAAGGCAGGAATTAACATGGATTGTAGAATAACATTAATTCCAGGAGATGGAATCGGACCAGAAATAGTAACAGAGGCTGTTAAGGTGTTAGATGCTGTGGCAGCTAAGTATGGTCACAAGTTCGAATTATACGAAGATTTTAATGGGAGGCTGCTCTATTGATGAGTGTGGAGTACCTCTTACAGATGAGGCAGTAGCCGTCGCTAAGGCTTCAGATGCGGTGCTTCTAGGTGCAGTAGGTGGTAACGTGGGTAACTCAAGATGGTATGACGTGGCACCTAACCTAAGACCAGAGGCAGGTCTATTAAAGATTCGTAAGGACTTAGAGTTATTCGCTAATATTCGTCCTGCTTATTTATATAATGAATTAAAGGCAGCCTGCCCTCTTAAGGAGGAAATTATCGGCGATGGCTTTGATATGGTTATTATGAGAGAGCTTACTGGAGGTCTTTACTTTGGAAAGAGACATACAGAGGAAGTCGATGGACTTATGACGGCTGTTGATACTCTTACATATAATGAAGAAGAGATAAGAAGAATAGCTATTAAAGGCTTTGAGATAGCTATGAAGAGAAGAAAGAAAGTAACAAGTGTTGATAAGGCAAATGTTTTAGATTCTTCAAGATTATGGAGAAAGATTGTACATGAGGTTGCTAAAGATTATCCAGAGGTTGAACTTGAGGATATGCTTGTAGATAATTGTGCTATGCAGCTTGTTATGAATCCTGGACAGTTTGATGTTATTCTTACAGAGAATATGTTTGGAGATATACTTTCAGATGAGGCAAGTATGATAACAGGTTCTATTGGTATGTTATCATCAGCAAGTCTTGGTAAAACAAAGCTGGGCTTATATGAACCAAGCCATGGTTCAGCACCTGATATAGCAGGAAAGAATATAGCTAATCCTATAGCTACAATTCTTTCAGCAGCAATGATGTTAAGATATTCACTTGACCTTGATAAGGAAGCTGATGCCATAGAAGCGGCAGTTGCGGCAGTACTTAAGGAAGGCTACAGGACAACAGATATATATTCAGAGGGCTGCACTAAGGTTGGAACAGATGAGATGGGCGACCTTATAGCTAAGAGAGTATAACATTCATATATAGTACATCATAGTATATATTGATATACATGTTAGGGATATATTTATAAAAGAAATGATTTGTAAGGAGAATAATTATGGTAAGTGATAACGCTAGAAGTGGTATGCAGCAGGCACCTGCTAGAAGTTTGTTTAATGCACTTGGCTTCACAGCAGAAGAGATGAAGAAGCCTATGATTGGTATTGTTAGTTCATATAATGAGATTGTACCAGGTCATATGAATATAGATAAGATTGTTAATGCAGTTAAGCTAGGAGTAGCTGAGGCTGGTGGTGTTCCAGTAGTATTCCCAGCGATTGCAGTATGTGATGGTATTGCTATGGGACATGTCGGTATGAAGTACTCTTTAGTGACAAGAGATTTAATTGCTGATTCAACAGAATGCATGGCTATTGCACATCAGTTTGACGGACTTGTAATGGTTCCTAACTGTGATAAGAATGTTCCAGGACTTCTTATGGCAGCAGCAAGACTTAATCTTCCAACAGTATTTGTTTCAGGTGGTCCTATGCTTGCAGGGCATGTTAAGGGAAAGAAGAGAAGTCTTTCATCTATGTTCGAGGCAGTTGGTTCATATGCAGCAGGAACTATGACTGAAGAGGACGTACTTGAATTCGAAGAAAAGGTATGTCCAACCTGTGGTTCATGCTCAGGAATGTATACAGCTAATTCGATGAATTGTCTTACAGAAGCACTTGGTATGGGACTTCGTGGCAATGGTACTATTCCAGCAGTATATTCAGAAAGAATCAAGCTTGCAAAGCACGCTGGTATGGCAGTTATGGATATGGTTAACAAGGGTATTACTGCAAGAGATATCATTACAAAGGATTCTATTATGAATGCACTTACTGTCGATATGGCACTTGGCTGCTCTACTAACAGTATGCTTCACCTTCCAGCCATTGCACATGAGATAGGTTTTGATTTTGATATTAAGTTTGCTAATCCTATAAGTGAGAAGACACCTAATCTTTGTCATCTTGCACCTGCAGGTCCTACATATATGGAAGATCTTAACGAAGCAGGAGGCGTATATGCTGTTATGAAGGAGCTTGCTGATATAGGACTCCTTAATACAGATTGTATGACAGTATCAGGAAAGACTATTGGTGAATGTATTGCAACAGCCTATAATAGAGATGAAGAGGTTATAAGACCGGTTGATAAGCCATATAGTAAAACAGGAGGTCTTGCTGTTCTTTCAGGTAATCTTGCACCAGATGGTTCAGTTGTTAAGCGTTCAGCAGTAGTTGATGAAATGCTTGTACATGAGGGACCAGCCAGAGTATTTGACTGTGAAGAGGATGCTATTGCAGCTATAAAGGGTGGAAAGATTGTATCAGGTGATGTAGTTGTTATCAGGTATGAAGGACCTAAGGGTGGTCCAGGCATGAGAGAAATGCTTAACCCAACATCGGCTATCGCAGGTATGGGACTTGGCTCATCAGTTGCACTTATAACAGATGGACGTTTCTCAGGAGCCAGCCGTGGTGCATCTATTGGACATGTGTCTCCGGAAGCAGCAGTTGGAGGACCAATAGCTTTAGTGGAAGAGGGAGATATCATAAGCATAGATATTCCAGGCCTTAAGCTTGAACTTAAGGTTTCAGACGAAGAGCTTGCTGCAAGAAAGGCTAAGTGGCAGCCAAGAGAGCCTAAGGTAACAACAGGATATCTTAAGAGATATGCCTCAATGGTTACATCAGGCAACAGAGGAGCTATCTTAAAGACTCCAGAGGTATAAGAGGTGTGATGAATGTAGGACATTCAGATAACTTATTTATAGAAATTGTCAGGATAGAACAATAACATATAATGAAAGGAAGACAGACGAATGATATTAAATGGTTCAGAGATTATAGTTGAATGTTTAAAAGAACAGGGTGTAGATACTGTATTTGGATACCCGGGTGGAGCTATTCTTAACGTCTACGATGCATTATATAAGCATTCAGACGAGATTACACATATACTTACATCTCATGAGCAGGGGGCATCACACGCCGCTGATGGTTATGCAAGAGCAACTGGAAAAGTTGGAGTATGCTTTGCAACCTCTGGTCCAGGAGCTACGAATCTTGTAACAGGTATTGCAACAGCGATGATGGATTCAATTCCTATGGTAGCGATAACCTGTAATGTAACTCTGCCACTTCTTGGAAGAGATAGTTTTCAGGAAGTAGATATAGCAGGGATAGTTATGCCTATAACTAAGCACAGCTTTATCGTAAAGGATGTAAATGAACTTGCAGATACATTAAGAAGAGCCTTCAGAATTGCAAAGGAAGGCCGTCCAGGACCTGTTCTTGTTGATATTACTAAGGATGCAACAGCCAATGAGTGTGATTACATAAAGGAAACACCTAAGCCAATAGAAAGAATAACTGATACAATCAGTGAAGAAGCTGTTGAGAATGCAGCAGCTATGATAAAGGCTGCTAAGAAGCCTTATGTATTCGTAGGTGGTGGAGTTATAGCATCAGATGCTTCTGAAGAACTGAAAAAGTTCGTTAGGAAGATTGATGCACCAGTATGTGATACACTTATGGGTAAAGGTGCATTTGATGGTTCAGATCCACACTATACAGGAATGCTTGGCATGCATGGAACTAAGACTTCTAACTTTGGCGTGTCAGAATGTGACCTGCTTATTACAATAGGTGCAAGATTCTCAGACAGAGTTACAGGAAATACTAAGAAGTTTGCTAAAAATGCAAGATTCTCCAGTTTGATGTTGATGCAGCAGAGATTAATAAGAATATACATACGGATGCATCAGTTATTGGTGATGCACTTGAAATACTTAAGAGAGTAAATGCCAAGCTTGAACAGCTTGATCATGCAGACTGGCTTGCACATCTTAAGGAATATGAAGAAAAGTTCCCTATGAAGTATAGAACAGATGTACTTAACGGACCATATATTATGGAAAAGATATATGAGATTACTAATGGCGATGCAATCATTTCCACAGATGTAGGACAGCATCAGATGTGGCTGCACAGCACTATAAGTATAAGAAGCCTAGAACATTGCTTACATCAGGCGGACTTGGAACTATGGGCTATGGTCTTGGTGCAAGTATTGGTGCCAAGGTGGGCTGCAAGGATAAGGTTGTTATTAACATTGCAGGTGATGGCTGCTTCCGTATGAATATGAATGAAATAGCTACAGCTACAAGATATAATATTCCTATCATAGAGATAGTTTTCAATAATCACGTACTTGGTATGGTAAGACAGTGGCAGGATCTTTTCTATGGAAAGCGTTATTCAGCAACTGTTCTTGATGATCAGGTTGATTTCGTTAAGGTATCAGAGGGTATGGGAGCTAAGGCTTACAGAGTAGCTGATATTGAAAGCTTTGAAAAGGCGTTAAAGGAAGCAATAGAGCTTAATATCCCTTGTGTTATAGAATGTGACATATGTAAGGATGATAAGGTATTCCCTATGGTTGCACCAGGTGCTCCTATATCAGAAGCATTCGATAGGGATGATCTTAATAAGAAACAGGCTGAAAGCAAGTAGGTCAGTGTTAATTGCAAGTAGGTTATATTAATAAATAGAAATTCCGGATTTGTTGTATTATGAATCCGGAATTTTTTAGGCATTGCTCGCTACTTTATCAAGAAGTCTTGTGGAATCCCGCTTTGCTTTGAAATGTTTCTTGAGTGTAAGTATCTTATGGACAAGTTCATAAGCCAATTCGCCGCTTGTCAAATCTGTAAACAGTTTGACTCGCTTGCGCTCATTGTATCACAACTCCGGTTGTCTTACTATACCGATTCAGAATCCTCATACATAACTTCAGATAAAAGATTGGCAAGTCTTTGTTCGGCTGCTTCCGGTATCTTTGAATAGAGCCTTATCACATCTGCCATATCGTTAAATGCGTTGACAGTATGTGTGATCTCCCTGAGAAACATAATCTCATTATATTCATCTTTCGATTCAAATTCCATTACTTTGGCAATGTCCGCATCTTTGGTACTGCCTTTGTAATTTTTGCAGGCGAACTGAAACGAATCCAGAAACAATTCGTGGAGTATTACTGCAACCAAAAAATCTATTTTTATTGCAATAGAAGTGGATTATTTTCGGTTATTCCTTCTGTATTTTTTTGAATACTTGTTAATTAAGTGAAAATGTGCTATGCTCAAAAATAATTATAGGTACGGATGCTATGTTAAGGAGGCGGTACTGAATATGAAGTATAATTTACCGGATCGAATACTAAGGGAGCTTTCTACTTTCGCACAAAAATATGCTATTACAAAGATCATATTATTTGGTTCTCGTGCACGAGGCACCCATACAGAAAGAAGCGACATAGACATCGCCGTATATGGTGGAGATTTTGAGCATTTTTATTGGGATGTTAAAGAGAAGACCCATTCTCTATTGATGTTTGATATTGTACAGGCAGATGTAGCAATTTCGGATGAATTGAAACAAGAAATAGAAAAGGACGGTGTTACAATTTATGAAAAAGCTTGATAACTTTACCAATTGTCTGGCTATATTAGCAGACGCAGAATTTCAGCTTGCCGAAACGAATGATATATATCGAACAGGAATTATAGGACAATTTAATCTTACTTTTGAGCTTGCATGGAAAGCATTACAGGAAATAATGAGAATGCATGGTGTGGATGGAGCTTCTACAGGATCTCCTCGTGAAATTTTACAGTTGGGTTATAAAATTGGATTCATCAATGATTCCGAAGTATGGCTGCTTATGTTAAAAAAGAGAAATACTTCTGTTCATATATATAATGAAGATGAAGTTGACGAAATGATTATGTTAATAAGGGATAGTTTTATTCCTGCTTTTAGTGTTCTTAAGGATACACTTGTGAAGAAGTTGGAAGAAGTTGAAAGTGATTGGATGTAGGATAAACGCAAGTCAGATTTTTTGTGACTTGCGTTTATCCTATATGAAAAGAAAAATCGTAAATTGTTTTATATGATTTTTATAGGTTGGAAATTTATATATAATCATATTATAAATATATTATAAGCGCATTATAAGTATGCCATAGGTATATTATAGGAGTGCTATAAGTATAATATAAGTATATTACAAGGGTATTATAAACAAATTATAAGTATATTTCCACGTGGTTTGCACATTAATAAAGCAACGCTTATACATTAGTGAGCGTTCAGAGTATTAAAAAAATACATATACAACTTTAATATGTTAAAATATTAACTTGACATAGTAAATATACAAGCATAAAATATAGTTTAATAAATTTTTTAATACTTAAGACATTTTGCGACAAATATATACAGCTTACTTAAAAAAGTTAATTATTTGTACTTAGGATTAAAGATTTATCATATATTTAATAGAATTCAATGGAT
>ENA-OQER01001121-OQER01001121.1-human-gut-metagenome-genome-assembly--contig:-NODE-1121-length-13589-cov-1.844080_pt1 | contig 13589 bp, 20 predicted proteins | sample MGYA00242797_ERZ504639 | MGnify/ENA primary metagenome ERZ504639 (study PRJEB26092, sample SAMD00036306) | human gut metagenome | host: Homo sapiens | study: EMG produced TPA metagenomics assembly of...
CCATCGTCGTTCCTTAGAGTAACTCGTATGAGAGCAGACGTGAAGTGTACATCCGATTCGATGCTCAGACGTACCGTTGCCTGTACTGATGATGCTCAGAGTAGAGTGTACAATCGATCGATGCTCAGACCGTACGTTAGCCTGTACATCGATCGATGCTCAGAGTACGAGTGTACATCGATGATGCTCAGACGTACGTAGCTGTACATCGATCGATGCTCAGACGTACGTAGCTGTACATCGATCGATGCTCAGACGTACGTAGCTGTACATCGATCGATCGGTTTTTCGCAACTGTTATGCAAAATTGTGGTAAATCTGTTACTTCCCCTCTACTATTCCCACGTTAAAATAGGGTGTTCCCTGGAAAGTTGCAGATACCACGAAGGCAAACGATGACCGAAATACAACGCCTGCTGACCGAAACGATTGAGTCTCTGAATACCCGCGAAAAACGCGACAACAAACCCCGCTTTAGTATCAGTTTTATCCGTAAACATCCGGGGCTGTTTATCGTATGTACGTTGCTTTTTTTGCCACCCTGGCGGTGATGTTGCAGTCCGAAACGCTGTCAGGCTCTGTCTGGCTACTGGTTGTATTATTTATCCTGCTTAATGGTTTCTTCTTTTTCGATGTCTACCCACGCTACCGTTATGAAGATATCGACGTGCTGGATTTCCGCGTTTGCTATAACGGCGAATGGTACAACACGCGCTTTGTACCTGCCGCGCTGGTTGAAGCCATCTTGAACTCTCCGCGTGTCGCGGATGTTCATAAGGAACAACTGCAAAAAATGATCGTCCGTAAAGGTGAACTGTCTTTTTACGATATTTTTACCCTCGCTCGCGCCGAATCAACATCTTAAGTTAGGGTTACATACCAGGCGTAAAGCTCTGCGCCTGGTCAAATGACAATGATCGTTTCCACCCATCACTTCATGAAATACCAGCTCTACCTCCTTATCTCCTGCCAGCCTTTTCCACAATCAGATATACTTTCCCTACACTGTGTTAATAAGGATATGCTGGTGAGAACACGACATCTGGTCGGCCTTATTTCGGGAGTACTGATTCTTTCAGTATTGCTGCCTGTCGGCTTAAGCATCTGGCTGGCCCATCAGCAGGTAGAAACATCGTTTATTGAAGAGCTGGATACCTATTCCTCCCGCGTCGCTATTCGGGCCAATAAGGTGGCGACACAAGGGAAAGATGCGCTGCAAGAGCTGGAAAGATGGCAAGGCGCTGCCTGTAGCGAAGCCCATCTCATGGAAATGCGTCGGGTATCTACAGTTATCGCTATATTCAGGAAGTGGTTTATATCGATAACAACGTTCCCAGTGTTCGTCTCTGGAGCATGAAAGTCCGCCCGATACCTTCCCCGAGCCAGGTAAAATTTCGAAAGATGGTTATCGTGTCTGGTTAACATCGCATAACGATTTAGGCATTATCCGTTACATGGTCGCCATGGGAACGGCACATTATGTCGTCATGATCGACCCCGCTTCCTTTATTGATGTCATTCCCTATAGCTCATGGCAAATTGATGCCGCATTATTGGCAATGCCCATAACGTTGTCATAACCAGCAGCGATGAAATTGCTCAGGGAATTATTACCAGGCTACAAAAAACACCCGGTGAGCATATCGAAAATAATGGAATCATTTACGATATCCTGCCCTTCCCGGAGATGAATATTTCGATCATCACCTGGGCTTCAACGAAAATGTTGCAGAAAGGCTGGCATCGGCAAGTCTTTATTTGGTTACCGCTCGGGTTGGTGATTGGCCTGCTGGCAGCGATGTTTGTGCTGCGTATTTTGCGCCGTATCCAGTCACCGCATCATCGGCTGCAGGATGCTATCGAAAATCGTGATATTTGCGTGCACTATCAGCCGATTGTCTCCTTAGCCAATGGCAAAATTGTCGGTGCTGAGGCACTGGCGCGCTGGCCGCAGACAGACGGTAGTTGGTTGTCACCAGATAGTTTTATTCCGCTGGCACAGCAAACGGGCCTTTCTGAGCCATTGACGCTACTGATTATAAGAAGCGTCTTTGAAGATATGGGCGACTGGCTGCGTCAGCATCCACAGCAGCATATTTCGATCAATCTTGAATCCACCGTGCTCACCTCGGAAAAAATCCCGCAATTGCTGCGTGAAATGATCAATCACTATCAGGTTAATCCCAGACAGATCGCGCTTGAACTCACTGAACGCGAGTTTGCCGATCCGAAAACCAGCGCCCCGATAATTTCTCGCTACCGGGAGGCGGGCCATGAAATTTATCTTGATGATTTTGGTACGGGATATTCAAGTTTAAGTTATTTACAGGATCTGGATGTCGACATTCTGAAGATCGATAAATCTTTCGTTGATGCGCTGGAATATAAAAAATGTCACGCCGCATATCATCGAATGGCAAAAACACTGAAACTGAAAATGGTAGCGGAGGGAATCGAAACCAGTAAACAAGAAGAGTGGCTACGCCAGCATGGCGTGCACTACGGTCAGGGCTGGCTCTACAGCAAGGCATTACCGAAAGAAGATTTCTTACGCTGGGCCGAGCAACATTTGTGAATTTTTGGGCTGACGGCACGCCGCACAGCCCGTCACGCTACCTATTCGTCGATGATTGACTCGAATCCGCCATAGATCATTCGCTTGCCGTCAAACGGCATGGACTCGCCGAACTCTTTCATCCGTGGGTCCGACATCATCTTTTGATTAGCAGCGTCGCGGACCTCTTTTGAAGGGTATTCAATCCAGCTAAAGACAACCTCTTCATTCTCTTCCGCTTTCACCGCCATACGAAATCGGTCACTTTGCCATCCGGTACATCGCTGGCCCAGCATTCGACAATACGAAGCGCGCCAAACTCTTTAAACAATGGCGCAGCCTTAGCGGCCATTTCCCGATAGGCATCCTTTTATCGGCAGGAACGGCAACCACAAAACCATCAACATACTTCATCAGACATACCTCCGAAGCGTACTGCGCAGCCAGACAATTCTTGCGACGTCAGTTGTGGTTAAAGTTTAGCATGTTGGGGTTTTTTGACGAAACGGTGGGAGGCAGAAATGGGTGGGGGCCCTGCCAGCTACATCCCGGCACACGCGTCATCTGCTTGGCTGCTTCCTTCCGGACCTGACCTGGTAAACAGAGTAGCGTTGCGGGAGAACCAACAGAGCCCCCATTGAGAGCGTTGAGAACCAACGCACAGGCGCATTATCACTGCTGCCCCGGCTAATTGCAACCCATCGCGTGCCAGATGCTGGTTTCTTGCGCAATGCGACTTCACTCGGGCGTTTTTCCAGATTATGCTGAAAAATTACCTCAGGAAGAAAAGATGGAAAAAGAAGATTCATTTCCCCAACGCGTCTGGCAAATCGTCGCCGCTATTCCCGAAGGCTATGTCACCACTTACGGTGATGTGGCGAAACTGGCGGGATCGCCCGCGCCGCGCGCAGGTGGGCGGTGTGTTAAAGCGTCTCCCTGAAGGCAGCACCTTACCCTGGCACCGGGTGGTTAATCGCCACGGCACAATTTCGCTAACCGGACCGGATTTACAGCGTCAGCGACAGGCATTACTGGCAGAAGGTGTGATGGTATCGGGAAGCGGGCAAATCGACTTGCAGCGTTATCGCTGGAACTACTAACCCTCTCCGGGTGGAGAGGGTTAACGTCGCTTAATATTGCGTAGGAGCTGGAACTGCCGAAGACGGATTCACCTGAGTTGGTGAAGTCGAAGGTACGGTAGTCGTTGCACCACCGCTGGCCTGAACCGGCACGGCGGTTTGCTGTACCGGCACCAATGTCAGGTCGGCTTTAGTTCCGCCCTGGTTGATCACCGGCTGAACGGTATCGGTGATAAATACCAGTTTGTCATTCACGGTAATCGCCGCACTCAACAGAATACGCGCGTTCGGCTGAACATCTGCCGGATTAAATGGCAGAACAAAGCTGAATGGTGACTGTTTACCTTCGGTACGCACCGCTTTCTGCGCCAGCACTTTTGACGGTGCATCGGCTAACGACGCGTCAGAAAGTGTCACGGTCAGCACAGCATCAGGCGGCAGTGCGACTTTCTGCCGGATCCAGACGGTACCGGAGACATTCGGTTGCTGGATAGCAGGTTGTTGTGTTGCTGAAATAGATGTATTTGCAGCCGGGGCTGGCGTCTGAATATCCGCGCTTTTATCTGCGCAAGCCGCCAACGCAATCGCAACCGCTAAACCACTGGCCATGTGCACGAGTTTCATTCATTTCTCCTTATTATCAATGCACCAGCGGGCTAACTTTCCTCGCCGGAAGAGTGGTTAACAAAATAGTAACGTCAACAAGTGTGGCACACATCACGCATTTCTGCCTGTAATTAGCCCGTAATTCAGACCATTGCACCCATCGGACCAGTAGCAAATTTGCGTTATACTCAACTCACTTTGGCTTGCTGCGGCAGCTTTGTTACTGGAGAGTTATATGAGTCAGGCGCTAAAAAATTTACTGACATTGTTAAATCTGGAAAAAATTGAGGAAGGACTCTTTCGCGGCCAGAGTGAAGATTTAGGTTTACGCCAGGTGTTTGGCGGCCAGGTCGTGGGTCAGGCCTTGTATGCTGCAAAAGAGACCGTCCCTGAAGAGCGGCTGGTACATTCGTTTCACAGCTACTTCTTCGCCCTGGCGATAGTAAGAAGCCGATTATTTATGATGTCGAAACGCTGCGTGACGGTAACAGCTTCAGCGCCGCCGGGTTGCTGCTATTCAAAACGGCAAACCGATTTTTTATATGACGGCCTCTTTCCAGGCACCAGAAGCGGGTTTCGAACATCAAAAAACAATGCCGTCCGCGCCAGCGCCTGATGGCCTGCCTTCGGAAACGCAAATCGCCCAATCGCTGGCGCACCTGCTGCCGCCAGTGCTTAAAGATAAATTCATCTGCGATCGTCCGCTGGAAGTCCGTCCGGTGGAGTTTCATAACCCACTGAAAGGTCACGTCGCAGAACCACATCGTCAGGTGTGGATCCGCGCAAATGGTAGCGTGCCGGATGACCTGCGCGTTCATCAGTATCTGCTCGGTTACGCTTCTGATCTTAACTTCCTGCCGGTAGCTCTACAGCCGCACGGCATCGGTTTTCTCGAACCGGGGATTCAGATTGCCACCATTGACCATTCCATGTGGTTCCATCGCCCGTTTAATTTGAATGAATGGCTGCTGTATAGCGTGGAGAGCACCTCGGCGTCCAGCGCACGCGGCTTTGTGCGCGGTGAGTTTTATACCCAGGACGGCGTGCTGGTTGCCTCGACGTTCAGGAAGGGGTGATGCGTAATCACAATTAAAAAAATAGCCGGAGGTAAAACCGTCCGGCTATTTTTGCAGTGCTTGTTACGCGTTATAGGCATTCTCGCCGTGACTGTTGACATCCAGCCCTTCTCGCTCCTGCTCTTCCGGTACACGCAGACCAACCGTCAGATCCGCCAGTTTGTAGCCAATAAATGCCACCACACCGGACCAGACGATCGTAATGGCGATGCTTTCCAGCTGTACCAGCAACTGATGGCCCATCGTCACACCTTCAGCGAAGCCCACGCCACCCAGCAACTGGCGGCAAAAATCCCAGTCATGATACAGCCGACAATGCCACAAACGCCGTGCACACCGAAGACATCGCAGGATCATCCACCCGCAGCAAGCGTTTGAGCATAGTAACGCCCCACAAGCCCGCCAGACCAGCTACCACGCCGATAATCAACGCGCCGCCAACCCCAATGTAGCCACACGCTGGCGTCACGCCGACCAGACCGGCAATCGCGCCAGAACACGCTCCCAGCAGAGAAGGCTTACCACGCAGCGCCCATTCACCGAAGATCCAGCCAAGAATTGCCGCCGCCGTTGCGACCACAGTATTCACAAATGCCAGTGCCGCGATTTCATTCGCCGTGCCCGCTGACCCGGCGTTAAAGCCAAACCAACCAATATAGAGAATGGCAGTACCGGTGAAGACCATTGGCAGGTTGTGCGGTTTAAACGCCTCTTTGCCGAAGCCCACGCGTTTGCCTATCAGATACGCGCCCACCAGACCGGCGATTGCGGCGTTAATATGCACCACCGTGCCACCCGCGAAATCCAGCGCACCGTGAGAAGCCAGCAAACCACCGCCCCACACCATATGCGCAATCGGAATGTAAGAGAGCGTCAGCCATACCACCACGAAAATCAACACAGCTGAGAAGCGGATTCGTTCCGCCAGCGCCCCAACGATCAAGCCGACGGTAATGCAGGCAAACGAGCCCTGAAACGCCACGTGGATATACTGATAAATGCTGCCCATCACCGCCGTCAGTTCGATGTTTTTTAGCATCAACCAGTTAATGTTGCCGAAGAAGTTGTTGCCCTCACCAAACGCCAGCGAGTAACCGTAAACCACCCAGAGAATACAGACCAGTGCAAACGTCACCGTCACCTGCGTCAGCATCGACAGCACGTTTTTGCCGCGAATCAACCCACCGTAAAACAGGGCAATCCCCGGAATAGTCATAAACAGCACCAGCGCAGTACAAATCATCATAAACGCATTGTCGCTTTATCGGCCACCGCAGGTGCAGCCATTACCAGTCCCGGCAGCATCGCCAGTGAAGCAAGCCCAGTTTTTATCGTCGCTATCTTCATTTTTCGTTCCTGTTGCTGTGTGCCAGAGATTACAGCGCCGCTTCGTCGGCTTCGCCGGTACGAATACGAATGACGCGTTGCAATTCAGCGACGAAGATTTTGCCGTCGCCAATTTTTCCGGTGTAAGCCGCCTTACTGACGATATCGATCACTTCATCGAGTTGGTCATCAGCAATCGCCACATCAATTTTTACTTTTGGCAGGAAGTTGACGCTGTATTCCGCCCCCCGGTACAGCTCGGCATGCCCTTTCTGACGCCCGAAACCTTTCACTTCGGTGACGGTCAGGCCCTGAATACCAATGGAAGATAACGCTTCACGAACGTCTTCCAGCTTGAATGGTTTGATTATCACGGTCACCAGCTTCATAGATCCCCTCCGGTCAGAATTCGGTAATGGTTCTGCTACAGAAGAAGGTATTGCAAGCGGTGTGCCAGAAATGAAAACGAGAAAGAGAGCAGGAAGTTAAGAAGATTGAAAATGAAAACGCACTATGACAGTGCACAGTGCGTTACATTTTTGCACCAAGATGAAATATTGCGCTATTCAGGCGCTCAATGATTCTTCTTCACGCACGCTGGCTGCCAGCTCTTCGCCCGCAAGTTGCAGTTGATACATCTGCCAGTAGCGTCCCTGGGCCGCCAGCAGTTGCTGGTGAGTGCCCTGCTCCACGGCTTGCCCACGATGAAGCACCAGAATGGTGTCGGCATCAACAATGGTCGATAAGCGGTGAGCAATCACCACCAGCGTGGTATGTTCACGCACAGCCGCCAGAGCATGTTGAATCGCCTGTTCAGTACCGGAGTCAATGCTGGCGGTTGCTCATCAAGGATCAGGATTTGCGGCGTCTCCACCAACACGCGTGCCAGTGCCAGCAGTTGCTTTTGCCCGACGGAGAGATTATTCCCCTGCTCGCCCAGCGGCGTATAAATACCATCACTCATGCTGCGCGCCAGCTCCGCCAGTTGCACGGTTTCCAGCGCCTGCCAGACGCGTTCTTCGGAGATATCACGCCCCAGCGTCACGTTGGCGAGGAAGGTATCCGCCAGCACCACCGGATCTTGCTGCACCATTGCCACGCCCTGGCGCAGCGCGCTGTGACTTAGCGAACTTAATGGACGACCATCAAGCGAATCTCACCTTCCGTTAGCGGGTAATAGCCCATCAATAAACTGGCGAGGGTGCTTTTGCCACTGCCGGTATGCCCGACCAGTGCCACAAAGTTACGCGAAGGCACAGAGAGATTAATGTTCTTTAGCACCAGATTGTCATCGCGATAAGCAAATGACACGTTATCGACTTCGATGGTGCCACTCTGTAACGGGCGATCATCATTGCCATATTGCTGGCGCGGTCCGTCCATCAGTTCAAACACGCGCTCACCAGCAACAACAGCCTGTTGCAGCATCGCCTGTTGCGTGGTCAGTTCGATTAATGGTTCGTTAAGTCGCCCAAGATAGCTGATAAACGCATACAGCACGCCCACTTCAATGGTGCCGCTAGCGGAGAAGCCAAACAGCATCAACAAGCCACAAAGAATGAGCGATGAAAACAGACTCAGCAGCGGACGCAGCAGAAAACCGTCGAGGCGCAGGGTTTGCATCCTGGCCATATAGTGTGAACGACTGGCCTCCCCCATACGTTCGCCAAATCGCGCCTGCTGACGGAACTGCTGGATAACGCTCATGCCATTGATGATTTCGTTAAAGCCGTCGTTGATATCCGCTAGATAGGCGCGCACACGACGGACAATCGGCGTGCTGTAACGCTGGTATATCACCATTACCACCAGCACCACCGGGAAAATCATTATCGCCACCAGCGCCATTCGCCAGTCGAGGCTGAACATCGCACCAGCATCGCGCCCACCAGTGCGGCGCTACGCAGGACAGTTGCCACTACGGTAACGTAGAGATCGCGGATCACTTCAGTGTCATTAGTGACGCGGGAAATCACCTGCCCGACGGTTGGGTATCAAACTCGCTTAATGGCTGGCGTAACGCAGCATCCATCACGTCGGTACGCAACTGTTGCACTACGCCTACTGCCGCCCGATTAAACAGCAGCGACTGCGCGTAATGTAGCCCGGCGGCAAACAGTTGTAGCCCAACATACGCCGCCGCCAGCCCTGCAACCATTTTCAACGGCAGGTTATTTTTCGCTACCATATTGTCGATAAAATAGCTGATAAGCAGCGGCCCACTGACTTCTGCCGCTGCCGCAACCCACATCATCAGGACCGCAATCCCCAGCGGTTTCCGCCACGGCGAACCGTACGCTAACAGACGCTTGAGAGTCGGCCACAGTTGGCTAAAACTACGCATCGACGGCCTCCTCGCGAATTTCCGGACGTCGTCGAGCGCCGCCTCCAGTTGTTGATAGCGATACATATCGCGATACCAGCCGCTTTGTTGCGCCAGCTCATCATGATTGCCACGCTGGGCGATATGTCCGTGCTGCATCACAATAATTTCACTGGCTTCCGTCAGTGCCGAAAGGCGATGGGCACTGATGATTACCGTTCTTCCCTGCCCCCACTGACGCAGGTTATGCAGGATCTGGTGCTCTGTGCGTCCGTCCACCGCCGAAAGCGCATCATCAAGGATGAGGATTTCCGCGTTGACTAATAACGCACGAGCAATAGAGATACGCTGTTTTTGCCCGCCGGAAAGCATCACGCCGCGCTCGCCCACCTCTGTATCGTAACCTTGCGGTAAACGCAAAATATCGTCATGTACGCTGGCTAACCGCGCGACATGCTCAATCTCTTGCTGGGTGGCATTCGGGCAACCCAACGCGATGTTGTTCGCTACGGTGTCGGAAAAAAGGAACGGTGTCTGGCTAACTACCGCCAGGCGGCTACGCCAGCTATCGAGTTGTAACTTCGTCAGAGGAATATCATGAAAGCGAATATCCCCCTCGCTGACGTCGAAATGACGCTGAATGAGCGACAACAGGGTACTTTTGCCGGAACCAGTCGGCCCGCAAATACCCAGCATCTGACCGGGTTTCAGGGCGAAATTGACGTTTTCCAGCGCAGGATGGTCAGTCTGCGGATACGTGAACTGGTGAATATTTACATCCAGTTCGCCACGCCCTTCCGGCACGGGTTCGCTACCATCGTTCACCACCGGCGCTTCCGCCAGCATCGCGCGAATACGGCTGTACGCAGCACTACCACGTTCCACAATGTTAAACATCCATGCCAGCGCCAGCATTGGCCAAATCATCAGACCTAAATACATCATAAAACTGGTGAGCTGGCCCAGCGTTAAACTGCCCTGCACCACCATCCAACTACCGCCGCCAATCGCCAGCAAGTTCGCCATACCAATCGCGATATAGATGGTCGGGTCGAAACGAGCATCAATACGCGCCACCCGCATGTTTTTTTTGCCGGTATCTTCGGCATCCGCGGCAAATAACGCCGACTGGCGATCTTCCAGACCAAAGGCTTTGATCATGCGAATACTGGTGAGGCTTTCCTGGGTGCGGTCATTAAGACTAGAAAACGCCGCCTGTGCCAGCTTAAAGCGTTCATGCAAGGCATCGCCGTTGCGCTTAATCATGATCGCCATCACTGGCATCGGTAACAGGGCAAATAAGGTCAACTGCCAGCTAATTTGCGTAGACATCATAATCAACACAGCGCAGCCCATTACCAGTGAATCCACCAGCGTCAGCACCCCTTCTCCGGCGGCAAACACGACGCGATCGACGTCATTAGTCGCACGAGCCATGAGGTCACCCGTGCGATGACGCAGGTAAAACTCAGGATGCTGCCGGCTTAGCTGACGGTAATAATCTTCACGCAGTTCAACAGCCAGTTGATAAGACGCACCAAACAGCAATACGCGCCAGACGTAACGCAGGAGATAAACCACAACGGCAATCAGCACCATGGTGGCGATCCACATCAGGATCTGCCCGGTAGTAAAGTGTTGTTCTGTCACGCCATCGACAACAATACCAACCACTTTTGGCGGAACCAGTTGCAGCATCGCGATAATGACAAGCAAGGCGACAGCCCCGAGATAGCGACGCCATTCCCGACGGAAATACCAGCTTAATTGAGCAAATAATCGCACGCGTTGTGTCCTGACCTGATTCTGGATATTTATTCGATGGGTAAAGAAGTGGTGTATTTAATCTGTTCCATCGCGAAGCTGGAAGTGACGTCCGACAGCCCCGGCACGCTGTTTACCAGACGCTTATAAAACTCGTCGTAGCGTTTCATGTCGGCAACCTGGACGCGCATCAGATAATCGTATTCACCAGCCATGCGCCAGAACCCCAGCACTTCTGGCATTTCGGTAACCACCGTGACAAAGCGGCAATACCATTCGCTGCTGTGATGTTGCGTTTTTATCAGCACAAAGGCGGTCAGGCCGAGGCCTATTTTTTCCGGATCCAGCAGGGCGACTTTGCCGATAAGGATACCGTCGTCCTCCAGCCGTTTCAGGCGCTTCCAGCAGGGGGTGGTTGTCAGATTAACGGCTTCAGCCAGTGCCTGCAAAGAGAGGGTGCAATCCTGCTGTAGTAAGGCCAGCAGCTTACGGTCAATTTTATCTAACATAGCCCTTCCACAGAGAATTTTTTTCTCTTTTAATTCTATTTTAAAGGTGAAATCGCGACAATTTATTCTGTGCGGTTTAAACACCATGGCACAAAATGACAAACTCAACGCAAAAAAAACCGGGCAATTGCCCGGTGCTGGAAGGGATCTCGTTATTCGGGGGAATAAGGTAGATGTGGATAGTCCAGCCAGTGCGTCAAATAGTGAGAGACAGCCTGATTTCGGCAATGTCCAATCACCGGTAAATGCGGGAGCTCCGCGCGCAGTTGCGGCATCGCATTGCCCATAATAAATCCGCTACCGACGCTGCCTAACATTTCGCGATCGTTCATCGCATCACCAAAGGCCATGCAATCGCGCAACGATAAACCTAAATGTTGGGTCAGCACCGTCAATGCAGCGCCTTTATTGCAGCCCACCGGCAGCACTTCGAGGCAATCCGTGGCGGAAAAACACAAATGTGCACGCTCGCCTAATGCTTCGTATAGCTGGATCTGCAAGCGTGTAAGATCGTCGTGATCGCCACAGAAGCAGATCTTGGTGACGCTGCCGAGTGGCATTTTTTTGACATCGATTATCTGATAACGAAAACCGCTATAGACAAATGCCTGCAACAACGCAGGGATCTCTTTCCCGGTAAACCAACCGTCGTCATTGAAGATATGCATGCTGGCTCGGGTATCCCATTGCTGATACAGCACCAGCTCCGCGACATCCGCAGGTAAATCATCACGATGTAAAAGTTCACCTTCCAGAGAATGCACGCGCGTTCCGTTGCCGGTAATCAAATATGCATCCAGCGATAGCGCCCCGAGAATATGCTGCATCTCCAGCGCATGACGCCCCGTGGCAAAAGTGAGGTAATGTCGCGTTCACGCAGTCGCGCCAAAGTAGAGAGGGTTTTCTCACCTAAATGATGGTCAGGCATCAATAAAGTGCCATCCATATCAAATGCTGCCAGACGAGCCATTTCTTTCTCCACTCTGTGACACGGTTAATGGTGATTGAGTATCACCTGATATATACGGAAGTAATAGTGAATAGTTAAATAATATTGTTCCGGGTTTATATGCGATTGCTCAACCGTCTTAACCAGTATCAACGTCTGTGGCAACCTTCAGCCGGAAAGCCGCAAACCGTCACCGTCAGCGAACTGGCCGAACGCTGTTTTTGCAGCGAACGCCATGTTCGTACGCTGTTGCGTCAGGCACAGGAGGCGGGATGGCTGGAGTGGCAGGCGCAGTCAGGACGCGGAAAGCGCGGACAATTACGCTTTCTGGTCACGCCGGAATCGCTACGCAATGCATGATGGAACAGGCACTGGAAACCGGAAAGCAGCAAGATGTGCTGGAGCTGGCGCAACTGGCCCCAGGTGAGCTGCGCACTCTGTTACAGCCGTTTATGGGCGGACAATGGCAAAACGATACACCCACGTTGCGTATTCCCTACTATCGCCCGCTCGAACCGCTACAACCAGGCTTTTTGCCCGGCCGTGCCGAGCAGCATCTCGCCGGGCAGATATTTCCGCCTGACCCGCTTCGATAATATACTCAGCGCCCGATTGGCGATTTAGCGCATCACTGGGAAACCTCTACTGACGGGTTACGCTGGGACTTTTATCTTCGTTCAACCCTACACTGGCATAACGGCGATGCAGTAAAAGCTCACACTTACACCAGCGATTATTGATGCTGTTACAACTGCCAGCACTGGATCAATTATTTATTAGCGTGAAGCGTATTGAAGTCACCCATCCGCAGTGTCTGACCTTCTTTTTACATCGCCCCGATTACTGGCTTGCGCACCGGCTGGCGAGCTATTGCAGCCATCTGGCGCATCCGCAATTCCCACTGATCGGCACTGGTCCTTTTCGCTTAACACAATTCACAGCGGAGCTGGTGCGCCTGGAGAGCCATGATTATTACCATTTGCGTCATCCGCTGCTTAAAGCGGTTGAGTACTGGATAACTCCGCCGCTTTTCGAAAAAGATTTGGGAACCAGTTGTCGCATCCCGTGCAAATCACCATCGGCAAACCGGAGGAGCTGCAACGGGTCAGCCAGGTCAGTAGTGGCATCAGTTTAGGTTTTTGCTATTTAACGTTGCGCAAAAGTCCCCGACTCTCCCTCTGGCAGGCGCGAAAAGTGATCTCCATTATTCATCAATCCGGTTTATTACAAACGTTAGAAGTCGGAGAAAACCTGATCACCGCCAGTCATGCATTACTGCCAGGCTGGACTATTCCGCACTGGCAAGTACCGGATGAAGTCAAACTACCGAAAACCTTGACGCTGGTTTATCACTTACCGATAGAACTTCATACCATGGCAGAACGCTACAGGCGACACTGGCA
>ENA-OQER01001122-OQER01001122.1-human-gut-metagenome-genome-assembly--contig:-NODE-1122-length-13578-cov-6.891532_pt1 | contig 13578 bp, 20 predicted proteins | sample MGYA00242797_ERZ504639 | MGnify/ENA primary metagenome ERZ504639 (study PRJEB26092, sample SAMD00036306) | human gut metagenome | host: Homo sapiens | study: EMG produced TPA metagenomics assembly of...
GTCGGAAAGCTGAAGGACCGTGCCATCATCCAGTTCCATTCTGCAATACGGAACACATTCCATCTCTTCATCATCAGCATTACTCGTAAACTTATACATGTTTTTCCGGCTGATCACTCCGATCTCTTCTAATGTATTCACCATGCGGTAAACGGTTGCGGCTCCGATACTGGGATCTTGTTTGCAGGCTTTGTAATAAATCTCCTTGCAACAAGAGCAGTCCTCATCCAGAATAATATCAAGGATGATGCGCCGCTGCCGGGTGATCCGGCAGCCACGCTCTCTTAATTTTGAAATTATGATACTCTTTGGCTCTTTCTGCAATTAATGTCAACACCTCCAAATAGTACCTTTAATGGCTGCAATGTCCTCCGCAATGTGCACAGTCACCACCGCACTGCAGTGATTTGCCGTTCCTTTTATCTTTTACCATACTGCGGACGATGAGTGCTACCACACCAACCAGAACCGCGCCAACAACTACTGTTCCCATGCAAAGGTCTCCTTTCTTAAAGTCAGATCAGACTTTTCTTACGCAACTTTCAATGATTTACTTTCTTTATAAGGTCTGAACAGCATGTACAGGAATGCAATCAGCAGTACAACCGCAACTACTGTCCACAGTCCGAATCCACCACCGGTAAACAGGGTACCAAACTGATAGATACACAGGGATACGATATAAGCAAGACCACACTGATATCCGATAGCGAACCAGAACCATTTTGCATTATTCATCTCACGTTTGATAGCTCCCATTGCTGCGAAGCATGGTGCACATAACAGATTGAATACCAGGAATCCGTAGGCTGCGATCGGAGTCATAACCTGTGCCAGGTTACCCCAGATCTCAGAACCATCTTCTGCAACTTCTGCAAAACCGAACAGCATACCGAAGGTAGCTACTACGTTTTCTTTTGCGATCAGACCGGTGATTGCAGCGACTGCCATCTTCCATCCTTCACCGGCTTTTGTCCAGCCCAGAGGAGCAAAGATCGGAGCGATCACGTTACCGATGGATGCCAGAATACTGTCATTCAACTGTTCTGCATCCAGCATACCGAATTTTCCGTCTACCCAGCCGAAGCTCATCAGGAACCACAGAATGATGGTAGATAACAGAATAATTGTACCAGCTTTTTTAATAAATGACCAGCCACGTTCCCACATACTTCTCAGTACATTGCCAACGGTTGGCATATGGTAAGCCGGCAGCTCCATAACGAACGGAGCAGGTTCTCCGGAAAACATTTTTGTTTTCTTTAAGATAATACCGGAGCAGATGATAGCTGCAACACCTACGAAGTAAGCACTCCATGCTACCCATCCTGCGTTATTAAAGAATGCACCTGCGATCAGGGGCAATGATCGGCAGTTTTGCTCCACAAGGAACAAAGGTGTTGTCATGATTGTCATCTTACGGTCTCTGTCGCTCTCGATGGTACGGGATGCCATGATACCAGGAACACCACAACCGGAACCGATCAGCATCGGGATGAAAGATTTCCGGAAAGACCGAATTTACGGAAGATACGGTCCATGATGAATGCTACACGGGCCATGTATCCACAACCTTCCAGGAATGCCAGGAAGATAAACAGTACCAGCATCTGCGGTACGAAACCAAGTACAGCACCAACACCGGCTACGATACCATCAAGGATCAGTCCCTGTAACCAGTCAGCACAGTTCACAGCCACCAGCGCTTTCTCAATTGCCGGAGGAATGATATCACCGAACAGAACATCGTTTGTCCAGTCTGTCAGGAATCCACCTACTGTTGTAATAGATACATAGTAAACAATAAACATAACTACTGCGAAGATTGGCAGTGCCAGCCAACGGTTAGTTACGATACGGTCGATCTTATCGGATACGGTCATTCCGCCCTTCTGACCTTTTGTTACACATTTTCCGATAATAGAGGAGATATATACATATCTTTCATTTGTGATAATACTTTCGGTATCATCATCGAATGCATCTTCCAGAGTTTTGATCTCAGCGGATACATCCGGAACAGATTTCATCTGTTCTTTAATCTTGTCATCCTTCTCCAGAAGTTGATCGCAAAGAATCTTTTCTGGCTTCCGGGATATCCATGTCAAGCATAGTTCCTACAGCTGTGATCGCATCTTCCACTTTGCTGTCAAACTCATGTACCGGTGTGACGTCTTTCTTTCTCTCAGCAAGACTTATTGCTTTCTCAGCTGCTTTCTGGATTCCGGTGCCTTTCAGTGCGGATATTTCCACAACCTCGCATCCTAACAGTTTGCTCAGTTTGTCAGTATGTATCTTGTCACCTGCTTTTTCTACCAGATCCATCATGTTGACAGCCATAACAACCGGAATACCCAGTTCCATGATCTGTGTGGACAGATACAGGTTTACGTTCGATGTTGGTACCATCGACGATGTTGATGATCGCATCTGGTCTTTCATTGATCAGATAGTTTCTGGCTACGACTTCTTCCAGAGTGTATGGAGACAGGGAATAGATACCCGGTAAGTCCATGATAGTCACATCTTTATGACCTTTTAACTTACCTTCTTTTTTTCTCCACCGTTACGCCCGGCCAGTTACCAACAAACTGATTGGAACCGGTCAGCGCATTAAACAATGTTGTCTTACCGCAGTTAGGATTACCTGCTAATGCAATTTTAACTGACATTTTTTTTTTGCTCCTTTTTCTTATTTGTTGAAATGTTGTTATACATTTCTACTAATTTTTGGTCTGCGCTATCTTTTATTAGCTTTCGCTAACACACAGGCAAAAAAATTATTCAACCTCAATCATTTCGGCATCAGCTTTACGAAGAGATAATTCATACCCTCTTACGGTTACTTCCACCGGATCACCTAACGGTGCAACTTTGCGTACATATACACTTACGCCTTTGGTGATACCCATGTCCATGATTCTTCTTTTTACAGGGCCTTCACCATGCAATCTCTTTACTGTGACTGTCTGTCCAACAGCAATCTCTTTCAGAGTTTTCATAACATTCTCCCTCTTTCCTTGATAATCCGCCTGCTTATACCATGATGCGGTTTGCCATATCTTTTCCGATGGCCACACGTGAATCTTTCACATTCACGATCAGGTTTCCCTCGATTTCAGACACGACCGTAACCTCTCCTCCAGTTACAAATCCAAGATTCTCAAGGAATTTTCTTGTTTCTTCTTTTCCGCCAACTTTTTTTAATTATGTTAGTTTCTCCTGGTTTTACCATAGATAACGGCATCATATCAACCTCTTTTCTTCATTGTGAACATAACATTGTTGTTCCTTACTGGTGTTAGTATATGCTAATGTCCATTAGATGTCAAGTACTTATTGGGATTATTTTTCAACAAGTATTCTCACAGTTACTGTTCATTCCGTGCCCGGCAACACGCTGCGCGATGCACACGTTTGTCCATGGAAAAAACATGTTTGTCAGTTGAATTCTTGTAATAATTATGTTATACTTATATATACTTGATGGTAACTGTTCAGTGGTTAGTATCACAGATGCGATCTTCTGGACAGCTGCTTTTCTTTTAGTCGTTTTTAGTGGAATTGTTCATGAAGGGGGTTATCATATGGCAAAAAATGAATCAGAGAAAATTATCTGGAGACGATTCTGATACTGAGTAAAAACTTCCTGTTGTTCGTTCCGTGGATATCGCCACTGAATTAGGTTATAAAAATCCAGTGTAAGTGTGGCAATGAAGCACCTGAGAGAACATCAGCATATTACAGTCACTGATGCCGGATTCATATATCTTACAGAATCCGGGAAAGAGATTGCAGACATGATTTATGAGCGGCACGAGCTGCTCTCTTCCTGGCTGATGCATCTGGGGGTACCGGAAGAGATCGCAACAGAAGATGCCTGCAAGATGGAGCACGTGATCAGTAAGGAGAGTTTTGAGGCTATTAAGAAGCATGTGGGTGTGCTGTCGTAAGTGTTGAGAAATCGAAATTTAGAAGTCGACCTTTTATTTTTTAAGGTTGGCTTCTTTTTAGTTTGTTTGTTCCTATACGGACGCAAGAGGAAGGCGGAGCAGGGTGGCTTCCGCCTTCCTCTTGCTGGGTTTCGGCACTATTTTTCTATCGCCTGCTTCACACTTTCAAACACATCCTGAAACGCCGCCCCACTCTCCTTGCAGAGCCGTACCACCGATTCATACTCAGGATAAATTTTTTTTCATACCGTTTTTCTCACAGATCTTCACTTCCGCCTCCCCGTAAGGTGTCTGCACCGTCTTTTTACTTCTCCGAAGCACCGTCCGGTCCATCTTCTGTCTGCGGATCCCAATAGTCGTTGTTTCCCGAAAGATGATATTTTCCAGTTTTTCTCTGTCTTCTTCCATACAGATCACATTCAGCTGCCACCCAGGGCGGTTTTTCTTCATGTATACAGGGGTGTAATGCACATCTCTCGCGCCGGCTTCCATCAGTGCACCGAGAACATAGCCAAGCTGTTCACCGGTACTGTCGTCGATGTTGGCTTCCAGTTTACAGATCTTATCTTCCTGTTTCTCTTCCGTCTCGATCAGCATCGCGCGAAGGATACCCGGGCACTCGTATATACGTTTCCGGCGCCGATTCCCACATTGAGGATGCGGAATGTCTCCGGAAGTGTTTCTTCTGTGCGGACTGCTGCCGCAAAAGCTGCTCCGGTCGGAGTTACCAGTTCTCCTTCCACCTGTGTCATCCTGAGTTTCAAACCACTGTCCTGGATAATATTGGTAACTGCCGGAACCGGAACCGGAAGGATGCCATGCTGGCAGCGCACGGTTCCCCTTCCCTCGCAAAGAAACGGAACAATCACATCATCCACCTGCAGACTGTCCATGCAGACAGCAGCCGCCACAATATCTACGATGGAATCCACGGCTCCCACCTCATGAAAATGCACCTGATCTTCCGGTACATTGTGTGCTTTTGCCTCTGCTTTTGCCAGGATCCTCTCAAAATTTCTGTGACATTTCTACGTCATTTTCTATGACATTCCCCATCTTCATTATAAGAGTTACTTAAACCAAATTTGTGCCTTTAACCAATTCAGTTTTTACATTCTCATGACTTCAACACATAGAGCTTTTACATTCAGGAATACTCTATATCTCATTTTTATTCTATGAATACACACTTTCCCTGCTATATTTATTTCCACTTTATAACACCTCTTCTGACTCTTGTGAAAGAAAATCTATAACATCTTGGATATGTTTTGGCATTTGAAAACCTTCTAATTCTCCACTAGCTAAATCTTTACAAATCGTAAACATATCAGTTGCTTTTGCATTTTTCCACGCTTCTGTAAGCTGCACAGCTGTCATATCATTCCAACCAAAAACATCTCCATATTTGTTCTTCAATATCTTATAGTTGTCACCCGTATTTACAATTTCCGGTTCTAAAGTATAATACTCGGTTGTTCTAACACATATTTCCTTATCATCATTATATTTATCATGTTGCTTCTTAGCGTTAGGTTGATTATCATAATCACGAATAATGCCCAATTTATTGCCAGAACCTTCATTGACTTTTTTCCAAATATTCATTATTTTTTAAACCCTTTATGAAATGACAGCACTTCAATGTCACTTAATGTTTCTTTTGAGTCAATATAAGAACAAATTAATAATTCTTCCGATATTTCCTCAAACAAAATACATTTCTTAGAGAAAAATAGTTTAAAAAGATCCAAATTAGGATTCTTTGCTAAATATGCAAAATCTTCATCCTCTAATTCATCTGCAAATGAGTAAGCTTTTCCATTATGTAAAACCACCACATTTTTTAAATTCATCTTGTTAATGAATTCAGTACTATGTGTGGAATAAAACAACTGTACAGTTTTATTCTTATCCGTAAATGCTTTTAAAAAACTTACCATCAATCTTGTATTATTAATACACAAATGGGCTTCCGGTTCTTCTATCGTTAAAACATCCAAAGCAATATCTGTTTCCTTTCCAAGCAGTAAATTAATCAGCACAAACAGCAATACTAAATTACGATGTCCCAATCCTTGCATTGACAATTCTTCTTCTGAATATCCCAACCTTACACTACTTAAAATAGATTGCATACTTCATATCACAACTACTCTTCCAGTGTTATCCTATTATTGTCAAACTTCAACACCTTAAAGCTCTTATCAGATACATTTAGTCCATCGCAATTTCGTAGGAAAAGCATATATTGATTCGACGGCTCAAAATTAATAAAACGTCTGACCTCATCATTAATCAAATTATCTGCATTATCGACTACAATAAAACTATCTCTGCACTGTTCAATCGATTCTAAGAAATTATCTGATTTGCAATTAAACAATTTTATAGCTTTGTATTCATTAGTTAATCGTAGATCTTCTAACATTTCATAAAGCACAGTTTTACCAGTACCACTATCTCCGCCAACAAGAGTTATTCTATCGTCAAATTCCAGATTGTATGAAAATGGATCTGCTTTAAATGTGATATTCTTATAAATCATCTGCTTCTCTCCTTTCATACTCCTTGCCCCACCAGGCATTATAACCTCTCCCTCCGGTCACTATATCAGAATCATTGAATCTGATTTGCACATCATCCGGGATATCAAAAAGCGATGGTCTGGACATATAAATCTTTATATTATCCATAGTAAAAATTATTTTAAGCACATTAGGACCACATTCTTCTACATTCACCACCTTATCAGGATGCTTTACAATATTAAGTAATGTTTTACAGCCGGATGACAAATTACGGATTGTACCTAAGCCATATTTTGTTTCAATATGCTTATCTGGTGTCAACTTCGCCTCATCTACTTGCTGAATGAGATTTATTTCATTTGAGGACATTTCTTCATTACTTGTATTCAAATTGAAATACAAATCGTTTTGAAGTATCCAGTCTTTTGATTCTTTTTTCTCTGTATATATATCTACCATTTGATGTCACTCCTTCTCTCAATCATAATCTGGAACAAATGTTGCCATTTCTTCATAATATCCAGCAATACAGTTTAAATTATAGTCTATCTTTTTGAATACCTCCACAAACATCTCTAAATCAACAACTTCATTTCCATAATTTTCGATATAAAAATGATATTCGTCATCGGTATTAAACGGGTAACGTGAAAAATCCATATTTTTCATCTTTGCATTAGCATTATGATCTTTATCGATTTTATCATATAATTCTGAAATATAATCGTCCAGCTCTTTGGTCATTTTCTTAAATTGTTTTCGTTGTTCTTTATCGGTTTCAAAACCTATCATACGTTTCTTTACTGTGTTCCATATCTGCCTGATATCGTGACCTCCACAAAATGACTCTTTCATGTTCAGCAACATATTCAAAGACCCGTTTATAGATTTTAGATACAACTCTATTGCATGGTTTGCCGAAAACAGCATTGGGAAAACTACAATATCCGCCTTTTTATCTCCATTATCCTGCAAACAATCTTGTGCAAGCATTATCGCTGCCTTCATGTATCCATCAGCAATAATCATCATATCATGAATGGGTTTATGCTGTCTGGTTCTCCAATTCATATATGCTGTTTTGTCTATATCTACATTATACGAAAAAATCTTTTCCATTCATTCACCTACTTTTCAAAGCTATATATTTAAATTTCTGAAATACCTAAAATCTATAAAATATCAACCAAATACCTTCCACCAATTAATGAAAATAACACTTTTGATGGAAATAATCTTTCACCCATACTGGAAACCCCAGCAACAGTCATAGTCCAATCACTGTACTCATTCGGCAATCTATAACATATCGGCTTATCATTTTCAGAGATTGTTACTAATGGGGTCCTATTCTGTGAAAATCCAACTGAAAGAACATAAAACTCATTCTGTCCACTATGTAATGGCAACATAGGTTGCTTGTTAATATCCTTATAAACCTTTGCACCTCTTTGATTATAAAAATAATCTTTGCCATCTTCTACTATAGGATCAATCGGTAATTTGTTCCTCATTATTTTATAACGTTCGTTCAAGCTCTCGCAGACAAAAGCATTATAATATTCTAGTTGCATTTCTATCTTACTATTACGAATCTCATCTGCATCTGAAAAATGATTCACAAATTGAAGAAGTGCTACAAAAGCCACCAAATCATCCGAATAAATTCCAGAATAAGATTTGTACCAATAGTCATTATTCTCACAAATTACCCGATATAATTTTTTATACAAATCAAGCTGTCTTTGATTCAATGCAAACCAACCAGAATCCAAAAGAGTCTTCTTAATCTCCCCTTCTTTATAATTTCCGGTTAATGATATCTTCAATGATTGCATCAATCGAGATATTAATCCAACAAGCAAATCAGCCATTCTGATTCCAACATAATCCTTAGAATCTTCTTCGGTGACATTTTCAAGCCCTACATCCATTGCAGAATTCAATGTATGCGATTTTTTCCCTTCTCGGTCAATCATCAACTGATATTCATTAACATTCATCTCTGTCAACAACTTCTTAAACCCATCAAAAGGTGCAAAATAGGACCAATCTAATGTTTCGGGTACCTCTGTGTCCTCAAGGAGTATAAGTATTTCCTCAAATGCTTGATTCTCATGCTCTTTCAAAGTAGTATTCGCTTGATTTTTAACAATCCTATCTTCTAAAAAAACCGTAGTTCTTTAACAAATATTTGTGGTTCTTCCAGTTATCCACTAATATACCTGAATATAATATAATGCACCTATATGTTTTATTTATTACCACCAATCTTGCTGATGTCTTTGCAATCTTAATTTTCTGCTCCTTAAAGAGCTTTTGTTCCTCTTCATATTTTTGTTTTCTATTATATTTCAGATACTCTTGGATCTTATTATCGAAGTCTACTTTTTCATCTTGCTGATACTTTTTTACTTTTCCCAGTTCAATAGTACCTATAATTATATCATCCTTGTCACCACCTTTAATTTGCAGTACATTTCTATCATTTCTGCCAAATGGACCAGTTATTCTTGAATCTCCGTATATTGAGGTATTTGCCTGAACAATAAATACATGCAAATCCCTCGCCGTAGTTTCAATTATATTAGAGAAATAAGAAGTATCCCTATTATGTTCCGGAGTAAAGATGATATCCACTTTATCTTTATACAAGGCTCTTGCAATTATATCTGTAAATTCATAACACAAAAACAGCCCATAATCTATCCCTCTATTATTTATCATTTGATAGACCGGTTTTTCTTGATCTACGCATATATATTTTTCTAAAGCTAATAATTGACGTTCCATAGGAGCATAATCATTTTTTTCACGCGCAAACAACACAGAACTTGTATATCTCCCTGTGTTCACTGGTGCAAATATTGCAACATTATTATAAGCCTGATGACCACTAGTCACATATTGCAGTCCCGAAACAACAGTTATACCACTTTTTCTTACAAAAGCCAAAACATCCGAAATCCACTGCAAAGGCATATAGAACTCTGGAAATACTAAAAAATCTACTTTGTCATTTTTTCCATTCGCATATGCTCTATACATAAAATCAATCAGTCGTAATCTGTCTATCTCAACATCGTCTCCACACGCAAGACCCAAACAACATCTTTTAGTATCTAATTTGATATTGGCAATAGCAATCTTAATTTTCTCTTTAACAGCACATTTATTTCCTAATTCAATTTTTTGCAATATATTCGTTATGCATTTCATTTTTAATTGTAATCGCTAAATGCGATGCTGTACCTCTATTAATCTGATTTACTTCATAGAAATAATTTTCAATAAATTCCAGTTTCTTTTTTACGACTGTATTATCTTCATCTCCATAATAATTACCACCATTGCAAAATTTTCTTAAAAAGACATATTGATAGATTTCATCCAAATTTATAAATCTTGGCGATAATTTAGACTTTTTACTATCACGTATCAAAAGATTCATACTATGAATTTGCTCTGGTAATATATTGGTTAAATCACAATTTGTATAACTAAAATCTCAACTTTCCTTATTTTATGCGACTTGGCGGTATGCCTTGCCACTCTATATGTATCCTTTTCCCTTGTTTTTGCCCTTATGAGGTATCTACAAGGGAAAGTTTTTCTTATTCGATTTTATTCTCCAACCACCTTATCAAGTAGTCGGGCTGAGTTTCGCTTACCTTCTCGGTTAGCGTGTGCATAGACATTCATAGTGGTACTTACATCCGAGTGTCCAAGTAATTCCTGTACATCCTTTGGTGCTGCTCCATTTGAGAGCAGGTTTGTGGTATAAGTGTGTCGCAGGGTGTGGAAGTGGAAATTATCATCAAGCTCCGACAATCGTTTCCTTGCTGTCCTTAAAGCTGTCTCAACCGTTGCAGGGGCTTCGTATGCTCCGTCCGGTCTGATACATACAAGGTCAATCTCGTTGTAATCAAGCGGAATGTCCTCTGTGCCATCCAAATGATAAAGCTCATAGTAGATACGATTCTTTTCCTTAACTTCCCTGTAGTAGTTCCTCTGATAGAGTTCTCCGTAACTGAATACCTGCTTTCTCTGTTCCTTTTTCGCTTTCTTTAAGATGTCAGCGAGCGTATCACAGAAATCCACGATACGGACTTTCTTTCGCTTTGTCGGACCAATCTCGGTCTTGTGCCTTGCTCCGTTGTAACGGACACTTCTTCGTACTGTCAGATACTGTTCCTCAAAGTTAATGTCACTCCAAGACAGTCCGCATACCTCTCCAAGTCTAAGACCTGTGTAGTACGCTATCTGTACCGGCAGGACAGCAGGCTTGTTTCTTTCTTCCAGATACTCCATAAGCGTTTGATACTGCTCTGGTGTAATCGGTTGATAACCTCTGCATCCTCATCATTATCAGAAAACAAATCCACATCTTCCTCGGCTTTCCTACGCATTACCACATACTGCATTGGATTGAATGTGATGTACTGCTTTGGAAAGACTGCAAATCGGAAGGACTGTTGCAGGACTGCGTGGAAAGAACGGATATAGTCGATGGTGTAACCCTTTGACTTAAAATTTCCTTCCTCACCGCCAAATGCAAGTAAATCCATAAACTTCTGCAAATGCTCCGAAGTGACTGTCTTTAGTTTTCTGTTTCCGATTGGGTGTTGTTTAATCCTGTTTACTGCCTGTAAATAGTTACCGACTGTACCGTTGCTAAGTGAACCCGTTTTCAAATCTTCCTCTGCCCATACATCTAGCATCTGTCCGAGTGTGAGGTTGTCCGCTTTGGCTAGAAATTTCTTTGCGTCATAATCCTCCATAGCCTTGCGTAACATTTTCTCTGTCTCTGATTTGCTCTCCGTACCTGCAAATTCTTTCTGAACCAAGTTACCACTTGCATCCTCCACATAAAAGCGGTAGTACCATTTCTTGCCTTTCTTCCTTACAGAACCTTTTGCCATAATCGTTTCTCCTTTCGATATCGGCAATCGGAACTGGTGAAATGCTTCTTGCGTGTAAGTATATCATAGCTCCGTCTGCCTATCTATACCGAATCGGGATCTTTTTCTGATAAAAGATTGGCTAGTCGATTTTTCGCTGTCTCAGGATTCTTAGAATACAGTCTTACAATATCGCCCATATCGTTCAATGCGTTGACGGTGTGGGTGATTTCTCTAAGGAACATAATCTCATTGTATTCCTTATTGGATTCAAACCCCATTGTCTGGGCGAGCATTTTGTTATCTGTATTTCCTTTGAAATTCTTACAAGCGAACTGGAACGAATCCACGAACAGCTCGTATTCCCGTAACATCAGTAGTAGCAGGTCTTTGGAAAAATCACTTTCGGACTGTTCCATATCATAAGGGAGCTTATTCAGAATGGAAGTCATCACATCACGAATCTGTAATTCTCTTTTATCCGTAATGTCTGTTTCGTATTCGTCCGTCTCACCTTTCAGCCATTCCACAGATACATGAAGTGCATCTGCCAGACCTTCTAAGGTCATTTTCTTGGTGTTATCAATCGTTCCTGCTTCGTATCTCTGAATGGTTGAGGCTGTCACGCCCATTTTTTCAGCGACATAAGGCTGGTTCAATCCTAACTCCTGTCTACGGCTTTTTGCTCTGCTACCGATTGTCTTTCGCAATTCTTTATCTTTTAACATACTTGCGAACCTCCTTTTTCGGTATGTCATTACTATACCACATAACACGATATATTGCAATACGCAATTCTATAAAAGATGATAGAATTTCGTAAGGCTTGACATAGCGTTATAAAAGATATATACTTTAATCAGAATTGCGTAACGCAAGTTTTAAAAAAGGCTAATCCTTTCTTCAAAAAGGAACATCCTCTGATATACAAGACTTGTAATCCTACGCAGGAATGAGGTGATCGAATGACAGAATTAAAGTTTGCTCTCTCCATTGAAGAAGCTGCCGACTATACAGGTATCGGAAGAAACACTCTTAGAAATCTTGTGGAATGGGAAAAGCTGCCTATCCTTAGAGTGGGAAGAAAAATCTTAATCCGCAGGGAACGATTAGACGAGTTTCTGATTCTCAATGAGGGGAAGGATTTACGAGACAGACACGCAGTAAAAGCGGTCAAGGGAACAATGAAAAATGAATAAGGGACAGTCCTAAGACCATCCCTCTGGTATGTATCTGACTAAAAGCCATGATATACCTACACGCAAATAGATTATATCACGGACAAGTCCTCAGATACAACCAGAACTTTTGGAAAATGAGGACAAGATGGATGTGAATGGGTGCAATCGTCCACCCAGTTATAGCTTGTTGGTAGGACAAGTCCACCCAAGATGCAAAAGGTGTTATGAATAGTCCACCCAAGCCAGAAAATGAAGTGGGTGCAACCATCCACCCAAGTGAAGCCGACTGGTAGGACAAGTCCACCCAACTTACAAAAAGTGCTGTGAGAAGTCATACCAAGTGTAGCTATGAAAAAAGCTGTCCGACCTATGACAAAAAGTGTACGCTACTATGATTTTGAGTGTCCAATCTATGGGGTACATTTTCAAAGAGTTAATAGTAAAAAGCTCTATTAAAATCAAAATGTAATAAAACAATGCACTATTAAAAATGAAATTTAATAGGAACTTTTACTACCACTTCCTTGCCAGACACAGTTTAAAAGTAAGCGAAGTAACACAATGCTATTGTCAGGGCAAAAATGCTAACGAATCGTGCTATTGTTTTTTCGATTTTAATAGCAGACTTCTACTGTTTCTACGGTTTTTGCTAAAAAGTCTGAATAATAGAACAATGCTATTGTTAAGGCAAAAGTGCTAACGGATTCGTCTATTGTTTCGCTGATTTTCATAGCAATCTTCTAGCATTTCTGTTAAGAAAAGGGAGTGCCGGATACGGCACATAAAAAGTGTGCCATTAAAGGCACAAAATTAGGTGCTGAGGGAACAGTTACAGCTAAAAGTGAACTTCATAAGCAAGCCCTCGGCGTTGAGAGCGAAATACACATCTCAGAAAGCCTGTTTTCCAGCTTTTCTATGTCAGCCTCTATCGTCTCGTACTCTTTTTGCTCTTTGTAGGTAAATTTGAGCTTTTTCTCATGCCCCCAGGTTTCCATGGATTTCTTCTTCCGGG
>ENA-OQER01001123-OQER01001123.1-human-gut-metagenome-genome-assembly--contig:-NODE-1123-length-13573-cov-2.276662_pt1 | contig 13573 bp, 19 predicted proteins | sample MGYA00242797_ERZ504639 | MGnify/ENA primary metagenome ERZ504639 (study PRJEB26092, sample SAMD00036306) | human gut metagenome | host: Homo sapiens | study: EMG produced TPA metagenomics assembly of...
TGCACAATTATTTCATTCTTCTTTTCTATTTACAAAGAATTCTCCCTGTAAATAGAAAAGAAGGGTGCACTGAATAAATCAGAACACCCTTGTTCCAGTCAAATTAGTTTGCATTTTCAGCATCCGCTCATGACGAAGTCACAAGTGCTCTGCTTTTTCATAAAAGCCTTTCTTTTATATGATAGCAGTGCCGCCTTTATTTGTCAACCGCACGGTTTTCATTTTTTATCATTCCAGCCCCAGCGGACTTCTCACATACTGGAATCCGGCTGACCATGCTTCTCCTGTCATAACTCCGTTCTGGCTTGAGGAGCAGTGTACGACCAGCAGGCTTCCGTTGTCATTGACTCCGACTACGATGCGACGTGGTTGTCGTCTCCTGCACTTGCCGGATGATAAAAGACAAGATCACCAGGTTTGGCACTCTGGCTGTCCACCATCTCGCTTGCATTCCACTGTGTTGTGGTATGATTGCCGATACCGGCATCCTTGCCGCCAAGTCCATTATAGTAAGACCATGCAACAAATCCACTGCAGTCCAGACCATAGGAACGCACCGTTCCACTGCTCTTGCTGCCCTCTGCGGACACGGTCATCGGACTTCCCCAGCTGTCATCCCAGCCGATTGCATAGGACTTGCCGCCCCAGAAATAGCCGACTTTTCCGATCAGGCTGCACGCTGCTGCCACGATGGAAACACGTTCTTCACTGACATCGCTGCCTGCCTCGGAACGCACAAATCCTTTGGATGCCGTAACGATTGCACAGAGCTGTCTGCATTTTGTGGACGTGTATTTCTCCAGTATAGCTGTCTGCTCTTCATCTGCACCGTAAAGTGCTATGTAATCCTGAACCGACAGTGCACGGTATTCTTTTGCATCTGTTTTTGCATCTGTTTCTGCCACTTTTTTTGTTTCTGTTGATTCTTCCGCATCGGCTGCCTTTTCTGTTTCTGTTGATTCTTCCGCTTCTGCCGCCTTTTCTGTTTCGGCTGATCCGACTTCGGTTTCAGAGACTTCCTCTTTCTGGATTTTCTCCAGTTTGCGTAAAATTGCAGAATTGCTTCTGACATTCATCAGGAAAAAAATCTGCTCCAGATCATCCCTGCAGGACTTGTCCATCTTTATGCCGGCGTCCTGTCCGTACTTCATTACATAAACAGCCAGCACATCCTGCCAGTTTTCTGCCAGAAAATCTTCCGGTTTGTCCAGAAACTCTTTATAATCTGCTTCGATCTTGTCCATTGTCTTTTCGAACTCTTCATCAAACGAAATACCATACTCACTGGAAAGTTCACCTAAATAAACACTGTTTCCGGCAATGATATTGGAAGCATAATCGGCTGCCGCATCAGAATGATCCACCTGTTCGCTCTCATCATCCGGTTTCTGAATGTCACCTTTCTGACTGTTCTTGTCATCCGCATTGTCTTTTTTATTCTTATCGTCCTTGCTGTCACCGTCTGGCTTCTTGTCGCCGTCTTTTTTTATCCGAACCATCGTCTTTTTTTATCGCTGTCCGATGTCCCATCCTCTTTGGATGCATCCGTATCCCCTGTCTGAGATGCATTTGTTTCTGTTTCGGCTGCCGCCGTCTCAGTCTGCCGCGTTTCCAGTTCCGGCTTCGTCTCCGGCTGACTGGTCTCAGTCTCCGTTGCCGGTGTCTCGCTCTGGCTCGTCTCCGGCTGACTGGTTTCTGTCTGAGAGCCTTCCTTGTTACTCTCCGCCTCTTTCTGAAGCTCCGTCTGCAAACTCGATGCATAAGCCACCGGTGCTGTACTCATCAGCATACTCCCCACCAGCATCATGCAGCCTAATTTATATAAATATCTGTTTTTCATTCATCTTGCCTTTCTTCTATAACCTGAACACCTTTTACCCCTGACATTATAATTTTTAATTATAGAAGTTTTTGGATGAATTTTCAAGTAGTGACACAGAATTTTCACAGATGACCTTTCATTGCTCTCATATTTTTCTATTACACATTGATATTTTTTACTGCTTTTATCATAATTAATGCCTTCTTCTATGTGAACACTTTCCCTTATTTTTGCTGATACCAGACGATCGACCTCCTGCCAAAAAAGACCAGGCTTCCACCTCTTGGTTTCTGCCTGATCTTTTCTGATATACTATGTATTGGATGCGATATGATTTTTCAACTCCCACTGACATAAGCATCCCCCTCACCCACTGCTTAGTGCTCTGCAGACTTGAAGCGGGGGGAATGCTTCTCTGCGTTCAATCTGTGATTAGTCGTTGTATCCGTTTGGATTCTGGCTCTGCCATCTCCAAGAATCTGCACACATATCTTCGATGCCGTATTCTGCTTCCCAGCCAAGCTCTTTCTTTGCTTTTTCCGGTGCACAGTAGCATTTTGCGATATCGCCAGGTCTTCTCGGTTTGATCTGGTATTTGATCGGATGTCCGCATGCTTTTTCAAATGCATGTACAACCTGCAGAACGCTGTAGCCGTTTCCGGTACCTAAGTTGTAGATGCTTACGCCTTCTTTGTCAGCCAGTTTCTGGATTGCTTTTACATGGCCGCGTGCCAGGTCTACCACGTGGATGTAGTCACGTACGCCTGTTCCGTCCGGTGTATCGTAGTCATCACCAAATACACCGAGGCATTCCAGTTTGCCGATCGCTACCTGTGCAACATACGGAAGCAGGTTGTTCGGGATACCTTTCGGATCTTCTCCGATCATGCCGCTCTTGTGTGCACCGATCGGGTTGAAGTAACGAAGCAGGATCACGTTCCATTCCGGATCTGCTTTCTGGATATCGGTCAGGATCTGTTCCAGCATCCATTTTGTCCAGCCGTATGGTTGGTGCAGGTGCCCTTCGGGCATTCTTCTGTAATCGGGATCATCGCCGGATCACCGTATACGGTTGCGGATGAACTGAAGATGATGTTCTTTACGCCATGATTTCTCATGACATCGCACAGTGTCAGTGTACCTGCGATGTTGTTCTGGTAATATTCCAGAGGTTTTACGGTAGATTCTCCTACTGCTTTCAGTCCTGCGAAATGAATGACTGCCTGTACATCTTCTTTATCAAAGATAGCATCCATTGCTTCTTTGTCGCAGATGTCTGCTTCGTAGAATGTTACTTTTTTGCCTGTGATCTCTTCTACACGATCTACTGCTTTTTTATTTGCATTGTACAGATTGTCTACGATGACTACTTCATAGCCTTTGTTCAGCAGTTCCACACAGGTGTGGCTTCCAATATATCCAGCTCCGCCGGTTACCAAAATTCTCATAGTATTTACCTCCTGATCAATTTGATAAATAGTTTCTTTATATTTATATTTTCGTGATAACAAGGTTAAACGATGCCATACGAATTGTTCCGTACTTCGTACTCTCACAATTCTGTCATCACCGTTTTACAGTGTTCGATAATCTCATAAAGGCTTCTCTTCCTTCCGGTGTACATTTGTATACACCGGCATCTTCCAGAACGCCTACGAATACATGTCCAACTTCTTCTTTGAGGATATCCATCACATTATCTTTGTTCAGTTCCGGATGTTTCGGCAGGAAGGATTCTACAGTCTGCATGTTTTTCCAGAGCTTCGTTTGGAACGGATGTCTTTCTTCTCGATGATATATCTGCCAGATCCTGAAGCTCTGTTTTCAGTCGTGCCCGGCAGGATTGCCAGACCCATAACTTCGATCAGACCGATGTTTTCTTTTTTGATGTTATGTTTCTCTGCATGCGGATGATATACGCCAAGCGGATACTCATCTGTCGTCAGGTTGTTTCTCAGAGCCAGATCCAGTTCAAACATATCGCCGACTTTCTTGCGATCGGTGTGATCGTCGTTATGTCCCTTGGTCGTTGCCTTCGACTCTGTCTCAGCAAAGATGTTTGCATCGGCGTCGGTATAGCCTCTCCATGCACCAAGTACATGGTCAGCCAGATCGATCAGACGTTTCTCGTCTTTGCAGCGAATACGCAGTACGGACAGCGGCCATTTTAACGATGCCGGCTTCCACATCCTCGTATACCCGGGATCTCACGTGTTTCTCGATCGGTGCTTTTGCCATTGCAACTGGTAATTGCCGCCTGATAGTGGTCATGGCTTAAGATAGAGCCGCCTACGATCGGCAGGTCTGCATTGGATCCGAGGAAGTAATGTGGGAACAGTTTGATAAAGTCAAACAGTTTCACGAACGTTGCTTTTTCGATCTTCATCGGGATATGCTCTCCGTTGAATACGATACAGTGCTCATTATAATATACATACGGTGAATACTGGAATCCCCACTGTGTTCCGTTCACTGTGATCGGGATGATCCTGTGGTTCTGTCTTGCCGGATGGTTGACACGTCCTGCATAACCTTCGTTCTGACGGCAGAGCAGACATTTGGATAACCGCTCTGTTTTGCCAGTTTTGCTGCTGCGATCGCTTTCGGATCTTTTTCCGGTTTGGATAAGTTGATGGAAATATCAATGTCTCCGTACTGACTTGGCACTTTCCAGCGAATATCCTTTTTGATACGATAACGGCGGATGTAGTTGGTGTCCTGGCTTAATTTATAATAGTAGTCTGTTGCTTTTACCGGTGACTCTTTGTACAGCTCTTTGAACGTTCCGATCACCTGTGCCGGACGCGGAACCAGGCAGTTCATGATCTTTGTGTCAAACAGGTCACGGTAAACAACACTGTTCTCTTTTAATACGCCTTTTTCAACTGCATAGTCCAACAGCTCTTCCAGAACTTCTTCCAGATCCACATCTTTGAACTCTGTCTCCGGCTCGGTATATTCTTCCTCCCCAAACAGCTCCAGCAGCTGGTTGGTGGTATAAATACGTTCTTCTTCCGGTACCAGTCCGCTCTCTATGCCATACTGTACCAGACGTTTTACATTTTCATCAAATGTCATGACGTTTCCTCCTGCTTAAATTTCTTTTGCTCCGTCTCCGATTTCCACTACATAGAATTCAGCTTCATGTCCTGTCTTTTCTTTGTAAGCTTTGCCCAGTTTGTCGATGAAGTGATCTACTGCATCATTCTTTACGATACTTACGGTGCAGCCGCCGAATCCGCCGCCTGTGATACGGGAACCGATCACGCCTTCGGTCTCCCATGCCAGATCTACCAGTACGTCGATCTCTTCGCAGGATACTTCATAGTCATCTCTCAGAGATACATGTGAAGCATTCATCAGTTTACCGAATTTCTCTACGTCACCTGCATTCAGCGCTGCTACAGCCTGGATAGTTCTCTGGTTTTCGTATACGGCATGATGTGCTCTCTTCTGGCGAACCGGATCTTTGATGGCATCTTTATATTTTTCGAATTCTTCTTCGCTTAAATCGCCAAGTCCTTTGATATCTACAACTGTCTGCAGCTCTTTTAATGCTGTTTCGCATTCGTTTCTTCTGTCATTGTAAGCAGAATCTACCAGGCTGTGTTTTACTTTACTGTTTGTGATAACGATCTTTGCATTTTCCAGTTTTACACTTGCATATTCATAGCTAAGATCGCTGGTATCCAGGAAGATCGCATGGTCTTTTTTGCCCATTGCCACTGCGAACTGATCCATGATACCGCAGTTGCATCCGTTGAAGTTGTTCTCAGAATACTGTCCGATCAGTGCCAGATCGATCATGCTGATTCCTTCGAATCCAAACAGATCACGTACTGCAAGTCCTGTCAGTACTTCCAGAGATGCGGAAGAAGAAAGTCCGGAACCGTTCGGGATCGTGCCGTAGATCAGGATATCCATACCGGTCGGGATCTTGTATCCTCTGCCTTCCATTGCCCACATAACTCCCTTCGGATAGTTAGTCCATCCTGCTTTTTCAGAATATACCAGATCATCCAGGCTTGTCTCGATCACGCCCAGTTTGCTGAAGTTTCAGAATAGAAACGGATCGTACGGTCTTCACGTTTGCGGACGATCATGTAAGTTCCGATGCTCAGTGCACATGGGAAAACGTGTCCTCCGTTGTAGTCTGTATGCTCTCCGATCAGGTTTACACGTCCCGGTGAAAAGAATGAACGGATCTCTCCACCTTCCCCATAGATGGATACAAATTTTTCAATCAGTTTTGCTTTCATGTCACTTCTCCTTTTTCTTATTAAATGATGTGGGTGTCAAAAGATGCCCTACGAACTGCTTCTTCTGTAAAAATCGCAGCTCAAAAACATTCCCGGTTACGTCCGGCTCTGTGTCCTTGACGTTCACGCTAATATAAGTATAATGAGACTTACAGAAAAAATCAACAAGTATCATAATAAAAACTATAATTATATTGAGGTATTCTATGCAAATCCAGACCAATCAGAAACAACGTGAACTAAAAGACCACGGAACGTTTGCTTTTCCGGTAAATGTAAGCCATGAAAACCTGTTTTCTTATGAGCGAAGTTCCTTTTTCTGGCACTGGCATCCGGAGATTGAGCTGACTTTGATCGTATCCGGAGACATCAATTATCAGGTAAATGACAAAACTTATCATCTCACCACCGGCGAGGGACTTTTCTGCAATGCCAACATGCCGCACACCGGACACATGTATAATAAGGAAGACTGTGTTTATATTTCCACGACCTTTGACCCACGTATCATTTATGGCTTCGAATCCAGCCGCATTCAGACAGCCTATGTCACACCGCTGACACTGGACGACCGTTTTTCTTCCATCAAATTTTCCCCGGATGTCGCATGGCAGGCAGAAATCCTTGCAAACCTGACAAAAATCTGGGAAATTTCTTCTTCCAAGGCTCCGTGCTGGGATTTTCAGATCCAAATCCTGCTCTCCAGGATCTGGCTGACCCTGTATCAGAATACTGAGCCACAGACCGAAACACTTCCTGCGGTACAGCGTGACCGGGAACGTCTGCTGGTGCTGCTCTCCTATCTGCACGACCATTATCAGGAAAAAATCCTACTCGAGCAGGTTGCCGCTCAGATCAATATCTTTAAAAGCGAATGCTGCCGCTTTTTCAAAAGTCATATGAACGAATCGCTTTTTGACTACCTGCTGCATTACCGCATACAGAAAAGCCTGCCGCTTCTGCAAAACACCAACAAAAGTATCACTGATATTTCACTGCTGACAGGCTTTTCCAGTCCCTGCTATTTTTCTAAAATTTTCAAATCCGAAATGGGATGCACACCGCGGGAGTATCGCAAAAATGCACTCAAGACTCCTTCGCCGGAAGCTGAGCCAGAATGATCGCCGCAAACATGGCAACACAGCCAAGTCCTTCCCGTATACTTAAGGTCTGGCCAAGCAGCAGCCAGCCAGCAAGCACAGAAATGCAGGACTCCAGGCTCAGGATCAGCGATGCAATGGTCGGATTCATCCCTTTCTGACCGACGATCTGAAGGGTATAACCGACACCGCAGGACATGATACCGGCATAAGCGATCGGTTTCCACGCCAGAAGCACTGCGGATAACTGCGGCTGTTCCGCAAAGAGCATCGCAATGCCGGATAACAGACCGCACACTAAAAACTGGATGCAGGACATCTTCACACCGTCCACCTTCGGCGAAAAATAATCCACGATCAGGATATGTACCGAAAACAGAATCGCACAGACAAATACCAGAATATCTCCGTATCCGATTGAAAACTGTTCGTTTATGCAGAGCAGATACAAACCCACAACTGCCAGAAGCACCGACAGCCAGATCATCGGACTGCATTTCTTCTTCATAAAAAGTCCGATCACCGGAACGATCACAATATAACATGCTGTGATAAAACCAGCCTTTCCTACCGTTGTATATTGGATGCCGATCTGCTGGAAATTCGTTGCCAGGCACAGTGCGATACCACAGCAGATCCCGCCGGTCAGCAGTGTTTTTCGCTGTGCTCTTTTCTCTTCTGCACTGATTTTTTCTGCTTCTGTTTTTTTCCCCCGGTTCAGGAAGAAAATACACGGGATCAGAACCAGCCCTCCCAGAATACTTCTCACAAAGTTGAACGTAAACGGTCCGACATACTCCATCCCCACGCTCTGGGCAACAAACGCCACGCCCCAGATGCATGCCGTCAGTAAAAGCAATGCGGAACTTCTCAGATTTCCTTTTTTCATTTTTACAATTCCTTCTTTATTTCATTAGCTTTCATCATATTCTTTTCTTTTTCGAAAGTCAATGGCGGATTTCTTTATGTTTTTCAACGAAATATCATAAATTTTTATATTTTCTTTTATTGGGAAATATGGTACAATGACTGTCAGTAGGGTCTCAATAATTGTGAAAGTTGCATAAATACCGGCATTCTTTCACATCCCAAAATCACTATAACAGAAAGAATATGAGGTGTACACAAATGGCAATAGATAACAGCTTTATCATCAAAAAACTTCAGGGACTTCCAGAGATGTTCGTTATTTTCTCCCAGTCCACCAAGCATCCTTATGTAACCTGTAACGAAGAATCTTTCGATGACCAGATACATATCTTCTCAGACGCTGAGGCAGCACATGCTTATGTTGTTGCAAAAAATGAGCAGGAAAAATCCCGGTGGTATCCGTAAGAGTAGCAGCAGAGCAGTTCCTTCATTTCTATGGTACACTCTACGCTCTCGGTGTCAACGGCGTGGTACTGCATGACAATGATACGGAAACCTCTCTCGCTCTTGAAGCGATCGTTCACAGAAGACATAATCCGGACGAACTTCCGGAAAAACAGCGTCCTGTCATCAATCCGGAGCTGATGCTCACTTCCCTGTATTTCCTGCAGGAGATGCGTCGTCCGGTCAGCGAGGAAGAAAAAGAAAAAGCTGATCTGCGGGCAATGGACGAAGAACTGGTTGCCAATCTGGTACGCGGCCGTTTCTTAAGCGGTATTATTGTAGACGAAAGCGAAAAAGATGCTGACAGTAAAGCAGAAAATCCTGACGGCAACACGGAAGATGGAAACATCGAAGAATCCAAAGAATCAGAAGCAGAAGAAGAACAGCCAAAGAAAAAAAATAACATCCGTGTTCCGTATGTCAACAATCAGAACGGCGAGATGTATCAGGCTATCTTCACAGACGGATACGAGCTTCAGAGGTTTGATCCGAAGAAAAGACTTCGTCCGGTTGTCGTGAAATTTGATGATCTGGAGAAGTTCCTGGTGAAAGATGCAAAAGTTTGTTAAATCCGACCAGTACTGCCCTGCCGCTTCGCCGTGAGCAGCTGCCTGCTTTCAAAAAACGTATTGATGGTTAACTGAAAAAGGCACAGGAGTAAAATCCTGTGCCCTCTTTTATTTCCTGTCTGCGGTTTGCCGGACTTCAGCTCTCAGATCAGAAAATCTTTTAATCGCTTACTTCTGGACGGGTGACGCAGTTTCCGCAAAGCCTTGGCTTCGATCTGACGGATACGCTCACGTGTTACATTGAACTCTTTTCCGACTTCTTCGAGTGTTCTTGCTCTTCCGTCTTCCAGACCAAATCTCAGTTTAACAACCTGACGCTCTCTGTCTGTCAGAGACTCCAGTGCTGTTGCAAGCTCTGCTCTGAGCATGGAAAATGCTGCGGAATCTGCCGGTGAAAGTGCGGAATCATCCTCGATAAAGTCTCCCAGATGACTGTCATCCTCTTCTCCGATCGGAGTATCCAGTGATACCGGATCTCTGGAGATCTTGAGAACTTCTCTTACACGTGACACAGAGACATTCAATCTCTCTGCAACTTCTTCCGGGGTCGGTTCACGGCCAAGCTCCTGAAGCAGCGTTCTGGTCATACGAAGTGTCTTGTTGATGGTCTCTACCATATGTACCGGCACACGGATCGTTCTTCCGGTATCTGCGATACCTCTGGTGATCGCCTGACGGATCCACCATGTCGCATAGGTACTGAACTTATAACCTTTGGTTATAGTCAAACTTGTCAACGGCTTTCATCAGTCCATATTTCCTTCCTGGATCAGATCCAGAAACGGCATTCCACGACCGACATATTTTTTGGCAATGCTGACTACCAGACGAAGATTGGCTTCCGTCAGCTGTTTCTTTGCTTCTTCATCTCCTGCTTCCACACGCTTTGCAAGCTCTACCTCCTGCTCGGTGGTCAGCAGCGGCACGTTTCCGATCTCTTTCAGATACATACGCACCGGATCTTCTGTGCTGACACCTTCCAGCACATCCACATCATCGATGATCTCAACCTCGTCCTCGTCATCCAGAATGATATCATCATTGTCGAGGATCAGATCTTCTGCATTGTCCACGCCAACTTCGGCATTTACAATATCAATTTTCTGCTTTTCCAGATACTCCAGTACCAGATCCATCTTATCTTCGGTAAGTTCCAGTCCTTTAAAGGCATCATTAATCTCACCGTACTGTAAGACATTTTTCTTTGTCTTTGCTAAATCTACAAGTCCAAGCAATGCTTTTGTAAACTGTTCCTGCTGTAATTCATCCATACTACAATTTCTCCTAATGCTCTTGCCTTCTGGCAACTCATTTTGCTGCATTTAATAAGATACCATTTTTGACATCTTCTGTCAACTTTCCGGAGCATATTCCAGAAAATCACAAGAAATCCTCCCAAAAAGATAAACATATCTGCCAGATTAAACACTACACGTTCCAGTTTTCTGCACTTTGTGTGGAAGCTGAAATAGTCAACCACATATTTTCGTGTGATACGATCCCAAACGTTACTCCATGCTCCTCCAAGGATCATCCCAACACCTGTCTTCAAAAACAACTGTTTTGGTTTCTTTATAAGATAAACGTAAAACGCCGTCATTCCTGCTGTAACAACTGTTGTAACACCTGTGAGCAATTTTGGAGTTTTCTCCATGAAGCTCAGTGCAGCTCCCCGGTTATGCAGCTTCTGAAGGATGATATGCCCTCCGAGCATTTTTTCTGGCGCCTCCTCCTCATTCCAGCTTTCCGCTCTCTTCTTCATAATATAATCCGCCGTAAAAATGCCTGCCGGCAATAGCATCCACTTCATACTATTCCTCCAGTGCCGGCACACCTCTCATCTCAATCAGAGGTCCGCCTTTATGTTCAATATAATCCCTTGTGATCGTAACTTTGCCGATGCTGTCATCTTTCGGGATCTCATACATGATATCCAGCATGAAATCTTCGATGATCGCCCGCAGTGCCCTCGCTCCGGTTTTTTCTCCAGAGCTTTCTCTGCGATCGCCTCCAGTCTCCATCCTCAAAACAAGCTGCACTTCATCGAGTGCCAGCAGTTTCTGATACTGCTTGAGGATGGCATTTTCGGCTCTTTCAAGATCTTGACCAGCATCTCTTTTTGTCAGTCCCCTCAGTGTAAAGACGATCGGCAGTCTTCCGATAAATTCCGGGATCATGCCGAAATTGCGGATATCTTCCAGTGTCACTTTTTCGAGGATATCCGGATCGTTGTCATACTTGTCCTTTAAATCTGCACGAAATCCGATGGATGCCTGTTTGTTCAGACGCTCCTTGATAATATCCTCCAGTCCCGGGAAGCTCCGCCGCAGATAAAAAGAATATTTCTGGTATTTACTGTGGCCAGCGGCACCATCGCATTTTTGCTGTTGGCTCCGACCGGTACTTCCACATTGGCACCTTCTAAAAGCTTTAACATACCCTGCTGGACAGACTCTCCGCTGACGTCTCTCTGATTGGTGTTCTTTTTCTTTGCGATCTTGTCGATCTCATCTATAAAAATAATGCCCTGTTCTGCTTTTTCCACATCGTTGTCTGCAGCTGCAAGCAGCTTGCTGACAACGCTCTCGATATCGTCTCCTATGTAACCTGCCTCTGTGAGCGAAGTCGCATCGGCGATCGCCAGCGGCACATCCAGAAGTTTTGCAAGGGTCTTGACCAGATAGGTTTTACCGCTTCCGGTCGGTCCGATCATCAGCATATTGGACTTTTCAATCTCAATATCATCCATCGTGCCGGTCGCCACACGTTTATAGTGATTGTAAACGGCAACAGAAACCACTTTCTTTGCATAGTCCTGACCGATCACATACTCATCAAGTTTTGCCTTGATCTTATGCGGTGCCGGGACAGATTTCAGATCAAATGCCGGTTTTGCCTCTTCTTTGCTCTTCTTTTTGCGAATCTTCTGTTTCTGTGGAATGTGATCCTGCAGATCCGACAGATTGATCATGCTGATATTCGGCATATTTGACATATCCTGGAAATTCATACCGCCTTTTCCCATGGAATCAAAAACCTTCTGCATACAATTCTGACAGATATGGATATCGTTCGGCAAATGTACCATCTTTCCTACTTTGCTCTCCGGTCTGCGGCACAGAAAGCAAATATCTTCAAAATCTTCTTTCTTTTCTTCGTCTACTACATCAACATCAATGTTTTTTCATCTGGCATTGTCATAAACCTCCAGTAATTTTACTGTTCATCATTATAGCTCATATGTTCGCAAGAAACAAGTAAACTTTTTCGAAAGAAAATGGAAAAACAATTATACCAGTCCCTGTACTTTCAGAAGATAGAGCCATCCGGTCAGTGTAAATGCACTGAGCAGCGTCGTCAGCATGACAACACTGGAAGTGAGCACGCCTTTATGCCCCATATTTCTTGCCATAACATAGGAACTGTCCGTTGTCGCCGAGCCGAGCGGCGTTGCAAGCACTGCTACATTTTTTACTGTTTTTCAAGGATCACCGGCATCGGAAGTTTTAAAACAGACCACACAACGCCCGTCAGGATCCCGACAATGATCGGATTGGTGATGATCCCGTGTAATGTTTTGCGTATCAGTGCTCCGTTTATCCTGCCGCGTTCCGGCCGCATTACAGTCAGTACTACAACCGCCATAATGTTATAAGGCGGCACACTTGCCACAATCATCAAAGGTCCATGCCTGCCTCACCGTAAATATTCTGGATAAAGGCAATCCCGAAGATCGCCGCACTGCTCCGGTAAGATGCCTGGATAAACTCACCCTGCAGGCTCTTATCTTTCAAAAGAAAGGACAGTAATGTTACCGCTGTAATACTGATTAACGTAGCAAAGAAACAAAACACTACAAATTTCCAGTCCCAGGCGTGAACTACCCATTGTCTAAAGCCAATGGGCTTCCTGCTTCGCAGACCTCGTAACCTACTATCTCCACAGGCGTTCATTCGGGCAGTCCCTGCCTATATTGTTATTTTTATGCTATTTGTCTTAATCCTTCTTCCAGTATATTCTTTGCTGCATTGATATCTCTGTCATGCGTTGTGCCACAGACAGGACATACCCATTCCCTTACGGACAGGTTTTTTGTTTCTGTATTTTGGTATCCACAAACGGAACACAGCTGACTACTAGCATAGAATCTATCTATTTTGACATATTTCCTGCCATTCCACTTTGCCTTATATTCTAACTGTCTTGTCAGCTCATACCATGATACATCACTTATAGACTTTGCCAAACGGTGATTTTTTACCATGTTTTTTATCTGCAAATCTTCCGAAACTATCACTTGGTTTTCGCTGATAATCTCATGGGACATCTTGTGCAGATAATCTTTTCTGGTATTTGTTATTTTTTCATGGCATAATGCTATCTTTTTCTTTGTTTTGTAGTAATTTTGACTTCTTTTCTCTTTATGGGCTAACTGCCTTTGCAGTTTCA
>ENA-OQER01001124-OQER01001124.1-human-gut-metagenome-genome-assembly--contig:-NODE-1124-length-13562-cov-1.833420_pt1 | contig 13562 bp, 18 predicted proteins | sample MGYA00242797_ERZ504639 | MGnify/ENA primary metagenome ERZ504639 (study PRJEB26092, sample SAMD00036306) | human gut metagenome | host: Homo sapiens | study: EMG produced TPA metagenomics assembly of...
TTCAGTTCTTTCTTTATATTGCCACATTTACAGCATTTTTTACTAGAAGGGAAAAAACGGTCTACACGTACCAATTTCTTTCCTCTCCATGTCAGCTTATATTCCAGCAATTCCCGAAACTTTCCGTAACCGTTATCCATGACACTTTTCCCAAAATGCATACACTGGCTCATTGCTTTCATATCAATATCTTCTACTGCAACAACATCATATGTCTCTGCCATTTCATGACTCAGCTTATGTAAGAAATCTTTCCTCTGATTTCGGATTTTTCATGACATAATGCAACACGTTTTTTCTGTCGGTAATAATTATTGCTTCCTTTCACGCAATGGGATAACTTTCTTTGTTCCCTTGCCAGCCGCTCCTCACTTTTTCTGAAGTATCCTTCATTTTCCTTCTGTATATCTTCAGAAAACACAGCCATTCCATGCATTGCATAATCAATTCCTAGTATCTTTGCGTCTTCATAATCTAATTCTTCTGCTTGGTTTTCACAGTCAGTTTTTTCATATAATAGACTTGCATAATACTTTCCAGATGGTTCCATACTTATTGTTACAGATTTCAGGCAATATTTTTCTGGAATATCACGATGTTTTTTCATACGGATCCATTTCAACTTCGGTAGTTTTATCTGATGATCTTCTACCTGAATATTTCCATTGACCACATTTGTCGTATAGCTTTTTCGGCTCCTGTGTTTTGATTTGAATTTTGGAAAGCCAATCTTTGGATCCCTGAAAAAATTCTTATATGCCTTTTCCAGATGCATCTGCACATTTGCAAGTGCCAGGGAATCCACTTCTTTCAAAAATGGATATGCTTTTTTATACATCGCCGGTGTATTTCGCAGCATTTTTTTCGTTGCTTCATATTCCCGTATCTTATCATTCAACATCTGATTATATAAAAAACGACAGCAGCCAAATGTTTTTGCGAGCAGAACTTCCTGCTCTCTGTTTGGATATATACGAAAATGGTAAGCTATATTCATCTTTTTTTCTCTCCCTGCGTCTCGATATAATTACGGATAACATCAATCGGTGCACCACCCGCTGTCAACAGGCAGAAACTTTGACTCCAGAATGCTTCCTTCCAAAGTCTTTCCCTGATCTGTGGATATTCCTTTTTTAACAAACGACTGCTTGCACTTTTATACGCATTGATAAATTTACTGAGTTCTGATTTTGGCTGTGCTCGAAACATAACATGCACATGATCAACATCATGATTCCATTCTTCCAGTGTGATTCCATAATCAGGTGCAATACGTTCCCAGATCTCTTTTGCACGTTCCGAAATCGGATCATCTATTACTTTTCTTCGGTATTTTACAACCATGATCAGATGATAATACATCAAATATACTGAATGTGCATTATGATCCATTTTGTCCATATAGTCAGTCCTTTCTATCCTTTCGACTGATTATAGTATACCACACTTCGCATTGCAGAACAAGCTTCTATCTTCTTTTTCTGCAATTCATCTCCCACCTATAGAGGAAGGAGAATTCTTGCTAACTTTTGTTAAATTTTTGGGGTGTTTGCTTTGCATTAGTTTTAAAAAGCTCCATTCTTTTTTAGAACGGAGCCTTGTGATATACACCTCAGGTGATTTTCTTAAAAACAAATCATTTATTTCCGAGAATAACTGCTATCTTAATTTCTTTTTCTGTATCACTAAGATCAAATTCTCCTCCATCTTCTACCATAACATGCACTTCATATAATGTATCCTCTGTAAGTTTATCCGGCAATGTTCCATCTTCTTCCTGAATATGCCATAACTCTGCAGGAACTTCTTTTAATTTATTCTCTTTATCATATGCATATAATGTAAATGTATCTGCTTTTCCTGCAATTCCTTTCATTCGTATTGCCACAGTAGTATTTGGATGTACATTTTCTACTGTAATCGTATTCAGCCAGCCTGCAACATTTCCTTTCCCGCCGGCTTCTGTAAATTCTTCTTGTGTTAGTACATTTCTCTTTGCCTTGTCTAAATCTACTTTTCGATAAGGCATCTCCGGCAGATAAACAAATCTGTCCTGCAATCTTAAGAGCTCCAGATATCCTGTCGGGCAATATAATGTATTTCCACTATTTCCTGCATACATGCCGATTGCCATATTGTTGTATCCCGGTTTATCTGAGACATCCATTGTAAATACTGTTTCTCCTGTTTCAAAATCTAACATGATGAATTGCCACATGCCACTTTCCAGATCCTGAACATAACCATAGATATAACCTGTCGCTGTAGAAAGCTTCATCATAGATGTATCACGGATATCGTTTCTGCACCAGATACTCTTCATTTCGTATCCGTCCTTTGTCTTAATGGTATCGACACGCTCTACTCCCGGCACAACCATCTTATTTCCCTTCTTCAACCAGTTTACATCGTAAATATTTTCATAGGTCTGTATAGAAGAATCGTTGTCTGCGTCCGCAAGTTTAGCACTTCCGGCTCCAAACCAGTTACATACGATTGTGCTGACTGTACCTTCTCCGTTATCATATACCATTGCTGAATTTTCTACCGACACCTGCATATTTTCGGAAGCTCATCGATTACCGGCATGCTTGCCACTATTTCCCCGGTCTTCATATCTAATGCCAACAGATTTACCGGATCCTGATTATCTGTAAACATAACTAATTTGCTTGTCAGAGATGGTGAACATCCACCTCCCCAGGCAAGACCTCCGCCTGTAGTTTCATCTCCCTCTTTGCTGTCTTTCGCTCCCACGCTTTCATATGGGGTACACCACTGCACCTGTACACCATCTTTTGCATTTAATAAATAACAATTTTGATTCGTTAATATAACTGCACCTTCCTTTGACGATGCAATTCCATTCTCTGCACCTTCGCCAGGCTCCAATTCATATACAAATGTAGATTCTTTCAGATCAACATGTTCTCCCTTTAAGATGGCATCAATTGCTGCCCTTGAAATGTATCCCATTGCACCTTGCTGTTTACGTTCCGGATAAATACGGAAACCGCCTGTAGCAAACCATAAATTCCTTCATAGTCAAAAACTACAGATAATAAGTTCTGATCCAATGTTTTCCCTGTAATTTCTTCTGCCGCTGCTTTAATATCAATATCCAGCACTTTTTCAAATTCCGGAAGGACATTTCCCGCATCATCTGTTGCTTTCAACATAAGCACATGGTTGTTGCTTGTCGGACATACCAGGCGATTGCTCTCATCTACGAATGAATATGAGCTTTGTATCACATATCCTCCGCCATCATGCTTTGCCGGTGAAAAATAACCTTCTGTCTGTGTTTCATCCGCATTAATATCACGGATAGCCAGTCCTCCTTGAAATGGAACAACAGCATGTCCATATGTATCAAAAAATACCGCCGGAGATGCATTTGGATTTACTTTTTCATAAGAAACATTAATCTCCGGATAAATATCAACCGGTAATACTTCATCTGTCGTATCTGAATTATAACAGTCCTGATGAACATTGGCATCACTCTTTGCCATATATGGATTATCATCAATTACTTTTGCCGTAATCGGCTTAATTGGAACAACTGCATTTTCTTCTGTTGTCTTCTGCTCTGATTTTGCCTCCTCTGTCTTTGATGTACCATTTGCACATCCCGATGTGAGCGTAATTGCAGATATAATAAACGCTAATAGTATTTTTCTTCCTTTCATTTATACTTTCCTCCTTTTTCCAGCCTTTGTCATCTACTGCTTTTATTATAAAAAAACACTTCTTGTTTTCAATCGCTCTGTCACGAATAGTCAAAAAATAGCACGAATTGTAAATCCGCCCCGTAGTTTGTCTATCTGTTTTATGTTAAAATAAACGCATGAGAGAAAGCTTTTATATATTTCTTATTACGTATACTTCTTCCGCGACAGCCATTTCTGATCAATACACTTCACTTCCCCATCAAACCGGATATGTAAATGCACACCGCCAGATCTCTGATTAATCTTCTCCACAATTCCATGTCCGAATTTCGGATGTGTCACCGCATCGCCAAGCTTATACTGTACCACTTCATCCTTTCTCTTCTGTGCAGTCTTCAGTTGCTGATAAGTATCCCGGACCGGCACGGACTTATCATGAATCCTGTTCTTTAATACCTTATCGTAGTCATGATTCATAAGCGCTTCGCCCGCCTTATAATACGGCGTCGGCGCCGCTCCGATAAGAGAACAGCAGTATTTCCACGCGCGTGATCCGACGAAGCGGAAAAGTGTTCCGTTACGACCGGAAAAACTGATCCGTTGCTAGCGGAATCGGTGATCCGATGAAGCGGAATTTGCAGTCAGATACAAAAAACTTGCCACCTGCTACTTCTTACAAATGCATGGCAATACATAAAACTTGCCACTGACAGCATCTCTTGCATACTATGGTATAAAAAATGTGGACTGGCACCTCTTTTTTCAGGAACCTGTCCACATTTTTATTTTCTTTTCCGTATATTCACCTGTTATATCTTATGCAGTCCGGAATCTATTTTTTATATTCAACCTCGAATGATCCAAGTTCATATCCATGAACGCTTCCCTTTACCTCTCTGGATACAAGCTCTACTTTCTGTTCAAGATGTTCACTATATACTCTTGTTGTCAGAACCGTTTCCCCGTTATTAATGAATATCTCAATGGCTGATGTATCCGAAAAGATGGTAATATCCGAAAGCTCTTCCACCTTAGCAAAGCGCTGCTTTCTTCCACGTCCGCTTTCTCCCATCGATAAGGTAAAAAGCCCGTCCTTCCAGCTTATTGTAACATCTTCACGAAGCTTAAGCTCCAGATTTTTTGCTTCTTCCACGTCAAGTCTCAGTTCAAAACAGCAGTCCGCAGGCGCCCACTTTGTAAATGCTTCCAGCTCGCAGGTAAATGCATTTTTACGCAGATCTTTCATCTCCTTTAATGGATGCTGTAAGATCTTTCCATCTTTCCATTCCAGTTCTCTTGGCATGGTAAGTGCATGGATCCAGTCATATGCAACCGTTGCATCATTATCATAATCTGCATCCGGAATCCCCATCCAGCCAATCAGGATTCTTCTACCCGCTTCATCTGCAAATGTCTGTGTCGCATAGATGTCAAATCCTTTGTCAAATTCCTGAAATTTTCCAAAGCTGTATGATTTGTTCTTCAGGTCAAACTCTACCGGAAAATATCCACACTGGTACACATTCTGGTAATCATATCCCTTCTGATCTACTCCCTGTGGACAGCATGTCATAATCTGCTGGCCGTCAATCTCGAACAGATCCGGGCATTCCCACATATAACCAAATGGCTTTGCTGTCCGCACCGTATCGTACCATTTCCAGTGTTCCAGATCGTCGGAACAAAACAAAAGTGCACAGCCATAAGATTCCGCATCACGGCCTCCCTGGATCATATAATAACGGCCGTCTTTTTTATAGATTTTTGGATCTCTGACATGCTTGGACATATTCACCGGATAATCATCATTGGTCATTACAAGCTTCTTGTATGCAATATTCTTTCCATCCGGACTGAATACGTGAATCGTATTCTGTTCCCGTCCATTCATGATATAATCATAATCTTTATCCCAGAGTTTTACATTTCCTGTGTAAAAATAGTGAATTCCATCTTCACAGGTATAGCTGATCCGCTATATACACCGTCTCTGTCCCATTCTTCGTCCGGATAAAGGAACGGCTCTTCTTCTTTATAATGAATCCAATCCTTTGTTGTGTAATGTCCCCAAAGCTTCGTTCCCCATCCGGCAAGAAATGGTGTATATTGGAAATAAATATGATTCACACCCTGAAATTCACACAGACCATTCGGATCATTCATCCAGCCTGTCGGCGGCATCATATGAAAGTGAAGTCTGTTTTTATCTTTTTTTACATTCTCCCTCATACTTTCATGCTTCGGATATTCTGTTAAATATGTCTCTTTGTTCATCTGTTCCTGTCCACCTTATCCTTACACGATTTCAGCCATCTTATCATTTTTTGCAATATGTTTTTCTTCTGTTTTGATGGTCTTTCCTTCCGGAAGCTCTGTGAAGATAACAAGAATCTCCGGAGAGTATCCATGCTTCTTCACCAGGTCGATGTCAAATCTGATAAGTGCTTCTTCTGCTGTTACTTCCTGTCCTTCTTTTACAAGTGTCTCAAATCCTTCACCGTTCATATTGACGGTATCTACCCCGCAGTGAATCAGGATCTCTGCTCCATCTGCAGTTGTAAGTCCGATTGCATGTCCGGTTGGATATACGAGTGATACGGTTGCCTTACATGGTGCCATAACGGTTCCGTCTTCCGGAAAGATAACGACACCGTCTCCAAGTACCTTGTTTGCAAATGTCGGATCTGTCGATGCTTCGATATCTTTTACTGTTCCCTCTGCTGCTGCATAGACTGCACCAGGCTCTTCTGTAATAACTGCCTTTGTTGTATCATTTTCTTTTGTATCGTTCTTTTTGTCATTTTTATTCTTATCCTGTGCTGACCACATTTTTCCAAAGATGACTGTACATACAAATCCAATCGTAATCGCGATTGCATGTGCAATGATGTAGTTAATGTACCCGTGATGTGCCGGATTAGCAATTGCCATTCCAGGAAGTGCAGTTGTACCGAATCCAAGAGCAGTAAGCTTTGAATAGTATACATATGCACCTGCAACTGCACCACCGATACATCCACCGATCAGTGGAAACTTGTAACGTAAGTTTACTCCGAAGATTGCCGGTTCACTGATACCAAATAATGTCGAGCAGAAACTTGGAATACAAAGCTCTCTGGCTTTTAAGTTCTTCCAGTTCAGGGAAAGATAACCAAGTACCGCACCACTTTGTCCAAATAAGCTACAGACTCAGTGGATTTAAAAGTTTGTTCCTGTCGATGCAATAAGCTGTGCTTCTACCGCACCGATAATGTGATGAAGACTGTGATAACTACGATCTGCTGAACTCCGGCAAATAACGCATACCCGAATGCTCCCAGATGTTCTGTACTCCACATCAGTCCGTCTGTGATTCCATTAGAAAGAATTCGTCCTGCCGGGCCTACAAGTGTAAAAAGTAATACCGTAGAGATAAATACTGTCAGCATTGGTGCAACCAGAAGCTTGATTACATCCGGAATTACCTTATTGAAGAATTTATCCAGTTTTGCAACTACAAATCCCATCATAAGCGCGATGATGATTCCTCCCTGGAATCCTACCATCTCAATCTTCAGTCCGAACAGACGGATAACTTCTATATCAACGGTTCCCTGTGCAGCCTGGTAAGCATTGGCAAGAGAACTGTCTAACATGATTGCTCCGATTACCATACCAAGAACCGGATTCCCGCCAAATCTTTTTACGGCTGAATAGCATACTGCCATTGGAAGGATTGCAAAGATACCTGTAGACGCAAGACTTACCAGCCGGTTGATCGCATATAAGGTATCATGTGTCTTTACTACTTCAAGTCCGCCAAGGACGCTTGTAATTCCCATCAGAAGGGCTGCTGCAAGAAGTGCCGGCATGATTCCGATAAATACATCAGATAACGCTTTGATCACTGCCTGAAGTGGATTCTGCCTCTTCGCACTTTCTTCCTTCAGATCTCCCAGTGACATATTCTGTGTATTCGTATACTCGGCAAATACCTCATATACATCATTCACTGTTCCAGCTCCCAGGATCAGCTGTAACTGATTACCTGCTATGAACGCACCTTTTACTTTGTCGATATCTTCCAGTTTTTCAATATCTGCAAGATCATTATCTTTCAATACGATCCTGAGTCTGGTTGCACAGTGTGCTGTTCCCTGGATATTATCCATTCCACCAATATTGGCTACGATCTGTTTTGATATTTCCAGATACTCATTGTTCTTTCCCATTTCTCTTCTCCTTGTATTGTTTGTTTTGGAACCGGTTCCGTTCCTATGTTTTATTATATACATCAGCTTTTGTATGTCAACACAAAACGTCACTGCAATTTCATTTTCGGAAACGGTTCCAAAAATTGATATCTAAATTTGTCTATATTGCACAAAAGCGGGTCTGTCAAATTGACAGATCCGCCTGATTCTCAGTTCTCTTTTACACTTTTTCTTCTATAATTTCATACGGGTTGACCTGAAGCGGGCTTACCGGCTTTCCTAAAATCATCTGGATCATCGACTCAGCACTGATCTCCCCCAGTTCTTCCAGTCAAATTTTACCGTCGTAAGTGGCGGCTGTAACAGTTCTCCTGCTTCGTAATCGCCAAATCCTACCACGATACTTCTTCCGGTATCCGTATACCTTTCTCTGACATTACTTTGTACACGCCAAATGCGATACGTCTGTTGCGCATACGACTGCCGCCGGTGTCTTCATATGATCTACAAATTTCTGTACATTTTCAATTGCATTTTCATAAAAGAACGTTGTCTCTATGACTTCTTTTGGCTTTTTCTCACAGGACATAAGTCCATCGATCACTCCATGGCGTCGTTCTCCTCCTACTGCCGGGTCATCTTCAGGTACCCAGAGCATATAAATCTCCTTGAACTTACGTTGTCCGATATAATTACCCACCGCATATCCTGCATTGTAATCATCATTAATGACAGAATTCTCTCCCGGGAAGCGTTGTCCAAGAAACAGGATTGGAATTTTTAACTTCTTTACTGCTTCTTCGTATTCTTTTGTGCTTCCGTCGCAAGAACCATAATTCCATCTACATTCATATTCTTCAGCCGTTCGATACAGCGTATTTCTTCTTCGATATCATTTTCCGTATGCATGATAAGAGGTGTATAATCATTTTTCTTAAGATAGGCAACGATTACTTCTACAAGTCTCGGTGTTGTTACCGAGTTAAATCCAGGTACCGTAAGTCCTATGATCCGGCTCTCTTTTGCATTCAGCCTTGCAAACAGATTCGGCTCATAATTATTTTCTTCGATGATTTTTTTTATCTTCTGGGCCGTTGCATCTTTGACGCTTCCCCCGTTCAGATATCTTGATACAGTACTTTTTGCCACACCGGACATCTGGGCTATATCATTTTATTGTCAGTTTTTTTTCCAAATTATTTTCCCCCATAGCGTCTATTTCGAACCTGCTTATAATACAGAGAACCTGCCAGTGACAGCTTCTTCCGGACACATGCCGATTCAAAATGTCTTAATATGCATTATACTCTTCTTTGAAATTTCCTGTCAAATTATCTCCTGTCCGAAATAGAGGATTCACACAAAGATTTTCAAGGGTTTGCGGAGAATTTAATAACAAAATATAACAGTTATTAAATCTCTTAAAACAGGTGAAATCTCAATCGGGATTTCTTTCTGCAGACGCTGCCGCAGGAATTGGTCTTCTCTCATTTTTCTCTTTCTCCGCTATAATATAACTGTTTTGGACTCTTTGGCTTATCTGGAATACTCAACTTAATTACGCCAGCTTCTACTAATGGATTTACATACGTCTGTATAGCATAAGTAACAGAATTTAACCCCAGATAATCACAAATTTCCTTTCTTGTACGCGGTGTTTTACAAAATACTATTAAATTATTTGTTTCTTCATCATTTGACATATCTTCATAATCATTCTTTGATTCTTTATATAGTTTTACAATAAAACTTCCTCTTTCATCCAAGAATTCTGGCTGTCTTAAGTTATATTTCTCCATTTCCATCCGGATTGTTGGAATTCCCGAATACCTGTTTTCTGTTATTCCCAATGTTTCAAGTGCCGATGCTAGTACCGGATTTCTTGTATCCGGTTGAATTTTTCCTAATTGGTCAATAGTGATTCTTCCATATAATCCACCTGGATTATGTATTTCAATCCTGTCTTCAAACATTATAAGTTGAATCGGCATTCCTTCTGTATGAGTACTATAATCACGATGTACTAATGCATTTATAATAGCTTCTCTAACTGCTGTTATTGGATAGTCTGTTCTGTCAGTTCTTCGTCCGGTTGTCGGACTTATAATTGTCTTTGTCCGCATATTTCGTTTCACAAATAATAATGCCTCATCCAACATTTCCGGAATTATTCCTTCTATTCTCTGATTATCCGAGAATCTTTCCCCCCATGTCACCAAGACTTCCTATTGTTCTCCCAGGAATTACAATTGCCGTAATACACAATTGTGGAAAATATGCCTGTGGATATGGACTAAAAAGCAAAGTCGCACTAAGCGTTACTTTCTCTCCTCGCTTTATGCTCATAAGTTCATAAATACTTTCATTATCAAGTGTTGCTAATCTTTGTTTTCCACTCTTTAACAGTTCAACATAACGATTCAGTTCTTCCTGATCCAATGACATTAATGTTACCCTCGGAACCTCACGGATATCGTCTTGATATTTTCTTCTATATGCTTCATAACTATATATTTCGTATTCTGTCATCGGTTCATCACTATCTCCAATACGGGTATAGGACCCCTTCAACCTTCCACGTCCTTGATAATAGCAAGGTCTGTCTGCCGAATCTATTCCGGGAATTTCAGCAGAAACAAATTTTTTATTTTCCTTCTCTACAACTGTAATAAGCGGCCGTACAACCGGATTCATCTGCAAGCATTGCTCGTTAATTTTCTTTTGAATGTCCTGAGCATCATAAACACCAACTTCTTTATAATCTTGTTTCTCATCAATTCCAAAAACAATAATGCCACCATCATCCTGATTAGAAAGCTTGACAAAGAATCATATAATCGTTTCGGGCATCCTTTGCTCCGCTTGATTTCAATTCCAAATTTCTGCGTTTCGCATTTCATTTTTTGAATTAATTTTAGTTTGTCATATAATTCTTCTGTTGTCATTTTAGTTCCTCCATTTATATTTTAGATTCTAGCACTATATTTAAGTTTATGCAAGAAACTCAAATATTATTCTTATAACTAAAAAAGAACTCAATTTATACTTCAATTTGAGTTCTTTTTCATTTTCAATGTCCACTTATTCCTCTCTATATTTTCTAGTCCATCTCTTCTTCAATCTTCTCCGCAACCGCCACATCCGCCGGCAGCCACTCCACATCCGTAAGCTCCTCCCTGGTCAGCCACCTGGCAGCCTCATGCTCCTTCAGAACCAGATCCCCTTTCACGATCTCACACCAGAAGCAATCCATCGAAAGATGAAATCCCGGATAATCATACTCCACCGTCTCGATCCACTCACCAACCGAAACTTCCGTATCCAGTTCTTCCATGATCTCACGCTTCAACGCTTCCTGCGGTGTCTCCCCGGCTTCGATCTTACCGCCCGGGAATTCCCATCCGCCTTTGAACTCGCCGTATCCGCGCTGCGTTGCGAATATCATCGTTCTTCCGTCTTCCTTTACTGCCTTTATCACTGCTGCCACAACTCTTATCGTCTTCATCTTACCATTTATCTCCCGTCAAAAATCTTCCTGTAACAGTCCCTATTCATTCACAATATACTGATAAATATCTTCTCTCACCGGAGTCTCCAGCTCCCATTCGATCTCCACCGCCGTCTTATCCGTATTCGGCATCACAAACTGCTTCGCATTCCCGGTCGCGATCACACGGCCCAGATAATAGAATTCCTTGGAAATCTTATCATCCTTATTCTTTCTCACAAACAGCTGCACATCTATGCCACGTTCTGTTGCGTTCAGGAAATTCTGCACATCTTCTGAGTCCATGCTTCTTCCGCTTTTGGAAATCGCGATCAGCCGGTTCTCTGCTACGAATGATCTTCGTATTTCGTGGTATCGCTGATATTGTCCTGCTTATCGTAGTTAATGAATATCGGAAATGTCTTAGTCTTCTTATCATATTTGTAACCGCCGATGTTCAGTGGCACTTCATTTCTCTCCCAGTTCAGCAGACGGCAGGCATCCTCATATGTATATTTCTGATACAATACCAGATTCGTATCCTGATAATGGTAACTGTAATTGACCTTATATCTCGAGATTCCGAAGTCCACCAGTTCCTCCAAAATCGCACAGAATTCCGGATTCTCTAACATTTTCCCATACACATCGGAAATGCCATAATCATCCTGTTCCTTCTTCAGAAATACACACTGTGCGTAAGTCTTCTTTGCTGCGCTCATCGGAAATTCATTGGTCATCATATTGATCACATTTTCCGTGCAATGCTCGTCCATCTCACAATAATACTTCTCGGATAAATGCTTCTGCAGACGCCCAATGATTCCATGGCGATACTGCAATGTACGTTTCAATAATTCCAGCTCATGAATCCGCTTGCCACTCGCCAGCTTTTTGGAAATGAATTCGATTGCTTTTTCTTCAAATTGTCTTTTATTTTCTACATAATATCTTGTTATTTTTTCCAATATCCCATCGCCATGGATGACGTAAATCTGCAATAGCCGGATAAATAACTCGTGAAATACCATCCACAAATTTTAATAATTGTATATCTGTATAACAGCTTTTTTGCTCTTCTATTAACAAACGTTCCATTTGTAATTCATTATGAATACTATCTATTTGCTCTATTGCATGCTCTATAGGACCAATAAATTCATTCGTTAAAAGAGCATAATTCACATTGTTTAATGCACGTGAATATTGTTCAAAATACATTTTTATAGCTAGTTCTCTTGAAAGTTCTTTTGTAGAATAATTTAAAAATATATTGCTAATAACTTTCTGTTGAATTTTAGGTAAATCCTGCTCCATATATTCAATAAGTTTTTGATAAAACATATCAAAATTCTGACAAAAAAATATTCATATCACTTGAAAATTAGCCACTTCACATAACGAACAGACAAATTGTTCCGAATTATATTTAAATCTTTCGTAAGTTTCATATTGTTTTAATAACACTTTATGCCGTTTACTTTCTGAATCAATAATTCCTATCACAGTCGCAATCATCAACGATGTAAGCATAAAATTTCTTAAATCCCAAAATCCATCTATCCATGACTCATATTTTTCTAACTGAATTCCAATAGGAATAATAATAACTTCGAAAAGAGTAACACATAAAATAATGGGATATATTTTTTCAAATAAACAACTAATCTTTTTCCAAACCTTAAAGTACGCCTTACTCGGAGTTGAAATTTCTGAATTATTAATTCTATACAATTCTTAAATGGTTCATAATGATAATTTTTCATTATATTTGATACCTCCACAGCTCTGATTCCTTACTTACATAATCATATTATATTATTCGTAAGCGCTTAGTTTTTGGGTAACTAGATATTCTCCGTTTCCTACCTCATAATGATAGAAGATAGATTTTTACTCCACTTCTTTGATAGGAAGTAGAAATTCACTACATTTGGAGGTTTCATTATGAGTGATAAACGCGCCCAAGGCGTTCCTTGGATGACTGGATGGAACTGGTGACTGAATGCCGGCAAAGCGGATTAACAGACGTTGCATGGTGTGAAGCACAAGGTATTTCTCCAAGCTGCTTCTATAATGCTGTTTCCCGTCTGCGCAAAAGAGCCTGCCAGATACCAGATCCGATTGGCAAAGCCAGCACTCTTGATCTTACATCCCACAAACAGGATGTCGTTCAGATTGCTATAGAGCCGGAAACTTCTCCAGCAG
>ENA-OQER01001125-OQER01001125.1-human-gut-metagenome-genome-assembly--contig:-NODE-1125-length-13556-cov-2.068881_pt1 | contig 13556 bp, 25 predicted proteins | sample MGYA00242797_ERZ504639 | MGnify/ENA primary metagenome ERZ504639 (study PRJEB26092, sample SAMD00036306) | human gut metagenome | host: Homo sapiens | study: EMG produced TPA metagenomics assembly of...
GATGAAAGCCTTCTCGACACCTGCTGGCTGGCGATTGCAGCGACGGATGATACGCGCTTAACCAGCGCGTCAGCGAAGCCGCTGAAGCTCTCGCATCTTCTGTAACGTGGTCGATGCGCCGAAAGCTGCCAGCTTCATTATGCCGTCGATTATTGACCGCTCACCGCTGATGGTGGCGGTTTCCTCTGGCGGTACTTCTCCGGTTCTGGCGCGCCTGTTGCGCGAAAAACTCGAATCACTGCTGCCGCTGCATCTGGGCCAGGTAGCGAAATACGCCGGGCAGTTACGCGGTCGGGTAAAACAACAGTTCGCCACGATGGGTGAACGCCGCCGCTTCTGGGAAAAACTGTTCGTTAACGACCGTCTGGCGCAGTCGCTGGCGAACAACGATCAGAAAGCCATTACTGAAACCACCGAACAGTTAATCAACGAACCGCTCGACCATCGCGGTGAAGTGGTGCTGGTTGGTGCAGGTCCGGGCGATGCCGGGCTGCTGACGCTGAAAGGACTGCAACAAATTCAGCAGGCAGATGTGGTGGTCTACGACCGTCTGGTTTCTGACGATATTATGAATCTGGTACGCCGCGATGCTGATCGCGTTTTCGTCGGCAAACGCGCGGGATACCACTGTGTACCGCAGGAAGAGATTAACCAGATCCTGCTGCGGGAAGCGCAAAAAGGCAAACGCGTGGTGCGGCTGAAAGGTGGCGATCCGTTTATTTTTGGCCGTGGTGGCGAAGAGCTGGAAACACTGTGCAACGCGGGTATTCCGTTCTCGGTGGTTCCGGGTATTACCGCAGCTTCTGGTTGCTCTGCCTATTCGGGTATTCCGCTCACGCATCGCGATTATGCCAGAGCGTGCGCTTAATTACCGGACACTTAAAAACCGGTGGCGAGCTGGACTGGGAAAACCTGGCGGCAGAAAAACAGACGCTGGTGTTCTATATGGGGCTGAATCAGGCTGCGACTATTCAGCAAAAGCTGATTGAACACGGTATGCCTGGCGAAATGCCGGTAGCAATTGTCGAAAACGGAACAGCAGTCACGCAGCGCGTGATTGACGGTACGCTCACACAACTGGGCGAACTGGCGCAGCAAATGAACAGTCCATCGCTAATTATTATTGGTCGGGTTGTTGGCCTGCGCGATAAACTGAACTGGTTCTCCAACCATTAATTTAATCAGGGCCAGAGAATTCTGGCCTTTTTCGTTTACAACTCTCTTTATATATTCAGCAGATAAAAATATAACTCATTAACAAAAATCATTTGTTTTTGCCCCGTTATATTCACCGTTACAGCGACTTACAAAATTAAGTCATTCACTCACTGACGCCGATTAAATATTCCTGTATCGTTCTTAATGAGCAGTCTACTTATATTCATATAATCAATGAATATTAATCAATATATAATACATAGGGAATGTAAATGAACAAATTTATTAAAGTTGCACTGGTAGGTGCGGTACTGGCTACGTTAACTGCATGTACTGGTCATATTGAAAACCGTGATAAGAACTGCTCTTACGACTACCTGCTGCACCCGGCAATTTCTATTTCTAAAATCATTGGCGGTTGCGGTCCTACTGCACAGTAAGTCTCTGACAGAAATCGGCTAACACCGGTTTAATTGCCCGACGCCTCTGGATTTTCCGAGGGCGTATTTGTTTCTATGTCCTTCTTGCCCCCGCCCGTAAAAATATTTTCACTTTAAATTCAATTTGATAAATACATCCATTAGCCACAGCGCGATCCTGTGCGAAATTTTGTGATCTTCCTCCACATTACATAACATCATATGTTGTTATATTCATCATGCATTGTCATGTTACCTTTTAAATGACTGCAAACTCTCCCCTACAACGTATTGGACAAGAAAAAGGTATCGCTATGGGAAGCCAGGAACTCCAACGCAAGCTCGGATTTTGGGCCGTTCTTGCAATCGCCGTCGGGACAACCGTCGGCTCCGGTATTTTTGTATCTGTGGGTGAAGTGGCAAAAGCAGCGGGCACGCCGTGGCTTACGGTGCTCGCGTTTGTCATTGGCGGGTTAATTGTGATCCCGCAAATGTGCGTCTATGCGGAACTATCCACCGCTTATCCGGAAAATGGCGCAGATTATGTTTATCTGAAAAATGCCGGAAGCGACCGCTGGCTTTCCTCTCCGGCTGGGCCAGCTTCTGGGCCAACGATGCGCCGTCATTGTCGATTATGGCGCTGGCGATTGTCAGCAATCTTGGCTTTTTAACGCCTATCGATCCGTTGCTCGGTAAATTTATCGCCGCCGGATTAATTATCGCCTTTATGTTGCTACACCTGCGCTCCGTTGAAGGCGGCGCAGCGTTTCAGACGCTAATTACCATCGCCAAAATTATCCCGTTCACTATCGTCATTGGCCTTGGGATCTTCTGGTTTAAAGCGGAGAATTTTGCCGCCCCTACCACCACTGCGATTGGCGCAACGGGCAGCTTTATGGCGCTGCTGGCGGGGATCTCTGCCACCAGTTGGTCGTATACCGCATGGCCTCTATCTGTTATATGACCGGCGAAATTAAAAACCCCGGAAAAACCATGCCACGAGCGCTGATTGGTTCCTGTCTGCTGGTTCTGGTGCTCTACACCCTGCTGGCGCTGGTGATTTCCGGCCTGATTGCCCTTCGACAAACTCGCCAATTCTGAAACGCCGATTTCCGACGCCCTGACCTGGATCCCCGCACTCGGCAGCACCGCTGGGATCTTTGTTGCCATCACGGCGATGATCGTCATTCTTGGTTCGCTTTCCAGCTGCGTGATGTACCAGCCGCGGCTGGAATACGCATGGCGAAAGACAACCTGTTCTTTAAATGCTTCGGCCATGTGCATCCGAAATACAACACGCCGGATGTCTCCATCATCCTGCAAGGGGCGCTGGGGATCTTCTTCATCTTCGTTTCCGATCTCACCAGCCTGCTGGGTTATTTCACCCTGGTGATGTGTTTCAAAAATACCCTCACCTTCGGCTCCATCATCTGGTGTCGTAAACGCGACGATTACAAACCGCTGTGGCGTACTCCGCTTTCGGGCTGATGACCACCCTCGCCATTGCGTCAAGCCTCATTCTGGTCGCCTCAACCTTTGTCTGGGCACCGATTCCCGGCCTTATCTGCGCCGTCATCGTTATTGCTACTGGTCTGCCTGCTTACGCCTTCTGGGCGAAGCGTAGCCGCCAGCTCAACGCTTTGTCGTAATGTTATCTGGAGAAAATAAAATGTTGGATATTGATAAAAGCACCGTGGACTTTCTGGTCACCGAAAATATGGTTCAGGAAGTGGAAAAAGTTCTCAGCCATGACGTTCCGCTGGTGCACACCATCGTGGAAGAGATGGTGAAGCGCGACATTGATCGTATTTATTTCGTTGCCTGCGGATCGCCACTCAACGCGGCGCAAACGGCGAAACATCTGGCGGATCGCTTTTCCGATCTTCAGGTCTACGCCATTTCCGGCTGGGAGTTCTGCGATAACACCCCGTATCGCCTCGACGATCGTTGCGCGGTGATTGGCGTTTCTGACTACGGTAAAACGGAAGAGGTAATCAAAGCGCTGGAGCTGGGCCGGGCCTGCGGCGCACTCACTGCGGCGTTCACCAAACGCGCGGACAGCCCGATTACCTCGGCGGCGGAATTTAGCATTGATTATCAGGCCGACTGTATCTGGGAAATTCACCTGCTGCTCTGCTACAGCGTGGTGCTGGAGATGATCACCCGCCTCGCGCCGAACGCGGAAATCGGCAAGATCAAAACGATCTCAAGCAATTGCCGAATGCGCTCGGTCATCTGGTACGCACCTGGGAAGAAAAAGGCCGCCAGCTTGGTGAACTGGCCAGCCAGTGGCCGATGATTTATACCGTTGCTGCGGGTCCGCTGCGTCCGCTGGGTTACAAAGAAGGCATTGTAACGCTGATGGAATTTACCTGGACGCACGGCTGCGTGATTGAGAGCGGAGAGTTCCGCCATGGCCCGCTGGAGATTGTCGAACCGGGCGTTCCGTTCCTGTTCCTGCTCGGCAATGATGAAAGTCGCCACACCACCGAACGCGCCATTAACTTTGTTAAACAGCGTACTGACAACGTGATCGTCATCGATTACGCCGAAATTTCGCAAGGGCTGCACCCGTGCTGGCACCGTTCCTGATGTTCGTGCCAATGGAGTGGCTCTGCTACTACCTGTCTATTTACAAAGATCACAACCCGGATGAACGCCGCTATTACGGTGGTCTGGTGGAATATTAATCCCTCTCCCGGCCCGGCAACGGCCGAATTTACGCAAGGAGTTACCCGATGAAAACAGGTATGTTTACCTGCGGCCACCAGCGGCTGCCTATTGAACACGCATTTCGTGATGCAAGCGAGCTGGGTTACGACGGCATCGAAATTTGGGGCGGTCGCCCGCACGCGTTCGCGCCGGACTTAAAAGCGGGCGGCATCAAACAAATCAAGGCGCTGGCGCAGACGTATCAGATGCCGATTATCGGCTATACGCCAGAAACCAACGGCTATCCGTATAACATGATGCTGGGCGATGAACATATGCGTCGCGAAAGCCTCGACATGATCAAGCTGGCGATGGATATGGCAAAAGAGATGAACGCGGGTTATACGCTGATTTCCGCGGCCCACGCGGGCTATCTCACGCCACCTAATGTTATCTGGGGACGGCTGGCAGAGAACCTAAGCGAACTGTGTGAGTACGCGGAAAACATCGGCATGGATCTAATCCTCGAACCGTTAACGCCGTATGAATCGAACGTCGTGTGTAATGCTAATGATGTGCTTCATGCGCTGGCGCTGGTGCCTTCGCCGCGCCTGTTCAGCATGGTCGACATTTGCGCGCCGTATGTCCAGGCGGAACCGGTGATGAGTTATTTCGACAAACTGGGCGATAAATTACGTCATCTGCATATTGTCGACAGCGACGGGGCCAGCGACACGCATTACATTCCTGGAGAAGGCAAAATGCCGCTGAGGGAACTGATGCGCGATATTATCGACCGGGGCTATGAGGGTTACTGTACGGTGGAGCTGGTGACGATGTATATGAACGAGCCCAGACTCTATGCCCGCCAGGCGCTGGAACGCTTTCGCGCGCTGCTGCCGGAGGATGAGAGATGAAAACCCTGGCGACAATCGGCGATAACTGCGTCGATATCTACCCGCAACTGAATAAAGCGTTTTCTGGCGGTAATGCGGTCAATGTGGCGGTGTACTGCACTCGCTACGGCATACAGCGGGATGCATTACCTGGGTGGGTGACGATGACTACGGCACAAAGCTGAAGCAGGATCTCGCCCGCATGGCGTCGATATCAGCCATGTCCATACGAAACACGGCGTTACCGCACAAACTCAGGTGGAACTGCACGACAATGATCGCGTTTTTGGCGACTACACCGAAGGCGTGATGGCCGACTTTGCCTGAGTGAAGAGGATTACGCCTGGCTGGCGCAGTATGACATTGTGCACGCGGCAATCTGGGGACATGCGGAAGACGCATTCCCAACAGCTGCACGCTGCGGGCAAACTTACCGCTTTCGACTTCTCCGACAAGTGGGACAGCTCGCTCTGGCAGACACTGGTGCCGCATCTCGATTTTGCCTTTGCCTCCGCACCGCAAGAAGACGAAGCGCTGCGTCTGAAGATGAAAGCGATTGTTGCCCGTGGCGCAGGCGTGGTGATTGTCACGCTGGGTGAAAACGGCAGCATTGCCTGGGATGGCGCGCAGTTCTGGCGTCAGGCTCCTGAACCGGTGACGGTTATCGACACCATGGGTGCCGGAGATTCGTTCATTGCCGGATTCCTTTGCGGCTGGTCTGCGGGGATGACATTACCGCAGGCGATGGCGCAGGGAACGGCGTGCGCGGCGAAAACCATTCAGTACACGGTGCCTGGTAGGTATAACGTTGGCGTGAGCATCTTCACGCCAACGTGCTGTTACTTGCCGGAAAACGACCCTATAATCCGAGTAATTCATTCTTTATTTCAGGGTCGATTATGTCAGCTACGGACCGCTACTCTCATCAACTCCTCTACGCTACCGTCCGCCAGCGGTTGCTGGATGATATCGCGCAGGGGGTTTACCAGGCCGGGCAACAGATCCCTACCGAAAACGAGCTTTGTACGCAATATAACGTCAGCCGCATTACTATTCGCAAAGCTATCAGCGACTTAGTGGCAGACGGCGTACTGATCCGCTGGCAGGGCAAAGGCACCTTGTACAAAGCCAGAAGGTCGAAAACGCCTGCTGACCGTCAGTGGTTTTACCGATTTTGGCGTCTCACAAGGCAAGGCGACGAAAGAGAAAGTGATCGAGCAGGAACGAGTCAGCGCCGCGCCGTTTTGCGAAAAGCTGAACATCCCTGGCAACAGCGAAGTGTTCCATCTTTGCCGGGTGATGTATCTCGATAAAGAGCCGCTGTTTATTGATAGTTCCTGGATCCCACTGTCGCGTTATCCTGACTTTGATGAGATTTACGTTGAAGGAAGCTCCACTTATCAGTTATTTCAGGAGCGTTTCGACACGCGAGTGGTCAGCGACAAAAAGACCATCGATATCTTTGCCGCCACCCGCCCGCAGGCAAAATGGCTGAAATGCGAACTGGGCGAACCGTTGTTTCGCATCAGCAAAATCGCCTTTGATCAGAATGACAAACCGGTGCACGTCTCCGAACTCTTCTGCCGCGCCAATCGCATCACCTTAACGATTGATAATAAAAGACATTAACCGTAGGCCGGATAAGATGCGCCAGCATCGCATCCGGCGATGCTGGCGCGTTGAATTTTACATCCCGTACGTTCCCCTCACCCTAACCCTCTCCCCAAAGGGGCGAGGGGACCGTTCAGTACGGAATTTAGCTTGACGGTGCTATCCAGCATTAAATACTGGCAATACTCTCACGCAAAATCCGCAGCACCGTCTCTTCACCGCTGCGATTCGGGTTAATGCGAATCGCACAATGTTCTGATTGTGGATTCGCCTGGCGAAACGTTCCGGAAAGGCGATAAAAGAGCGGCGGGATTTCATATTTCGACTCTGCACCCACCGGGTAAGGCAAGGCACCGCGCTTTTGCGCCTCTTCCAGCACTCTGGCGGCAATCGGCTGATGAAACTCGACAATCAACACCTTCGACTGCGCATTAGCAATCACCGCGCTTTTCACTTCCGGCACCGCACCACCGTTAAGCAAAGCCAGCAACCGTTCAGATACCCCTGCCTGCACCGCGTGCATCACTGGCGCAAACACCAGACCACGCAATACTTCCAGCGCCTGTGCGCCCTGGATCTGGCTACCGCCGGAGTAAAGCGTGGCGCGAATACGGTTGATAACATCAGCATCGCCGACCACTGCACCAACACCCTCTGGCCCAAATAGCTTGAAGCAGGAAAATGTCGAGACATTCGCGCCGCATTCACAGCCGATTCGCGCCACCTTCATCACCGCATAGTTGTCATCGGTTAACGCTGGAACACCTGCCGCGCGCAACGTTGCCAGCACATCTGCCAGCACGTAGCTGTCCTGCGGCTGCTGCGCGTATGCTGCACCAGCGCCGCATCCGGTTGTTGCTCGTCGACGACCTGCTTCAGTGCCGACAGGTCATTGAAATCAACAGTAATAAGCGTCAGCCCCATCTGCTCAATAATAACCCGTGTCGTCGGGTAAACAGGCGCGTCATGCACCAGAAGACGCTGCCCCGGTTTGAGCAAAGCCGCCAGCCCGGCGCGAATCGCGCCAGTCCCCGCGCCCTGCACCAGCGCCGCAGCCTGTGCGTGAAATGCATCAGCCAGCACCTGTTCCACACGCTGGGTAACGCGCGGTTGATTCAGTCCTGGCGTTAAGCTAAATCACCGCCAGTAAGAAACTCGCTGCCGGGGAAATGGCGACAAATGCTATCCACCAGCGCAAACTGCTTTTGCTGCGCCTCAATAATCGTCAGGCTTTGCAGAGGAAACGTCTTCATAGGTGCCTTCCTTAAGCCGGAACGAACAGGCCAAGCCAGTAAAGAACATTCAGCAGAATACCGGTGATCATTACTGCCACGACCGGTGCCGCCATTTTCTGTACCGGACGGCCCAGGGATTCGTTGAGGAAGTAATGGCAACCGCGATAGAGAATCCGGTATAACCCGCCATCTTAATTGCTGCGAAAATCGAACCGACCAGCAGCGCCACTTCCATCAGCATATTCATGGCGTTACGGATGTTATCCGACGCATTACGCACCGACGGATAGCGCCCCAGCATTTGCCGATCGAACGAAGCAATAAAACTTCTGCCGAAATAACCACTGCACCTAATACCGCTGCAACCATCGGATTCGGCGAGAGATAGCCCACCGCATAAACAAAGGTAAAGCCCGCAACTGCATACACACCCGTTGCTAACGCGGTGGTGGCAATCAACGGCACAAACCCCAGTCCGCGCATAAATTCTGCCAGAGCCGCCTGATTAATCAGCGTTTGCGATTGTTCCGGCGTTACGCCTGCGGAATATGCTTTCTCCAGTGTGAAGATCGACACTTCACTGCCAGCAAAAATCTTCATGCTGGCAACGGCGCAATCAATGCTCCCACGATGGCGATATAGGGTAAGTTTTTGATAATCCGTGACGTGCGTTCTTCAAACACCGAAAGCCCGCTGGCATCAATGTCATTTTCATCACGATGACGCAGGTCGTGAGTTATCGCGATCCCCAGCAGCATCACCATGCCAATAAAGATTTCGATGGATTCAGGGTTAAGATGTGGGAAATAGCGCACGACTACCACACGGGTCATCAGTACCACCACGGCGGCGATCAGACTTTGCTTCCAGCCAAACTGGTAGAAAATCGCCACCAGCGGGAACAGTGCAAAAGCTGAAACCACCGGCGAGCTTAATTCCCCCAGGCTACCTAATACATCCACCGGCAGCGCGGTCAGCAGCTGGTTTACTGGCAACAGGCAAGTAAGGATCAACACGCCCCAGATAGCGCCAAGACCAAACGCCATCAGGCTGTTTATCGCCAGGACGCCGAGGATATCGGTAGGAAGAAAGAGTAACCATGCGTTGAGCAGCCCGGTTTCAGGGTAAAAGAGATCCCCACCGAGGCCACAAAACCAATGCTCAGACCAAAAGCGATACTCCCCGCCTCGCGACGGTTCATATAGCCTTCAATCAGTTGCGGCAGGATCGGGCGGATGCCGTCATGAAAAACAGCCGCCGAGCGATGCGCCAGAAGCGATGTCATACCCCGTCAGGCACGCCACCACGATAATCTGAATATACAGATCCATAGTCGTGCCTTTTATTTCAGATGGTTAATCAGCATCGGAATCGCGTGTTCGACGTGCTCAACGGAAAGGCCAAACGCCACTTTCCCTTCGGCGATCATTTTGGCGATATGCTCGTCTTTCGCTTTAATGCCTGGTTTGGCAATGGTGCAACTTTTGTTATAGCCAATCACCGCGATGGCAATCGACAATGCCGCGCCCGCACCGGTATTACACGCACCGATGTAGTAATCCAGTTGCCCGGATTTCACTTTCATTGCCGCTTCCATGTCGTTGTGAATGAAAACTTCAAAACTGCCAGGAGCCGTCGCTTCAATTGGTTTTTTTAATCTGCTCACGCTGTAAGCCTGCAACGCCAATCTTTTTTCATGAGTCTGTCCTTATTGGAAAAATTGAGAGGGATTTTCACGTAACATCACATCCACATCGGCCTGACTGAATCCTGACTGGCGCAATTGCGGAATAAAGGTGGTCAATAAATAGTCATAGCCATAACCACCATTGGCTTTTAAATGGGAGCGGCGCGTAATATCCATCGACAGCATGACGCGGTTCAGCAACCCACGGTCACGTAGCGCGTGGAGCATCGCAATGCGCTTTTCGTCCGGGTAGTAACTGTTCTTACCAATGGTGTCGAACTGCACGTACGCGCCGAGATCGATCATCTTCAAAATGTTGTCGAGATTGTCTTTCAGATCGCAGTGACCAACGGTGACGCGCGAAAGATCAACTCCGTGGGCTTGCAACAGAGCCAGTTGTTCCAGCCCCATGGTGCTGAACGAAGTATGCGTGGAGATCGGGCGTCCGGTCTGGTTATGCGCCAGCGCAGCGGCAATAAACACCTTCTCTTCCAGCGGCGTAATCTTCTTCGCTAGAGCCGATCTCCGCGATAATCCCGGCTTTCAGGTCGGTGCCATCGATACCCTGTTCAATTTCATCGACCATCTCCTGCGCCAGTTCCTGCACGCTGCGGGTCGCCACATGCTCCGGGAAAAAGCGTCCTGGTAATAACCGGTGCAGGCCACCACGTTGATCCCCGTCTCGCGCATTACATCGAGCATAAATTGCGCATTGCGCCCCATGTAACGGTTGGTCATCTCAATCACATTACGCACGCCCCGGGTCATCAGGTCGTTCATCTCCTGGCAAATGAACGCATACTGATCAAGGCGGCAGTCCACGTTGTTTTTAAAGCCGGAGAGATCAATATGCAGATGCTCATGGGCCAGGGTGTAACCCGTCGGATCAATACTCATAGGGTGTCTCCTGCAAACCGGAGGAGGAAAGAAAAGAGCGACCATTTTGTGGCGGTGGCGCACGGAAAAATTCACACACGGTAGCCCCCACATCAGAAAGCGTGGTGCGTACACCGAGTTGCGTGTGGACCAGCCCTTGCTGATAAACCAGCACTGGCACCACTTCACGGGTATGGTGGCTGTGACCAATGGTCGGATCGTTACCGTGATCCGCCATCACGACCAGGCAATCATCTGGCTGCATCGCCTCAACAAGCCGGGCAAGGTTACGGTCAACGACCTGCAAACGTTCGGCATAACGTGCGACGTCTTCTGCATGACCAGCGAGGTCGGTTTCCTGGATATTGATGCAAATAAACGCCGTCGGATGCGTGTTAAATTCGTCGAGGGTGATATCCATAATCCGCTGGCTATCCACCAGATTTTGCCAGCTCACGCCATAAGGATTGTTGACGATATCTGCCACCTTACCCACCAGCACGGTTGGCACGCCTGCTTCATACAGTTTTTGTGGCACCTGCACTTTTTCATCGACGCCATAGCCCATATGCACGACCTGGAAACCGTTGTCATAAGCGCCAGAACGCGGCGCATTGATACCAATAAAGCGCCCTTCTTTGCTTTCTGCGGCATCGAGAATGCGTTGACTGTCGGTTAACAGGCCACCAAATGTAATGACCCGACCGACCTGTACCTGCTCACGCACGATACGACCAATTTTGATTGCGTCGTCAAAAGAGATCACAGAGAGATTGGCGGTAATGTTATAGACCTGGCCTAAATCCGCCTCGAGATTATCGCCAATCGCAACCGCCTGATTGACCCACAGAAATTGCAGTTCATCGCCACGGCGCTCCACCTGCCAACCGGCGGATACTAATGCCTGCTCAACACGGTCAATCACATCGCAAAAAGGCATCCGCAGCGGCGGTAACGGGCGCGTGCCTAAAATTTCCTGATGCCCCATAAAGGTATCGCCACCTTCATGTTGCAGCTCTGCCACGCCCCAGGTTGCGGAATCTGACGGCTGCATATCGCCTGGCGCATAACCCAATGCGTTGATTAGCCCCAGCTTCTCCAGCGTTGGTAGCTGCAAATGCGGCAACTGGCTCAGGATGTGACCACAGGTATTCGCTCCCGCATCTTGCGGACGCACCAGCGTGACATCTTTCATTGCCCCTACGCCAAAGCTATCAATCACTAACACCACAAATCGCGCCATTACGCCCCCAGAGAGTTTCCAAGACTGTCATAACGACCAACGATTTTCGGTTCGCCACGGTGAATACCGGACACCAGCACCACATCGCTACGGGTGACAAAAATCTGCGTGCGGAAACAGAGCACCACTGCACTGCTCACCGGATACTCGCCTGCCAGCGGCAGGGTGTAGTCGATACTGCTGTCATCCACAGTTTTGAGATTGGTTTCAGTAATCTTTTGATTTTCTGGCGTAAACACCAGCGCATGTTGCGCATGACCACGACGGTAGTAACCGCCGCCGTAGCAGTAGCTGTCGCCACGGAATGATGGGAGATTTCACTTAACCAGAGCATCGCGATACGTTCAGGCTGATCGCCCTGCTGGTTTGCCGGAATAGTGCCCGTCAGCGCATGACCGGGTTCGGCATGAGTCACACCGTATTGCGCCAGCAATGGCAGCGAAGTGCAGCTGGTCGCTGAAGGCGCGTTCAGTTGCTCAATCGCAATACCAGATTTCGCCAGTTGATCCCGTGCTTGTACCAGCGTGTGAAGATTCGGTGTCGGCAAAACTTTCCCGCAGCCTCATCCAAAGCAGGCAAGGGAAATGGGTTAGTCCCGCCAAATGCAGCCCCGGCAGTTTCTTAATTTCAGCAACCACCTCGTGCAGCGAATGCTGTACAAAACCGCTCTCCTGCCCCGGATAAAGAAAATCATCGTCGCTATAAACTTTGAGCAGCACAGACTGGATTCGCCCGGCCTTCACCGCCGCCGCAGAAACTTCCCGCGCTTTGTCGAGAGTAAACACGGTGATGACGTCGGTGCCCTGTTCAACGGCGTCAGCAACCTGATGACAAGGGATTTGTACCAGATGCCCTGATGCGCCACCGGCAAACCAGCGCGCGCATGACTCGCGCCTCTTTGTAATCCACCGCCACAATGCCGCTGTAGCCCAACGCCAGCAGTTTTTCCGCCAGCCATGGGTTACGACCGAATTGTTTGGTCATCAGATACAGTTCAATGCCGTAAAGCCGCGCCGTCTCAATCAGCCGCTTACCGTTTTCCAGTATCTGATCCACGTCGATCACCCAGCTGTCCGGGGCGATTTTGCCTGCTGCCACAAACTTAGTGCGGCGGAAATCAGCGCCGGGTTCTGGCGTTTCAATGCTTCTACAAACATCTTGTTGCCTCGTTTCTGTTCCTTGAATTAAATATTCATTTTTTGAATATTTAGGTTGTGCGACGTGGATTTGTCAGGAGCTTCAAACCTCTTCGTTAGCAGCCATCCATAATCCATAAAGGTTGGCCAGCAAATAGCCTTCTTCACACGGGTTAACTTCCAGTGCGAATTCCTTCAACAACACCTGATGCAATTGCACAACGGCTTGCCAGTGGCTGGATTGCGCCAGCTCTGCCAGCAATTCGTTATCCAGCGGCTCTATTTCTTCACCACGCGACTGCGCATCAGTGCACTCGCCATATGTGTCATCGCCATCGTTCCTTGCTCACTGCGCACCGGCAGATGGCACTCTGTTTCCAGTACGTTGACGACCTGCATCATGCCTTTGCAGATGTCCTTATCAATAACGCCTGCCTCGCAAAGCAGGTTGAGTCTGGTTTCCATATCAGATGCCTTTCGTTTAATAACTCGGTTCCTGTTCCCCACTCACTACCCGTTGTTGATGGGCGAGCAGGGCGTGTTTATCTACAACGGCACGCAGCAGTTGTTGCATTGGGTAATCATCGACTCGCGTCAGGACCACGGCTTCGGTGGCCTGTAAAAATCGCGGATCGTCTGTGAG
>ENA-OQER01001127-OQER01001127.1-human-gut-metagenome-genome-assembly--contig:-NODE-1127-length-13552-cov-7.165885_pt1 | contig 13552 bp, 15 predicted proteins | sample MGYA00242797_ERZ504639 | MGnify/ENA primary metagenome ERZ504639 (study PRJEB26092, sample SAMD00036306) | human gut metagenome | host: Homo sapiens | study: EMG produced TPA metagenomics assembly of...
TTGACTTAATGACCGGGGAACACCAGTTTTTGAATGTTTGTTTGTGGTATAAATACTTTACATTTGCAAAATGAGTATTGGGAGGATGCTTATAGGTGTTGAGTTGATAATATGTCATTTTGGGTCATTAAGGTCAAGGTCATTAAGGTCATTAAGCTTTTTGCATGAAGTTTAGAATCCGCTTTTAAAAAAAACGACCTGTGTTTGCATACGCTTATAACTGTCTGAATGATAGTGTAAAAGCTTTGCTAATTGCCTGGAATTCTAAAGCTTTTGCCTGCCTTGCAGGGCGTGTGGAGCCTACATGCGAAACTTCAGTAAATCATGTGTTTTTAAAAGAAAACCTCTCCCTCAGCAAATCAACAGCTAAGGAAGAGGTTTGTACAGTTGGTCTTTTTGAAGACCGATTATAACTTAAAAATATTTGAATTTTCTTAAAGCTTTGACCAGTCGATGCTGCGGATAAATGCCAAGGTTGAAACCCAATCGCAGTCGAGGCAGAAAGGAGTAGGAATATCCGGGGTGTTGTAATAAGCCAGGGTAAACTCTGTATCTGCATCCTTAAATGCCTTGTGGTCGATGGTTGCCTGCCTGAAAAACTGGGTTACGAGCGGCTTGTTCTTGTTTGAAGCCTCCTTCAGTCGCCTCTGATAGAGCGTAATATAAACGCTCATGCGTAGGCCTGCTCGTTGAGATAGCGAACCTTGATGTTCAAGGTGTCCTTGCTCAGATTCTTGTCGAGCATTACATACGGTGGCAGAATCTTGCTGCGCATGTAGGTCATTGCGTCAAACTTGAAGAGGGCTGTACGGCGCTCGTCCATGCTCTTCGTGGTGTCGTTGATGATTGCATCAGAAGTGCGGAGCACCTCGTTTAATACATCCTGGGCGCTTGCCTTAGCTATGCTGAGGGTGAGCGCAAATAATAATATTATGTATCTCATCTTTCTGAAATTATTGATTATCAATTCTTTTTAATCGTTGGTGTGGCGCAAGAGGAAGATGCTGTGGTCGATGCACGCTGGCAATTCTTCCTTATAATGCGTTACCATGATCATGGTTTTGTTCTGACGGCGACAGAAGGCTTCGATGACGTCTTTTACAAGACGGCGGTTGCGGTTGTCGAGTCCGTGGAGCGGTTCATCGAGAATCAGCAGTTCCGGATCCTTGACAAAGCTCGTGCCAGGAGAACGAGGCGCTGTTCGCCGCTGGAGAGCTTCAGGAAACCACGGTCTTCAAGACCTTCCAGTCCGAAGACTTTCATCCAGAAGCGGCACTTGTCCATATCTTCTTCCTTTGGCTTTACATAGAGACCTACGGAATCCATCAGACCGCTTGCCACGATGCGGATGGCTGGCAGGTCGCGCTGGTAAGAGCGGTGGAGCTCAGGCGATACGTAGCCGATGTGTTTCTTGATGTCCCAGATGCTTTCGCCGCTGCCTCGAGGATTGTCGAAGAGGGTGATGTCGCAGGCGTAACTCTGCGGATTGTCGGCACAAACCAGACTGAGGAGCGTACTCTTTCCGGCTCCGTTCTGTCCGCTCAAAGCCCATCGCTCGCCGTTCATCACGGTCCAGTCGAGGTCATTGAGGATGATTCGCTCGCCATACTGAATGCGTACCTTGTTCATCTTCACCACTTCCCGGGTGTGATATTCGCGGTCGCTGTAAGGCTGGTCTACGATGGCCTGTTCCAACTCCGGGCTCAGCACATGGGCTGGTACGGATTCTCTGCCGGCAAGATATTCGGCGAGGGTTACCTTAGGCTGAATCTTCATATCCTTCACTTCTACCACGTGGGTGATGAAGTCGGGAATATCATCGCTCTTACTCAGTACGAGGATAATCTGCAGGGCTCGCTCTGAAGAGAGGGTCTTGAGCAGTTCCTTGAGCTGGTCGCGGGTTTCAGCATCGAGTCCAATAAACGGATTGTCCATGATGAGCACGCGAGGCTCAGAGAAGAGGGTAGAGGCAAGTTTGAACTTGCGGAGCTCGCCACTTGAGAGCAGGATGGTGTATTTGTCCATCAGGTGCTGCATGTGGAAGAGTTCGTAGATGTGCTGCTGCAGGGCTCTGCGCTCCGGAGTGTCTTCGCCAGCCATCTGGTAGGCTTCTTCCAGCTTGTCCTTTACGATAGGCGTGTTCTCGTCTATCTCGAGCTGGTTCCAGCGCTGCTGCAGGAAATAAGTGCGGTCGTTATCGCCTCCGTAGGTGTCGCGGAAGGTAATATACTTGATGTTGTCGCTCACCATTGTTTTCTGACTGGGTGAGAAATCGTAATCAGGGTCGTGCATCAGGAGTGGGTGGCGACCTACGATGATGTCGACAAACATTGATTTTCCTCCACCGTTCGGACCTACGATAGCGATGTGTTCACCATCGCACGCCTCGAAGTTTACGGGTTCTGCCATACGCCATTCTGGCATACGGGTAACACCATTTTTAATGCTAATAATCTTTTGCATCTCTCTTATTTTTTTATTCTACTCTGATTCTTTGTTGCAAAGTCTTTCCAGCTGCTGTAGTGCTTGGCGTCGGTTTCCGGGCGGTTCATCTGCAGAAAGTGGCAGTAGGCTGCCCCCAGTGCATCGGTAGCGTCCATGAACTTCGGCATTTCGCCTTGCTGAATATGGAGCAGTCGCTGCAGCATTCCCGCCACCTGTTCCTTCGAAGCCTGTCCCTGTCCCGTAATGGCCATCTTGATTTTGAGCGGCGCATATTCGTGGATAGGAACGCTGTGATGAATGGCGGCTGCGATGGCTACTCCCTGTGCTCTGCCCAGCTTGAGCATCGACTGCACGTTCTTGCCGAAGAAGGGGGCTTCGATGGCCATCTCATCGGGCAGATAGCTGTCGATGATGCCGGTTACGCGGTCGAAGATCTTGCCCAGCCGGAGATAGGGATCGCTCTCCTTGCGCATGTCGATGACGCCCATCACCACCAGTTCGGCCTTGTTGCCGATGATGCGGATTACGCCATAGCCCATCACGTTGGTTCCGGGGTCAATGCCGAGAATGATCTTCTCTGTATTCGATTTCTTGATCATCGCTGATAAATCTCCTGACTTTTTAAAAATGCTGTTTTAACGGTCCATATATGGATTGTGAGCGAGCTCTTCGCCTATGCTGGTGTATTCGCCATGACCCGGGAGGACCTGGGTTTCGTCAGGCAACTGACCGAGATGGCGCAGACTGTTGATGATGCGGAACATGCTGCCTCCAGGGAAATCGGTTCTGCCGATAGAGTTGTGGAAGAGCGTGTCGCCGGTGAAGGCTACGTGCTCTGCCTCGCAATAGAAGGTGACGGAACCGCTGCTGTGGCCCGGAGTGGCGATGACCTGGAATTCGTGGTTGCCGAACTTGATGACCTCTTCATCTTCGAAGAATCTGCCAATAGGCGGAAACTGGTAATCAAGTTGCATCTGATAGAAGGTTTCTGCCTGCTTGGCGAGTCCCTTCATCAGGTTTTCATCAGCTGCCGATACTTCCGGTTTCAGTCCGAACTCCTGATAGATGGTGTTGTTGCCGAAGTTATGGTCAAGATGGCCATGGGTTACGAGCAGGTGAACGGGCTTGAGCTGGTTCTCCTTAATATATTGAGTTATAGCCGTGCGCTCTTCCGGATAGAAGGCGCCGCAATCGATGATGACGCATTCCTTGGTCTCATCGCTCACCACGTAGCAGTTTTCCTGCAACATGTTTACTTGAAATCTTTCTATATGTAACATTTCTTACTTTGAACTTTATGATTACTTTGAACTTTATGATTAGCAACTTAAGTTTCGTATGTAAGCTCCACCTGCCCTGTATGAAAGCTCCACACGCCCTGAAAGCAGAAGCTCCTAGCCCAGGGCATCGCCCTGGGTTTTCATGGACGCACCCCTGTCGCCCTGTAAGGCAAAAGCTTTAAAATACTGGGCAATTAACAAAGCTTTTGCCCTTACAGGGCGCCTTGCTGATTGCTATTATACCCAGGGCGCTGCCCTGGGCTAGGAGCTTCTGCCTTTCAGGGCGTGCTGCTTCTGGTAGCTTTTGGGGCTTTCAGCCCATACATGAACCACATGCGAAACTTGAATATGATTAGCAAAGCAAATGAATTCTTCGTTCTTCACTCTTCACTTTTCACTTCTATTACGCCGGAACGTAAACCAGTTGCTTGTCCTGGCTGAACCATTCTTCATCGAAGAAAGTGCTGAGCGGGGTGATTTCTGAAATCTTGAAGTATTGCTTCAGTTCTTCTTTCAGATTACCGCCCTTCAGACACAGAAGCCCGTTAGGCAGAGCGTTTTGCCCCTTCTGCTTAAAGTTTTTCTTGATAATCTTCATCAGGTCAGGAAGCTGCATTACCGCACGGCTTACCACGAAATCGTACTTGCCTTTTTCGTCCTCTCCGCGCAGGTGTTCAGCCTTGAGATTCTGCAGATTGATGGCCGTAGCCACCTCGTTGCAGACTCTGATTTTCTTGCCCGTTCCATCTATCAGCTTGAACTTGCATTCAGGGAAAAGGATAGCGAGCGGAATGCCCGGGAAACCTCCGCCGCAGCCGAAATCGAGAATCTCCGTGCCCGGACGGAAATGGATGGCCTTGGCTATTGCCAGAGAATGGAGCACGTGGTGCTCGTACAGATTATCGATGTCCTTGCGGCTGATGACATTGATCTTGCTGTTCCAGTCGTGGTATAATGCATCGAGTGCCTCGAACTGCTTTTTCTGCTCTTCCGTGAGGTTCGGGAAGTATTTCTCTATTATTTCTATCATATAATTATATGTATTCTTCTTTATTTCTACTGATTTTTCTGCAAAGGTAGTGTAAAAAATCGGAAAACACGTAATAAAAACATCAAAATCTGTAAGATTATGCTCGTATATTAAGTTTTTTGCGTAACTTTGCACCCGTTTTCAATATAATTTAAGCAAAAATAGATAAAAACAGACAAGAAAATATGATAAAAGCAGCACTCTTCGATCTGGATGGCGTGGTTTTCGACACAGAATCACAGTACTCCATCTTCTGGGGAATGATAGGCAGGGAGTATCATCCGGAAATGCCCGATTTCGAATATCGCATCAAAGGACAGACTCTGGTTCAGATTTACGACAAGTATTTCACCGATGAAGCCGTCTTCGCCCACATCGAAGGTTTTACAGGCGCAAAGGAGGAACAGGCTAAGATTACAGCCCGACTGGATGAGTTTGAAAAGACCATGCAGTATGAGTATATTGCAGGGTTCGAAGACTTCATCAGCGACTTGAAGCAGCATGGCGTAAAATGCGCTGTGGTAACGAGCAGCAACATTCAGAAGATGCTGAATGTCTACGACCGTCACCCGGAATTCAAGGCTTATTTCGACCGCGTGCTGACCAGCGAGGATTTCGCCGAAAGCAAGCCTCATCCAGACTGCTATCTGAAAGGTGCAGCCTATTTCGGTGTGGAACCGGAGGACTGTGTAGGACTGGAAGACAGCTTCAACGGACTGAAGGCGGTGAGAGCCTCAGGAGCCTTTACCTTGGGTCTTGCCACAACGAACAGCAGAGAAGCCATCCAGCCACTATCCGACTATGTGATAGATGATTACAGAGGTTTCAGCTTTGCTGACTTGCAGCGCATCGTGGAGAATGCGAAATAGATTCAACGCAGAACAATAAATAAATCAAAATAAAAAATGGGATATTTATCTACTGACAAGAAGAAAATTACCACCAAGACCTTCGCAGAAATGAAGAAGGCTGGCGAGAAAGTAACCATGCTGACAGCATACGACTTACAACAGCCGGAATTATAGATGCTGCTGGAATTGACTCTATATTAATAGGTGATTCGGCGAGCAATGTGATGGCAGGAAATGCAGACACATTGCCGATTACCGTTGACCAGATGATTTATCACGCCCGCAGCGTGGCACGTGCCTGCCAGCATGCTTTCGTGGTTTGCGACATGCCTTTCGGCAGCTATCAGATCAGCAAGGAAGAGGCGCTGCGCAATGCTTGCCGCATGATGAAGGAAACGGGTGTAGACGCTCTGAAACTGGAAGGCGGCGTAGAAATCTGCGAAACCGTTAAGGCGCTGGTTAATGCAGGTATTCCTGTTCATGGTCATCTCGGACTTACCCCGCAGAGCGTTAATAAGTTTGGCGGTTATGGCATTCGTGCCAAGGAAGAGGCTGAGGCACAGAAGCTTATCAGCGACGCCGTTGCGCTGGACGAAGCAGGCTGCTTTGCCATCGTGCTGGAGAAGGTTCCTGCTAAGCTCGCTGCAGAAGTAAGCAAGAAGGTAAAGGCTGTAACCATCGGAATTGGTGCAGGTAACGGCTGCGACGGACAGGTTCTGGTTTATGCTGATGCACTCGGAATGACACAGGGCTTCAAGCCTAAGTTCCTGCGCCATTTTGCTCAGGTAGGTGAGGAAATGACCAAGGGTGTGAAGGCTTATATTGATGCGGTGAAGACCGTAGATTATCCTAGCGCTGAAGAGAGTTACTAACTGAAGTTTTCGCATGTGGGGAAGTTAAGGGAAGTTAGGGAAGTTAGAGGAAGTTAAGGGACAAATGTCCTATGTTTAAGCTAGAAGACTATTGTCTCTTAACTTCCCGAACGACCGTAGGGAGTGATAACTTCTTTAACTCCTTTAACTTCTGAACTTTCGAAACTTGAATAAAAGAGTTTAGAATAATGGATACACAAAATACACCAGTACATATCAAACTGTGGCACAAGGACTTCTGGCGATTATGCTTTGCCAACCTCTTGCTGATGTCGAGTGTGTACATGCTCGTTTTTGCTATTCCTTATTTCCTGATTCAGGATAAGTTTCAGATGTGGCAGATAGGGTGTGTGCTTCTTGCATACGGCTTTGGACTTTTCCTGTTTGGCGGCTTCTGCTCTTATCTGGTGCAGCGCTACCGCAGAAATATGGTCTGTCAGCTTTCCATTTTAGGTGTGGTTGTTTGCCATTCGGTAATTTATTATCTGGATACGTTCTGGAACATCAGGTTTTCTTTTGAGATTCTCCTGGCGGTCCGTTTCCTGTTAGGAGCATTTCTGGGGCTGGCTCAGATGTCGCTTGCCAGTACGCTGGTTATTGATTCCTGCGAGTCGTTCCAGCGCACCGAGGCTAATTACATTACCTCCTGGTTTGCCCGTTTTTCGATAGCCGTAGGGCCCTTGGTGGCATGTTTTGTTTACAACTATTTCGGCATGGGCTATGTTTTCCCTACGGCTTCGTTGCTGGCTTTGGGAGCTTCGTGCTGGTTTCTCGCGCCAAGTTTCCTTTTAAGGCACCAGCCGAAGGAATTAAGACTTTCAGCCTCGACCGCTTCTATCTGCCACAGGGAACTCCGCTGTTTGTCAATATCATCCTGATTACTTTTTCTGCGGGATTATACTTTTCTGTGCCTCATTCTACTGGTAACTTTCTGATGATTTTCGGAGGATTGGTCTTGGCGTTCCTGGCAGAAAAGTTTGTCTTTGCTGATGCTGATTTGAAGAGTCAGATATTGGTAGGCCTGATATTGTTGGCTTCTGCTGAACTGATTTCGTTCGGAACTCAGGAGTTTGCTGTCGAAATCGTGGTTCCAACCTTGCTGGGTTTCAGCTTGGGAATCATCGGAAGCCGTTTTCTGCTCTTCTATATCAAGCTTGCCAAACATTGCCAGCGCGGCACGAGCGTGAATTCGTTCTTCCTGGCTTGGGAGTTGGGCTTGAGTTTGGGAATCGGTCTCGGATTCATGTTCCATAATCTTCCGGCGAGAGCGCATTTTAACGTAGGTCATCCTGTATATAATATGATTGAATCAGGGATGTTGCACTATGCGCTTCTTTTTACAATCGTATCGTTGCTGGTGTACAATTTCTTGGTTCATCCATGGTACATGAAGCATAAAAACAGATAAAATATTTGAAATCTCGTTTGTTTCATAAAAGCTATTCTTTAAAAGAACCTAAAAATAGCTTTTATGAAACATTTTTAATATTATTTAGATTGGTTTTTTCGCTTTTGTGGCTTAATTTGAGTACTTTTGCGTTTGGTTTTGGAAATATATTGTTTGAATTAAGAAATTAAACGTAAAAATATAGAATTATGGCAGAAGCTATTGATATCCGCGAATTGAATATCCGGATAGAACAACAAAGTCAGTTTGTTACCAATCTGGTAATGGGCATGAATAAGGTAATCGTAGGTCAGAAACACCTTGTAGATTGCCTTCTTATCGGTCTTCTCTCTGATGGTCATATCCTGCTTGAGGGTGTACCTGGACTGGCGAAGACACTTGCAATCAAGACATTGTCACAGCTTATCAGCTCCGACTATAGCCGCATTCAGTTTACTCCTGATTTGTTGCCTGCCGATGTGGTGGGTACTCAGATTTATTCACAGAAAGATGAGGCTTTCCATGTAAAGCGCGGTCCTGTCTTCGCCAATTTCGTTTTGGCAGATGAGATTAACCGTGCCCCAGCCAAGGTGCAGAGTGCGCTGCTCGAAGCCATGCAGGAACACCAGGTTACCATTGGCGATGAAACCTTCAAACTGCCTAGTCCGTTCCTGGTAATGGCTACACAGAACCCTATCGAGCAGGAAGGAACCTATCAGTTGCCTGAAGCACAGGTAGACCGTTTCCTGCTGAAGGTAATCATCGATTATCCTACACTGGAAGAGGAGAAGCTCATCATCCGCGAGAATATCCAGGGCGGACTTCCTGAGGTTACTCCTGTAACATCAGCTGAGGAGATTCTGAAGGCTCGCAAGATTGTAAACGAGGTTTATCTCGATGAGAAGATTGAGCAGTATATTGCCGATATCGTCTTTGCTTCACGTTATCCTGAGCGCTACGGACTGGGCGAGCTGAAAGACATGATAACCTTCGGCGGCAGTCCTCGTGCCAGCATCTCTCTTGCCAAGGCAGCCAGAGCCTATGCGTTTATCAAGCATCGCGGCTATGTGATTCCTGAAGATGTAAGAGCTGTGGCTCATGACGTATTGCGCCACCGTATCGGTCTTTCTTACGAGGCTGAGGCAAGTAATGTAACAAGCGAGGAAATCGTGAGCCGCATCATTAATAAGGTGGAAGTGCCTTGATGGTTAACAGTTAATAGTTTACAGTTGATAGTTAACAGTTAATAGTTTATAGTTAATAGTTTAGGATTTTGGATACACAAGATATCTTAAAAAAGGTTCGGAAGATAGAAATCAAGACTCGCGGACTGAGTCAGAACATCTTCGCAGGTCAGTATCATTCTGCCTTTAAGGGCAGGGGAATGGCCTTTGCCGAGGTGCGCGAATATCAGTATGGCGATGATGTGAGAGACATCGACTGGAACGTGACCGCCCGCTTTCATAAGCCTTACGTCAAGGTGTTTGAAGAGGAAAGGGAACTTACCGTGATGCTGCTCGTAGACGTCAGCGGGTCGCTCGATTTCGGTACGATGAAGCAGATGAAGCGCGATCTGGCTACTGAGATTGCTGCCACACTCGCCTTCAGCGCCATTCAGAACAATGACAAGATAGGTGTCATCTTCTTCTCTGACCGTATCGAGAAGTATATTCCGCCTAAGAAAGGAAGAAAACATATTCTCTATATCATCAGGGAAATGCTCAACTTCCAGCCGCAGAGCCAGCGTACCGATATCGGCTGTGCCCTGGAATATTTCACCCGCGTGATGAAACGCCACTGCACAGCTTTCGTAATCAGCGACTTCTACGATCATAAGGATTTCCAGCATCAGCTGCAGATTGCCAACCAGAAACATGATGTAGTAGCCATCCAGGTTTACGACCCGCGTGCCAAGGTGCTGCCTGATGTAGGACTGCTCAAGGTGATGGATGCAGAAACCGGACACGAAATGTATATTGATACAAGTTCGAAGAAACTGCGAATGGCCCATACCCAGCAATGGCTGATGCAGCAGGAGAATCTGAAAACCGACTTTGCCAAAAGCAAGGTCGACTGGACTTCGATTGCCACTAACGAGGACTTCTCGAAGGCGCTCCTGATGCTTTTCAAGCAGAGGGGCTGATAAACCGAAAGCTCAAAGTAAAGAAACTATGTTTAAAGTAAAGAATATCATATTGTCGCTCGCTCTTCTGGGGTGCTCAGGCTTAGCTCAAGCCCAGCAGGTAGAGCAACGCATCGACTCGCTGCAGATACTGATAGGAGAGCAGACCGTGCTGCATCTGAAGGCTTCGGTAAAGCAGGGCGATAAGGTGCAACTGCCATCTTTCCAGCCGCAGCAGCAAATTACGCCTGGAGTGGAAGTGGTAGAGCAAAGTAAGGGCGACACTTCGCACATAGGCGACGACCGCATGGTGGTGAGCCGCGACTATACGCTGACTTCATTTGATGAAAAGGTGTACGTGATTCCTGCGCTCAATGTGAAGGTAAACGGCAAGAACTTTCATGGCAACCAGCTTGCGCTGAAGGTGCTCACCGTGCCCGTAGATACGGTTCATCCCAACCAGTTCTATCCGCCCAAGGATGTTCAGGATAATCCTTTCTCTTGGAGCGAATGGAGTGCGCTGTTTTGGTTGAGCCTATTGCTGTTAATCATCTGTGGTGCATGGCTTTATCTGCGCAACAGACTGAAGAACAACAAGCCAATCATCACCCATATCCGCATCGTAAAACATGTTCCGGCTCATGAAAAGGCGCTGAATCAAATCAACGTCATCAAGCAGCAGCACGTAGAGAATCAGGAAACACAGAAGGCTTACTACACCCAGCTTACCAATACGCTGAGAGAATATATCGTGAGTCGTTTCGGATTCAATGCCATGGAGATGACCAGTGCCGAAATCATCGAACGTTTGCGCGAAGCAGGCGACCAGAAGATGATTGATGAACTGAAGGAACTCTTCCAGACTGCCGACCTCGTGAAGTTTGCCAAATATGAAACCCTGGTGAATGAGAACGACGCAAACCTGGTGAATGCCATCAACTTCATCGACCAGACCAAGACAGATGAGAAACCTACTGAAGAAAAGGTGGTTCCGCAGCTGACCAATGAAGAGCAGAAGACGCAATCTCAGCGTCGCCTCATCAAGTCGCTCCTCTGGATAGGAGCCATCGTAGGTCTGGTTCTGTTGGGTTACATCATTTACCAGTCATCCATGCTGCTGATGTAAGGTAGGGTGTTCTTATGAAACGTTTCGCCGGGCAAAGCGGTTTATTCCGCAACTCTTTGCCTGGCTATAAATAGAAAAATATAGAAATGGAATTTGCAAGTAAAGGCTATTTTCTGTTGCTCCTGTTGCTGATACCTTATATATTATGGTATTTCCTCTACAGGAAAAAGAATGCGCCAACCATGCGCATGAGCGACACGAAAAAGTATCAGTATGCTCCGAAGAGCCTGCGTGTGCGTCTCATCCATCTGCCAATGGTGCTGAGATGCATCTGTTTCGTGCTCATCGTCTGTGCGATGGCTCGTCCGCAGACGCATACGGCTTGGGACAACAAGACGGTGGAAGGCATAGACATTATGTTGGCGATGGACGTTTCCACCTCTATGCTTGCCGAAGATTTGAGACCGAACCGTATGGAAGCGGCTAAGGATGTGGCTACAGAATTCATCTCGGGAAGACCGAACGACAACATCGGTCTGACTATCTTTGCCGGTGAAGCTTTCACCCAGTGCCCGATGACAACCGATCATGCCAGTCTGTTGCGCCTCTTGCAGGCAACCCGTACGGATATTGCCGCCCGGGGACTGATTGACGATGGAACCGCAGTGGGAATGGGACTGGCCAATGCCGTGAGCCGCCTGAAGGATTCTAAGTCAAAATCGAAGGTTGTGATTCTTCTTACCGACGGCAGTAACAACATGGGCGAAATCTCGCCAATGACCGCAGCAGAGATTGCCAAGAGCTACGGAATCCGCGTTTACACCATCGGTGTAGGAACCAACAAGGTGGCTCCTTATCCAATGCCTGTGGCAGGAGGAGTACAGTACGTCAACATTCCGGTAGAGATAGATACGAAGACTCTGAGCGACATAGCGCAGACAACCGATGGTAATTTCTATCGTGCAACGAACAATAATGAGCTGAAGAAGATTTACAGGGACATTGATAAACTGGAGAAAACCAAGTTTAATGTCAAGCACTTTGCTAAGCGATATGAAGCTTATCAGCCATTCGCCTTGGCAGCTCTCCTGGTATTGCTGGTAGAAATCCTCCTCCGCATCACCTGGTTCAGAAGAATTCCGTAACCCGGATACTGAGCCATTACTGATTATCGGAGATATCCCGCTATCTTTCGGAGATATTTTGCTATCTTTCGGAGATATTTTACCAGTTATCGGAGATATTTTACTGATTATCGGATAATCGAATAGAAGATATAATTAGAATAGAAAATGTTAAGATTTGAAGATCCTATATTTCTCTGGCTGTTGTGGATAATACCAGTACTGATTCTGATCAGACTGATAGGGTGGAGAAGAAGAAAGGCGAAACTGAAGAAGCTCGGCGATCCGGAACTTCTGAAACAGCTCATGCCCAACATCTCCAAATATCGCCCTACAGTGAAGTTTGTGCTGATGCTCGCAGCCTTGGCGCTTCTTATCGTGATGGTAGCTCGCCCTCAGATGGGCAGCAAGATTTCTCACGATAAGCGACATGGCATTGAAACCATCATCTGCCTCGATATTTCAAATTCCATGCTCTGTCAGGACGTGGTTCCATCCCGTTTGGACAAGAGTAAGATGCTTATCGAAAATCTGGTCGACAACTTTAACAACGACAAGATTGGACTCATCGTCTTTGCAGGCGATGCTTTCGTACAGTTGCCAATCACCACCGATTATGTTTCGGCAAAGATGTTTCTCCAGAACATAACCCCTGGTCTTATCCAGACCCAGGGTACCAATATCGGAGCAGCCATCGATTTGGCTTCCAAGAGTTTCACCCAGCAGGAGAATGTGGGCAGAGCATCATCGTTATTACCGATGGCGAAAACCATGAGCCTGGCGCACAGGAGGCAGCGGCTGCTGCCAACAAGAAAGGAATCAATGTCTTTATCCTGGGCATAGGAAACACCAAGGGAGCACCAATCCCTATGGGCGACGGCTCTTATCTGAAGGACAACGCGGGCAATACCGTAATGACCGCCCTGAATGAGCAGATGTGCAAGGAACTTGCCCAGGCAGGCAAGGGTCAGTACATTCATGTAGATAATACCAGCGATGCGGAAAGAGCATTGAATGATGATATTGCCAAATTGCAGAAAGGCGATGTAACGAGTGTGGTTTACAGCGCCTATGATGAACAGTTCCAGGCTGTAGGTATTCTTGTCATCCTGTTGCTTATCATCGAAATCTGTCTGCTTGAGGTAAAGAATCCTCTGCTCAGAAACATCAAGTTTTTTAAGAAAGACATCAAGAAGCCTTTCTGATAAACGTTTATACATAACTGAACTTTCGCATATCAGGAAGTTTAAGGAGTTAAGGAAGTTAAGGAGTTAAGACGTATGTCTTGCTGCTTAAAAACAACGCCAAAAAGACTGTTGTCTTAACTCCTCAGCGACCGTAGGGAGCGATAACTCCTTTAACTCCTTTAACTTCT
>ENA-OQER01001128-OQER01001128.1-human-gut-metagenome-genome-assembly--contig:-NODE-1128-length-13551-cov-2.271082_pt1 | contig 13551 bp, 19 predicted proteins | sample MGYA00242797_ERZ504639 | MGnify/ENA primary metagenome ERZ504639 (study PRJEB26092, sample SAMD00036306) | human gut metagenome | host: Homo sapiens | study: EMG produced TPA metagenomics assembly of...
GCTGCGGAAATATCTTCGTTATCCTCAGACATTTTATCCCACGGCATTTCCAGCAGTGTCTCGATATAGCCACGGATCACTCCCTGCTTCAGAAGTATTGCCTGCCGAATTAGAAAAGCGTTTGATTTCTTTTCGTATCTTCTCTTTTGACTTCTTCGCCTGCCGTCAGCTTTTCCGTTTTCTTCCAGAAAAATGCTGTGCATCATCCAGCGTTGTGTCATCGCCCAGTTCTTCTCTTATTAATTTCAGCTGTTCTCTTAAAATATATTCTTTTTGATTTTTGTCGATACGCGCCTTTACCTTTTCCTGAAGCTGCACTTGATCCGCATGATATTCTCTTCGTTTGCAAGAATCACACAGAGCTCTTCATAGCGGTCATACAGAAAAACAGCTTCCAGAATCCTCTGTTTTTCTTCATAGTACAGTGGAATATGGATCGCGATCTGATCTGTCAGATGCTCCAGATCTTCGATCTCCATGATCTGACGCACCAGCTCCTGGCTGATCTTGCCGTTTGCCTGTGCGTACTTCTGAAACAGTTCTTTCAGATTGCGGATCATCGCCTGCTGTCCGACTTCATCGCCTTTTCCCGGATAATCCTGATCTTTGACATCCGGGAACGTTGCAACTTGGCGTCCAGATATCCGGCAGATGCTTCCATTTCCAGCAATTCCGCACGCTCCAGGCCTTCTACCAGTACGCGTATAATATTTTTCGGTAATTTCACAAGCTGTTTGATCTCCACAACGGTACCAATGTGATACAGATCATCGATCCCCGGATCTGAAGCTTCCGGATCTCTCTGTGTTACCACAAACAGTTTCTGGTCCGCTGTCATCGCCTGTTCGATCGCCTTTATCGATTTATCCCGGCTTACATCAAAATGCACGATCATCGATGGCAGGATCGTCATCCCTCGCAGTGCAACTGCCGGCATACGTGTTATTTCTTCACTCATTATGCTGTTTCTTCAACTCCATTTTTAAAGCGTCTGCCGCATGGTTTTGCGGCTGTTTTTTCTTTATGTGTGAGGATTGGTTCTCCTGTGCCTTCGATCACTTCTTTTGTCACACCGCAGGAAGCGATCGTATCATCGGACGGTATGCGGTACATCAGATCCATCATAGCCTGTTCCATGATCGCACGCAGACCTCTGGCACCTGTCTTTCTCTCCAGTGTCTTGTCTGCAATGGCCTCGATCGCACCATCATCAAACTCCAGATCCACGCCATCCAGCTCAAACAGTTTTTTGTACTGTTTTACGATGGAATTCTTCGGCTCCTGCAAAATACGAATCAGGGTGTCACGATCCAGCGGATTCAGAGAAACGATGACCGGCACACGACCCATCAGCTCCGGAATCATACCGAATTTAATGAAATCCTGCGGAAGTACTTGTTTGAGTACAGCTCCGACATCCTCCGTCTTTTTCTCCTGAAGTGCCGAATTAAAGCCGATCGCCTTAGTGTCGGTACGGTTCTCGATGATCTTTTCCAGTCCTTCAAATGCTCCGCCGCAGATAAAGAGGATGTTTGTGGTATCGATCTGAAGCAGTTCCTGATGCGGATGCTTTCTTCCTCCCTGAGGCGGAACAGAAGCAACCGTACCCTCCAGGATTTTCAGCAGTGCCTGTTGCACACCTTCACCGGACACATCTCGGGTGATCGATGCATTCTCCGATTTTCTTGTGATCTTGTCGATCTCATCAATATAATGATACCATGCTCTGCTTTCTTGATATCATAATCTGCTGCCTGAATAATCTTCAGCAGAATATTCTCCACGTCCTCGCCGACATATCCCGCTTCCGTCAGTGCTGTCGCATCTGCGATCGCAAACGGTACATTCAAAAGCTTCGCCAGTGTCTGTGCGAGCAGTGTTTTACCGGAACCGGTCGGACCAAGCATCAGGATATTACTTTTCTGCAGTTCTACATCCAGATCTTTTCCTGCAAGGATTCTCTTGTAATGATTGTAAACAGCAACAGAAAGTGCTTTTTTGGCCTCATCCTGTCCGATCACATAATCATCCAGGAATGCCTTAATCTCCTCCGGTTTCAGAAGATTGATCTCCTCATCCACCGTCATGTTAAATTCATCTTCTAATTCTTCTTCCAGGATTTCGTCACAGATTTCGATACATTCATCACAAATATAAACTCCATCCGGTCCTGCGATCAGCTTGCGCACCTGATCTTCTGATTTATTGCAAAAGGAACATCTTACTTCTGTTCTCCTATTTTTCCTGCCATTTCAAACCTCCAAATAACAATATCAACATCATTCTATTTCAATCGAAAAAGGGGCGTTGCATAATGGCAACACCCCTTCCTTTGTATCTAGTGATTGCTGATCACATCGTCGATCAGGCCATATGCCTTTGCCTCTTCGGCACTCATGTAATGATCTCTTTCTGTGTCTACCTCAATCACGCTGAGCGGCTGACCAGTATTTGCTGCCAGATGCTCATTCAGCTTTCTTCTGGTATCAATGATCTTATCTGCTACGATCTTGATATCAGATGCCTGTCCCTGTGCTCCGCCAGATGCTGATGGATCATAATTTCTGCGTTTGGAAGTGCAAAACGTTTGCCTTTTGCACCGCCTGCCAGTAAGAATGCACCCATACTTGCTGCCATGCCCATGCAGATTGTGGAAACATCACATTTCACATAATGCATGGTATCATAAATTGCCCATCCTGCACTCACGGAACCGCCCGGGCTGTTAATATACAGATGAATATCCTTTCCCGGATCTTCAGATTCCAGGAATAAAAGCTGTGCAACGATCAGATTGGCACTTACATCATTTACTTCTTCTCCAAGAAAGATGATACGGTCTTTCAGAAGTCTTGAATAAATGTCATAAGTTCTCTCACCGCGGCTGGTCTGTTCCAGGACATAAGGTACTAAACTCATGTCAACACTCCTTCCACTTGCCATCATTGTCTGTCAATCGGCTTATGCTTCTTCGCTTTTCTCTTCTTCTTTTGCTTCTACTTCTTTTGCTGCATCTCTTACCAGATCTACTGCTGCCTGGATTGCCAGGTCATCTTTCATCTGGTCGAGTGCTGCATCGTCCATCAGAGATTTCACTTTGTCCAGCTCCATCTTGTAAGCGTCTGCCATCTTCTGCAGTTCTTCTTCTACTCTTTCATCAGAAATTTCGATATTCTCTGCTTTTGCTACTGCTTCAAGAACCAGGCTGTTCTGGATTCTCTTCAGTGCATCCGGTCTCATCTGCTCGAACAGTTTTTCTGCTGTCATGCCTGTGAACTGGAAGTACTGGTCAACGGTCAGTCCCTGTGACTGGATTCTTCTTGCGAAATCGTCTGCCATGTTGCGAACCTGTGTATCTACCATTGCATCCGGAATTTCCATGGTTGCATTTTCAACAACTTTAGCAACAACAGCTGCCTCTTTTGCAGCTTTTGCTTCTTTTTCTTTCTGCTCCATCAGATTTTTTCTGATGTCTTCTTTGTACTCAGCCAGTGTATCAAATTCAGAAATATCCTGTGCGAAATCATCATCTGCTTCCGGAACTTCTTTTACGTGGATTTCATTTACTTTGCATTTGAAAACTGCATCTTTTCCTGCCAGATCTTTTGCATGGTAATCTTCCGGGAAAGTAACCTTAACGTCTACCTCTTCACCGATCTTGACACCTACCAGCTGATCTTCAAATCCCGGGATAAAGCTTCCGGAACCAACAGTCAGGTCATAGTTTTCTGCTTTGCCACCGTCGAACGGAACGCCGTCAACAGAACCGTCAAAATCTAATTTGATCATATCGCCCTTTTCAACTGCTCTGTCATCGATATCGATGGTTCTTGCATTCTGCTCTCTCTGTTTGTCAACTTCTGCGTCGATCTCAGCATCCGTTACTTCAACCGGTGCTTTTTCAACTTCTACTCCTTTATACTCACCCAGAGTTACTTCAGGTTTCAGAGCTACTTCAGCAGTAAAATAAATGGTTTGCCGGACTCGATCTGAACCACATCAATCTTCGGCTGAGATACGATCTGCTCCTCACACTCGCTCAGTGCTTTGCTGTATGCATCCGGGATCAGCTCGTTTGCTGCATCTTCATAGAAAACACCTGTACCATACATTTTCTCGATCATTCTTCGCGGTGCTTTGCCCTTGCGGAATCCTGGAAGAGAGATACTTTTCTTTGCTTTCTGATATGCTTTCTCAACAGCAGCCTCAAACTCTTCTGCGGAAGCCTCGATTGTCAGCTTCGCCATGTTCTTCTCTAACTTTTCCACCTGTAAACTCATGATTTCCTATGTCCTCCTTAATTCTATAAGTCAAGCGGATATGTGCAATCCGTTATCATCTTGCCCATAACCCTACGCCGCATCAGCGGTCTGTAGATTTCTTTACATACTTGCAGTCATTCTAGAAGTATAACACAGCACCTTTCAAAATGCCACTGTTTTTTTCAACAAAACCATAACTTTTTTCTAAAAATTTCATAAATCCGGCACTTATACGCCCAGATCCGTCTCAAAACCGGGCAGTTCCGTGCTGTCACAAACCCCGTCCGCAAGGGCATTCTGCCGCAGCACTTCATAAAGCCCGGCCTTTGCAAACTCCCGGTACGGCATGGTGTAAAACACCGAAACCAGACCCAGTGAAAAAATCCCCGCGATCTCCCAGAAAAGAAAGGACAGATCCATTTTCAGCATCGCCATCTTCTGCCCTTCTGACATTTTTGTGCTGAGCTGTGCCGCCCTTTTATACTGCATGGTCGGATTTTCCGCAAGAATATACGGAATCAGGCTGTACTCATAATGCTTTATAATGCCCGGTACGACAAGCAACAAACCATGCCCTATGATACTGACTGTACGGTAAAACATCGCCGCTGTCACATGCATCGTATAGTGATTCCGAAACACATACAGAATCATGCCGATGTTGGCTGTCCTTTTCCGGTTGCACATAAAAAAACGTTTGGAACTGACCTTCACCGGATTACCGATACAGAAGATGACCAGCAGACCAAGCACCACGATCACGATCGATGCTGTGACCGCAAAGACAAAGACCAGCAGATTCAGCTGTTTCTGTACAATGCTGATCTTATATTCTGCGATCGGATTGCGGTCTTTCAGATCATCTTTCAGTTCTCGCATCCGCTGCTCTGACATCTCAAGCCCGGATGCATTTTCTGCCTGGATCCTGCCGATACCGATGCCCGCACTGCCGATCCATCCGGTCAGCATCGTCGTCAGAAGACAGACTGCAACCGCCGGCCAGTAACAGTTTTTCAGAAGTTTTCGTGCTTTTTTCTTAAGATCACGTATCGTCCATATCATACGTTATAAATGATCGAACGGCCAACCTGCTTCGCCGTCTCTTCATCCTTCAGTCTTTTCGTCAGTTCCAGTGCAAATGCGATCGCCGTTCCCATGCCGCGGCTCGTGGTAATGTGCCCGTCTGTTACGACCGGAACTGCAAGCACTTCGGCTCCGGTCAGACGGCTTTCAAATCCCGGATAGCAGACGGCTTTTTTCCCTTTCAGAAATCCGAGTCACCAAGCACGCTCGGTGCCGCACAGATCGCCGCAATCCCGCGTTTTTCCTGGTCTGCCTTTTTCAGTGCCTCCGTCAGCTTTTCACATGCCGCAAGATTCGTCGTGCCCGGCATACCGCCCGGCAGCACCAGCATATCCAGTTTATCCGGATCGCACTGTACGATATCTTCGTCCGTATCTAAAGCGATCCCATGTGCTCCCGTCACTTTCTTTTTCCCATTGATGCTGATCATGGAAATATCGATCCCGGCTCTTCTTAAGATGTCAACCACCGTCAGCCCTTCGATCTCTTCAAATCCATCTGCAAGAAAAATCCCAACTCTACTCATTTTATCCTCCGTTCCGGTATCTGCATACCCTGTTATTTCCTGTTGATCTATCTGACATTCTACCAAAAACAGACGCTTCTTTCCAGTCCCAATCTACTTGTACTTGCACTTTTTTGTTTTCTGCGATATTCTTTTTTCAGGAGGTACTGATTTATGGAAATTGAACGAAAATATCTGATCGATGAAAAATCTTCCTGCGGATCTTGAATCCTGCCGCAGTGTTCTGATCGAGCAGGGCTATCTCTGCCGCAAACCGGTCGTCCGCATCCGCCGTCAGGACGACGACTATATCCTCACCTACAAATCCGGCGGCCTGATGGCACGGGAAGAATACAACCTGCCGCTCGGTGCAGAAGGTTATGCCCATCTGAAAGAAAAAATCGACGGCAAACTGATCTCCAAGAGACGTTATCTGATCCCTATGGAGAATGGTCTTACCATCGAACTGGATGTATTTTATGAACCCTGCAAAGGCCTGCTTCTTGCCGAAGTCGAATTCCCGGACAAAGCAAGTGCCAATTCTTTCTGTCCGCCCGCCTGGTTCGGGGAAGATGTCACATTTGACGGGCGTTACCACAACAGCTATTTAAGCCGCTGAATCTGTTTACTTTCCTGCTTTTTGCAGAATATCTTTTGCCGTGTATTTTGGCGGTGCGACGCGAATATACCTTTTTGCCAGATACCGCCGTTCTCTGCGGCATCCTCGCCTTAAGAACATCGTGTACCATCTTACAATCATCCGTTTCCACGGATTTTTACTGTTTTTGTTTTTCATTACATAACGCAAATATTTCCATTTCATTCTGTCAATTCCCACTTCTCTTCCTCAAACTCTGTTATTTTCCCCAAACCCAAGGCTTTTATGTTATACTCAACTGTGAAGATGTCAGGGGCAAACGTCCAAAACCACGATATGTCTGCACAGGAGCCGTTTTATGGCTTAATGGCATTTTTCACTGCATCACCAACAACAAATATACTATATGGGAGGTTCTTCATGAACACAAACGATCTTGCAAACCGTCTGAAATTTCTCCGTGCAAAAGCAAACTACACACAGTCCTATGTCTGCTCAAAAATCCATCTCAGCCGTTCTTCCTACAGCAACTACGAAAACGGCCTGCGTGTGCCACCTCTGGATATACTGAAGCTTCTGGCAGAATTTTATGATACCTCACTTGACTATCTGGTCGGCATGACCGACTGTCCGGAGAAATACCCCTTTGCCAGTGCCGAAATGTATCTCCTCTTTGCAACCTGCCAGGATATGCCTCCCCGGCACTGAACGAAGTCTTATCTTATGCCTGTTACAGAAAACAGATGGAAAAACACTGAGCCATTTCTTTTATAATCTTTTGTTATTATAATATCTTTTCTCTTGTTTTGCAATATGTGGCTTTGCAAAATGAACCTGCTGAGCCTTTTTATTCTCATTTTCCCCATATAAAGTTTTGGCGGAGGTATCAACTCATGTCAAACACAAATTATCCCAGACAACTGCAGCAGCTTGGGCTGAATATCGCCCGTTACCGCAAACTGCGCGGACTCACACAGGAGGAACTTGCCGCCCTGATATCGATGAGCCGGACACATCTGAGCAATCTGGAAGCTCCGGGAAAGATCACTTCGATCTCCCTTGAAAAGCTGTTTACGATTGCAGACGTTCTGAACGTTTCTCCCGCTTCTCTTCTGTCTTTCGACTGATTTTCGAAGTTTTGGCATTTTTACCTGTTCTCCCCATATATTTTACAGGTTGTACTTGTTTTTATTATAACAGCTGCCTCTGAGCGATACAAGTATAAATTGTATGATATTGGAGAAGGAGAGGTTACAAATGAAAAATCGCATTCGTGAATTACGTGCCGAAAAGAATATCACACAACTTCGCCTCAGTCTGGAGCTGGAAGTATCTCAGGAAACCGTCAGTGCGTACGAAAACGGAAAGCATCTGCCAAGTCTGAAATCTCTGATCAAAATGGCAGATATTTTCCATGTCAGCACCGATTATCTGATCGGACGCTCTGATGTAAGAAAACCATCCGCAACAAGTCCTCTTCCCAACGAAGACATTGCACTGCTTGATTGTTTTCACGATCTGGATACGGTTGACAAAGCAAGCTTGTCGCCTATGCTCAGGGATTGTCCGACAAATCTCTGAAAGATTAGGGCAAAAAAGAACACGTTCGCTTCGCCGGAAGATCCGGTAAAGTGGGCGTGTTCTTTTCTTATGCATCTAAAAATAATGTCTCAATAAAGTTTTAATCCATGGAGATGCTGGAAAAATCCGGTGTTCCCATCAGGTCAAACGGGGTGCTCTGGTATACATAATAATTCAGCCAGTTTGTATACAGATTGTTTGCATGTGCTCTCCACAGAAGCAGCGGTTTGTTTTTGCAGTCGTTATTTTCATAATAATTTTTCGGCATCTGGATATCCATTCCTTTTCCAAGATCCCTCTTATATTCTCCATCCAGAGTCACACGGTCGTATTCCGGATGTCCCATGATAAAGATCTTTCTTCCGCCGTCTGCCATACCGAGGAAAAATCCTGCCTCATCGGACTCTGCAAGAATCGTGATCTCCTTTGTCGCACGGATGTCATCGATGGAAACTTCAGTATGTCTGGAATGTGGTGCAAGAAAGACATCATCAAAGCCACGCACCAGCGGGATCTTGCGGTTCAGCACGCGATGCCAGAACAGACCGAACATTTTCTGCGGAAGCTGTCTTTTCTTCAGACCGTAAAAATGATAGAGAGATGCCTGTGCCGCCCAGCACAAAAAGATGGTGGAGGTTACATGCGTCTCACTCCAGTCCATGATCTCCGTGATCTCTTTCCAGTAATCCACCTCTTCAAACTCCATATTCTCGACGTGCACCGGTGACAATCATGCCATCGTATTTATTTTCTTTCACATCCTGAAAATGCAGATAGAATTTATTCAGATGGCTGGTAGAGGTATTCTTGGATTCGTGACTGTTCATCGTTAAAAAGGTCACATCGATCTGGAGCGGCGTATTGGAAAGGGATCGCAGAAGCTGCAGCTCGGTCTCTTCTTTGAGCGGCATCAGATTCACGATCAGGATCTGGATCGGACGGATATCCTGATGCATCGCCCGATTCTCATCCATCACAAATATATTTTCTCTTTCCAGTATTTCTTTTGCGGGCAGATCGCCCTGAACCTTGATCGGCATGATAATTCTCCTCCTTCAGTTGTTTCGTTTTCTGTGGCACCGTCGTCTTATTTCTACATAAGTGGTGCAAATACACGCAGGATACTTCCTGCGATCTTGTCAAAGCTCTTTTGCTTTTTGTAATCTTCCTGTGTGATCTTCTGACATTTTTTCAGTGTTTCCTGGAAATCGTTCTCAACCGCCGGGGATTTCACTGTTCTCATATAAAAAAGCTGCACATTCAAAATGAAGATACAGGCTGCGGTAGTCCATGTTGATGGTTCCGACCACGGCCTTGCGGTCATCGCTTGTAAATACTTTTGCATGCACAAAGCCCGGTGTATATTCATAAATCTGCACACCGGCATCGAGCAGTTCATTGTAGTACGTTTTCGCCAGGACGAAAGCATACCATTTATCCGGCACGTGCGGCATAATGATGATCACTTCCACTCCGCGTTTTGCCGCAAATTTCAAAGCTGTCATCATCTCATTATCCAGTATCAGGTAAGGTGTCATGATATGTACATACCGTTTTGAGGTATTCAGAATATCCATATACACCATTTTTCCTACGTGTTCTCCGTCAATCGGACTGTCGCCGTAAGGAATCACAAAACCTTCGCCGGAATGTTTTTCTCTTTCGTATATGACATCCAGATACGGATCAAACTCTTCTACTTTTTCGCTTTTGGCCACGTTCCACATCTCCAGGAACATCAGCGTAAAGCTTCGCACTGCGTCTCCTTCCAGCATGATCGCCGTATCTTTCCAGTGCCCAAAACGGATCTTGCGGTTCACATATTCATCCGCCAGGTTGATGCCGCCGGTAAATGCCACTTTGCCGTCGATCACCACGATTTTTCGGTGATCGCGGTTGTTCTGATGTGTGGACAGAGCCGGCCGGATCGGTGAAAACACACGGCAGGCAATCCCTTCCTGTTCGAGTTTTTTCGGGTAATTCGGCGGCAAAAGCGATACCGTACAGGTACCATCATACATGAAACGCACTTCAACACCTTCGGCTGCCTTTCGTTTGAGCACTTCCAGCACCCGATCCCACACGTAGCCTTTCGCCACAATAAAATACTCCATGAAAATAAATTTCTCTGCTTTTTCCAGCTGACGGATCAGTCTTCAATCTTATCTTCCCCACAGCTGAAGTATTTGACGCCGGTGTTTTCATATGCCGGAAATCCGCCGTATTCACAGACATAATGTGCCAGCGATGCGACCTCAGAATCTTCTTCTTTGAGCTGCTCCTGCACAGCTTCATCCTGTGTCCAGTGTTTCTTCGTCGTTTCGTGCATGTGCTCCAGCCTTGCATTGAGCCACCGCACTCCGACTGAAACTCCACAAAAATATAGAGCAACACACCAAACACCGGTGCCACCAGCATGATCGTCATCCATACCATCTTAAAAGCCGGATTGCTCCGATTATTTGTTAAGTAAATAACAAGAATAACTGCTCCCACCTTCACGACAGAATCGATGAAATACATCTTGCCCTGCAGATACGTGTATCCCGCGATCAGAAAGCCAAACTGCAACAGGATCAGCAGTATGATAATACCGGTCCTGCCGAAAATCACACTGGCAATACCGCTTTTTCCTTTTTCTACCCTCGTCTTCGTCTGAATCTCTGTACCGACTGCTTTTTTTCTTTCTCTGCCATGCTATTCTCACCTCTGTTCCAGCATACCAAGGAAATCTTCTTCTGAAATAACAGGTATCTCTAATTCTTTTGCTTTCTTGTTTTTTGAAGTAGATGACTGTGTGTCATTGTTGATCAGATAATCCGTTTTTGAAGTGACAGAACCTGTGACTTTTCCGCCTTTTTCTTCAATTTTTGCTTTCAGCTCATTGCGGTTTGCAAAAATGAACCAGTGAGCCTGTGATCACAAAATTCTTGCCTGCAAAGATCTGTTCTGTTTCATTTGGCACATATTCTTCCAGATGGATCTCCCCAAGCAGATCATCCAGTTGCTCTGCCCTTTTCGCATCCCGGAAATAATCGGCAACCGCTGCTCCGATCACCTCTCCAATGCCATCTATCCCCGCCATCGTCTCGGCATCTGCAGTGCGGATCTTTCAGATCATAACCAAACGCCTTACAGATCATCTTCGCATTTGCAACGCCGATGTTCGGGATTCCAAGGCTGTAGATCAGCCGCGGCAGTGTCGTATTTCTTGCCTGCCCGATTCCTGCCATCAGTTTTTCGTAGGATTTTTCGCCAAATCCTTCCATCTCAACGATCGCATCTTTATATCGGGAAAGCCGGAAAATATCTGCAAATTCATGGATAAATCCGCTTCCGATAAATTTTTCCAGAGTCGCTTCCGACATTCCTTCCATATTCATCGCATCTCTGCTGACAAACAGTGCAAAAGATTTGATTTTCTTTGCCTGACACTCCGGATTGGTGCAGTATAAGGTCTCCACATCTGCCGTCCTCTGGATCCTGGTTACGCCGCCGCACACCGGACAGGTCTGCGGAATCTCTATGTTTCCGCTTCTGGTCAGGTTTTCGGCGATCTGCGGAATGATCATATTGGCCTTATAAACCTGAATGGTATCACCGATGCCAAGCTGCAGTGCCTTCATAATGCTGAGATTATGTACACTGGCACGGCTCACCGTTGTTCCTTCCAGCTCCACCGGTTCAAAAATCGCAACCGGATTGATCAGCCCGGTTCTTGACGGACTCCATTCGATCGAGAGCAGATGCGTTTCCTTTATCTCATCTGCCCATTTAAATGCAAAGGCATCTCTTGGAAACTTTGCCGTCCGTCCAAGGGAAATGCCATATGCGATGTCATCATAGATGGCTACCAGTCCGTCCGACGGAATCGGATTGTTCTCGATTTCTTCTGCAAACCAGGCAACGGTTTCTTCCACAGTCTCCCTTGTCACCATTTTGTGCTCTACCACATTGAATCCCTGCTCCGAAAGCCATATAAACTGCTTTTCTCTGGAATTTTCAAAATCCACGCCGTCCGCACGCACTAGGGAGAATGCAAAAAACTGTACATGGCGTCTGGCAGTGATCTCATTATTCAGCTGACGCACAGACCCACTGCACAGATTTCGCGGATTTTTGTATTTTGCATCCACATCTGCAATCTCTTCATTGATCTTCTCAAAATCTTTATAAGAAATAACCGCCTCTCCGCGAAGGACCAGCTCGCCCTTATATGGTATCGTAAGCGGAACATTTTCAAAAACTCTGGCATTGTTTGTGATAACTTCCCCAATCTCACCGTTTCCGCGTGTGACTGCCTTAAAAAGCGTACCTTCACGGTATGTCAGTACGACAGTCAGTCCATCCATTTTCCAGGAGAGCAGCACTTTATGGGCACCGACAAAATCTTTCAGCACTTCGACTTCTTTTGTCTTGTCAAGAGAAAGCATCGGCTGCTCGTGTCGCTCTTTCGGAAGCTCTTCGAGCACTTCATAACCGACCTGTCTGGTCGGACTTCCTGCCAGGACGATCCCGGTCTCTTCTTCCAGTTTCTGGAGCTCGTCATACAGCCGGTCATACTCAAAATTGCTCATGATCTCACGGCTTTCCTGATAATAGGCTTTCCCTGCTTTTGTCAGAAGCTCTGTCAGCTCCTTCATTCTCTCGCGTTTTTTCTCCATGTTCCCCTCCTGCTCTTTCCTGCTTTTTTATTTCCTGCCCGTAACTGCCGGTAAAGTTCTTGCATTTCTGCTTCCGTCACATCCCGGTACTGTCCTTTTGGCAGATTACCAAGCTCAATGTTCATAACCCTCACCCGCACCAGTTTCTTCACACGACAGCCACAATACTCGCACATACGGCGGATCTGTCGGTTCAGTCCCTGCGTCAGAATGATACGGAAGCGGTATTTTCCGATCTTTTCCACCTTGCACGGTCTGGTTCTGGCATCCAGAACCGGGATCCCACCCCGGCTCATCTGCTCGACAAATTCTTCTGTGACCGGTTTATCCACCGTCACCAGATATTCTTTTTCGTGATAATTACCGGCACGCATGATCTGATTGATGATATCTCCGTTGTTTGTCACCAAAAGCAGTCCTCGGAATCTTTATCCAGCCTTCCAACCGAAAAAACGCGTGTCGGATACTGAAGCACATCCTCCACGGTCACATCGTTCCAGCGTCTGTCCGTCGTGCAGACTACGCCCTCTGGTTTGTGAAACGCCAGCAGAACCATTTTCTGCCCTCTGCTGCATCGTTTTCCGTTGACGGTGATCTCCATCTCGTCCGTTACCTTCCTGCCATTTTCTGCACGCACGCCGTCCACAAATACTTTTCCTTCTTCGATCAGGCGGTCTGCTTCACGCCTTGAGCAGACGCCCGCCTCACTTAAATATTTGTTCAGCCGCACTTCCTGGTGTATATCTTTTTTCTTCGAACTCTTTTCTCATGCGATTTTCTTTTTTTGCCGGCATGTTCTTCTCTCCCGCTCTTTTAAAAGTATAGTACAGTATAACACGTTGTACAACTGCCGTCAAA
>ENA-OQER01001129-OQER01001129.1-human-gut-metagenome-genome-assembly--contig:-NODE-1129-length-13542-cov-3.691987_pt1 | contig 13542 bp, 19 predicted proteins | sample MGYA00242797_ERZ504639 | MGnify/ENA primary metagenome ERZ504639 (study PRJEB26092, sample SAMD00036306) | human gut metagenome | host: Homo sapiens | study: EMG produced TPA metagenomics assembly of...
AAAACGCCAGAGCAGCATGCTGTTGAACAGGGATTTGTAAAAGCAGCCTGAAGTTTTTGAGAGATTCAAGTCCTGAAACAAACACAGGGCCTTATTTGGTATGCGAAAATTCGAATTTGGCATCTTTTACTGCCCTTGTTCTTTACTTGGTGTAAGCGATGGCAGAGTTATAAGTGGTGAATACTGAACACAAACCGTTCGATTTTGTTCTTATCAGCCACACGTACTATTGACTTTGCTTAATTGGTCTGGAGCAATCCACAATCCAAAACTTGTTTTTTGTGGAAAGAAGAAATTTTGAAACTAGCAACCATTATTACGCTTTTCAGACAGTAATGAGATAGCTTCTCCGAGAAGATTGTGAATCTCAGGTCGGTCTGCTATTTTAGCATATAGACCCTTCATATTTAGCAGAAGATAGTCTAGCCGACAGATTTGACGATCGAGCTCTAATTGCTTATAGAAATCAGTTACTTCACTTGGTTGTCCATCCACAACCCTTATGTAATATAGTTCATCTCTAAAAAAAGCATTCCGTATACCATCGTGATCTGGATGTAATAATGATCGAATCTCAGGTTCTATTAAGAAGTCGCTCTTATTATGGTTGCATGTCTGACAAGATAATACGATGTTGCTAATATCCCCTGCAGCCGCTTTATTAACAAAGCAGTCTGCTGATTGGGGGATAAAGTGATCGATTTCAAACATTGTCTTTGGAATGATTTTTATCGAAGTACCACAATAGGCACACTTTCCATTGTAGATTTTTATAAAGTCTTTCTTGTAGGTGCCCTCATTCTTTGAAACATACGCATGAATATCCTTTGCACGTGGGTGCTGTGTACGGAATGAATCCATGAAAATTTTCTTGTCTTCTAATATGTTGCCATATCCGGGGCAATATTCTGTATCTCTGTAATCTTTACTCATTGATTATTTTTGACATCTCCTGAAAAGCGAGTACAAGTTTATCGATATCTGCTGCGGTAAGACTATCATATGCTGCGGTGCCATTCAAGGAACCAAGTACCCGTTCTTTTATAATCGGCTCCCAACTGTCGTTGCTCTTAAATCGAATTGCCAAATTGCGATAAATTTTCACTTGTTCAATTGCATGTTTGATAATATCAGGAAGAATATGATCATAGTATTCCTTTGCAGCTAATCCACATTTGGGATTGAATTTTGCAATGGTTTTGACAGAATCATCCTCACCATTTTGAGTAATAACTACAACTTCGATAAATGGAAATTGCTTTTTTAAAATAATCTTGAACTCTTCTCCGGAAAATTTCCCATCGGTTGCAGAATTGTTTTCAAAAAGCCGCGAGTCAATCAGAATGATATTTGCCGTAGCCACTTGAGGATTTTCTAGTAGACTTTTGTATCCTTCAGCTGGTTTGAATTCGTGTTCAGATATATTAAGGACTATATCACTTTGCAGAGCGTTTTTTAAGTCTTTGTCTAAATATTCGCTTAGTTGTGAATCGATGTCATCATCGATATAAAGTAAATTATATTCCTCCATTACAATGAACCTCCAATTGAAAACTCGGCAAAAAATCCTTTTGTACCGCGAATATCCAAAATTTGACCACCAGACATATTTACGGTGTTATTGACGATCCACATTCCGAGACCATGACCGTTTTTTCGGGTTGTTTCGTGAACCTCTAAAATTTTCATAGGATTGTTCTGATACTTTCGGGCTAAGCCTACACCATTATCGGAATATGAAAATTTCAGCAAACCATCTTCTAATGAACCCTGAATTATAATATTCAGATGGTTGCTCTTTTCATTTTGCTGAATACTATTTAGTATAAGATTGTCAAAAATAACATGAAGCACGTCCTCAGATAGATAGTACTCAATATCAGAAGCTACTCTAATACATATCGATATCCACGCATAATCTCGTTCCCAACTCTCTTTTATACGGTTTAAAAGTACTATTATAGATTGCATTCCAGGCTGAAATTGACGCTTTTCGATTTCTGAAAGCATTGTATCCATAAAAGAAACAATCTTAGCACATTTTTCACGTCCCTTTTCAAGAAGTACGGGAACATTTTTATACGCCTTCTTTGTCTTTTCTGGCGATAAAAGCTCATCCCACATTCCATATTCTTGCAGTGCGGCAATAATATATCTGTATTCGCTGAAATCGAATTACGATCGTTTCTCATTTCATGGGCAATAGAAGAAGCTTTCAGGCCGGTTGTTGCAAGCACATTTAGAATACGGATGTCATACTTATAACGTTCCTCTACATTCGTCCGCTCTTGGCGAGCATCTTGACTTTCTTGGCGGTAGCTCTTGATTTCGTCAGCGAGTTGCATAGATTCTTGCACGGTAAGCGTAGGAACCAATTTTGGATTTTGAACGACTTTATCTGAAACGGGAGTTTAGCAGGAATGGAAACAGATTCATTCTTGACATTAATATGTCTTACGATATCTTGACGGTACCGCTCAAACTCCTTAAATCCCAGCAAAATAATATCAACAAAGAGCTGATAATAAATATTTTCATCCAGACCTTGTCTATTAGATAAGTCTTGAAGCATCGCGTTGCGCCTTTTGTCGATTTCTATCTTTCCCGATATCTGGTTTTCACGAACTCTCCAAGCTCCTGTGGGATGTGAAGCTGCAGCGGGTGATTTACGGGAACGTTTTCCAAAACCTAACCAATCTTTTTTTCCGTCATAGGCGGATATACTGAAGGCATTTCTATACAGAATCACTCCGCCTGGCATTGGCGCAGGTAAACCGTGATGTTTATACAAAAATTTTTCACATTCAATGGATGATGGCTTCATACAAAAGAAAAAAGTGCCTGAGAAATCACCTAATTGAGATGCAATGTCTTCCAATTGTTCTTCCGTTAAATCATAATTGGATAATCCGGTTAGCTCGGTAACGATATCAACTTCACTTTCTTTTCTTTGGAGATTTATATTTGGACAATAATCCTGAGCAGAATCCAAAAATTCATCCGAATCAATTACTGTGTTCAGTGTTTTTTCATGGCTGTTATAATTTATAGAAATGCAAGAAAGACAATTCACGCCAAGAACTGGTTGAGGAAGATAGAAGGGAATATCGCCAGAAAAGTCTGGATGTGTCACAGAGATGTTCATAGCCCTGTCATTATAGGTTTTCGACAAGAAATTGACGAGATTTTCAATTTTCTTTTTGCCCCACTTTTCGCGCAATCCAGAGATTTTGATAGTAGTTCCCACGGATAATTTTGTTGAATCCTGCCGCATGGAAGATGAATTCCAATCTGTTTCCCAAATTATTCCTGCATTGGAATCCTTCTTTGTTTGAATCATTACATGATTGCCGAGTCGTGCCAAGGCAAAACGACCAACGCCTTTTGATCCGGCCAAAACTCGCTTCCGATTATTTGCATCAAAATTTCATAAGATTTATCGCTTTTTCCAACATGCATCCATGCCGTCTGATATTATTTTCGTCCATTCCTTGTCCGTCGTCAGCAATAACAAGCTGATCTCCTGAAAAAGAAATGTTCACATGCAGAGCTCCGGCGTCATAGGAATTTTTGACTAGTTCAAGAATAGCGGATTCGTCGTTTGTGAAGTTGTTCACACCCAGCAGATACGCAATTGTGCTGTCTTCAATTACATATTGTAAATGTTCCATGAAATCAAATCTCCTCAACTGATAGTCGTTGATATCTTTGCAAGTTATTCGCTTGGATTTTCCGCTAACACTTAAGCCTTGGTTTGAAATATACTCCAAAAAATCTTTGCTTTGAAGGATTGTTAGCGCGTCTTGTAGACTGGATTTACCATCGGAAACGGTTATATAGATACCGGAATATGGGATGTCATCAGCTGCCAAATAATATACCTCAACAGTATTTGTTACTACTGTTGAGAGAAGAAGTTTTTCCTGATGGAGATGGCTTAAAGCCTGTGAGCGACCATATTCGTACCACTTTGCTGATTTGTCAGCATCACGCACAATGAGTTTGTCTTTGAAAGCGAGTAGGTGTTCGTATGTGTTTGGAAATCGAGATTTAAAATCATCTTCTTCATAGCGCATCAGGGTATCTTTTTCATCATAATAGTACGGGAAAATTATTTGTTCTTTTACATTGCGCCGGAGAGAGCGTGGAGCGGCACCTTTTCTTAAACATCCCGGTTCAATAGAGCTTCTTCTTTTACAATAAATGCCTTATTTAATTGAGTTGCAACGGCTATAGATGCGTGATACCTGCTACCAAACCGGATTGTTTTTTTTCTGTTAATATCAGTATTCAAAAAAACCCATTTATCGCCTAAAAGTTTTTTTTTTTCACTTGAACGCTATTTGCTTTCGATGTGGCACGATAATTAATAGTTGCTATATTATCTCTGCTTTCATAAACCAGAATGCTGCTTGATGTAAGCGTATCTTCAAATAATTGACTATTGGGATATTCCCATACGGTGCTGATGCCAGGAAGAAGTTTTTTTTCGTATATCGTCTGCAAAAACATTCTTGTAAATATTGCTTGGAATCAATTGAACCATCTTTCCACCAGAAGCAAGTAAGTCGACACCTTTTTCTAGGAAAGCATAGCAGTAGTCGAATTTCCCCTTTTTACAAGTTCTAAAATTTTGACGGATGAATTTCGATTTGTTTCATCAATATCGTGATATGAAATATACGGAGGATTTCCAATAATAAAATCAAATTTAATATCTGTAGTCCACTGAAGTGCATCTGTGCACACAAACGACCAATTGACGGTTGAAATTCCATAACTCCTTACGATTTCATTGAGATCGCTGATGCATTGATCGTACAATTGTGGATCAAGTTCAATACCATAAATGTCAGCAGACAGTCCAGAGGAAATATTATTAACATCGATATTCTGCGTGAGAGCATCCTCAACGTATCGCTTGACAATTTGTTTAATAATATTACCAGATCCAAATGAATACTCTAAAACTTTTTTCCCAAATAAGTCACGAGAATAACCTGCCAAATCGAGCATGTCGTCTACTTTGTTTAAGGGGGTAAACTTTTGGCACTTCTTTTTATTGCGTTCATTAGCTATAATTGGATTCATGACTTACCTCGAACTCTCAAATGTATTTCGCTTTTTACATGTATGAATTGACAAACAAGAAATCATTGATGCAAAATTTTCTATTAATAGTTTTTTGTTGACTTTTGAATTACATATGTCAACCGGCATAGAAAGGTGCACTATTATAGTATTGCCTTTTGAATCTTTTCCAGAATCGTCTGATCAGCCGGGAGCCACGGAACAGAATCAAGTTCCTCTTTAGTCAGCCAGCGTGCAGCCTCGGCTTCTTTCAACACCAGCTCGCCGGAAACTACTTCGCACCAGAAACAGTCCATGGAAAGACGAAAGGTCGGATAATCGTATTCAATGGTGCCAATCAAATCGTCTACCGCGATCTCGGTATCCAGTTCTTCCCGGATCTCTCGTTTCAGTGCCTGCTGCGGGGTTTCACCCGGCTCGATTTTGCCGCCCGGGATTCCCATCCGCCCTTGTACTCGCCGTAGCCGCGGGCGGTGGCATAAATTTTATGTTTCGTCTGAATATCGTCGCAGATCACAGCTGCAACAACGCGAACAACCTTCATGATATTCTCCTTTTAACCGACCACCAGCTTGTTGGTCTTTTTGAGAAACTTTGCAGGGATTGGGCGGTTCAGCCGCCATGTGATATTCATGGGGCGGGAGCCCTCGTGTTTCACATAGTTCACCGTGCCCAGATAGGTATACGCTCCTGCACCGCCAAAACGGGCCTCTGCCTTGAACTCGCGCACGAACAGCAGCACCCGGCTTCCTTTTTCCCGGTGATGGATGTAGCGCTGCCCGGTGGCAGAGTTTTCGGCGGTGGTGCTCTGGCTCTGCCAGTGGAAAAGGCTTTCGTTGATGGAATAATCCTTGTACATGGTGGTGGGGGAGTAATCCTTGTCCGCTTTGTTCAGGGTCACAAAGAATACGTCCAGCTGCTTTTCCGGCAGCCACTTCACGCCCTCGCGGACAGTGGCAGGCTTCAAAAAGTCCAGCGCCACCAGCAGCTGGTCACGGGTATAAGTACAGTGCAAATCCAGCGGACAATCAAAGCCCACATCCACCGGCTCGTCAATAAAATCGATGCGGTCATATTGATACTGCAAAAGTGCCTGCAGCTCCCCCAGCAAAACGGGACTGTCCGAGAGAGCATACAGGTTATCGAGAACTTCTTCATCCTCCCAGCTTTCTGCAGTTTTGCCCCAGAGGGTCACATAGAACATCTGCAGCATCCGCTTCTCTACTGGCGATAGAGCCGCAAAGTCGGTGTTGTCCAACTTTGGCAGAAGCTCCAGCAAAAAACGGATCCACCTGCGGGAATCCACGACTGCAAAGCGTGCAAGGGCTTTGGTCATGGTCTCTTCCAAAGGTTCTGCAAAATCGGATGCCGCCCCTGCGCGGACGCACAGCCGGCTGAAGCAGACCTTTTTGCTGTAAATTGCACGCGGGTCAAGATGATAGTAGTCGAGGAAGTTCCTGAGTGTCAGGGGTAGACCGGTATCCTCGGTAAAGGCAGTTGCCCGCGCCACAAGCCCGGAGGTGCGGTCATAGGAGGCGCTGATATTGTCCAGCACATATTTTGCGGCGATCTTTTCCAGCTGGATATAACAGCCTTGGGCGCAGAGACAAACCCCTCTTTAATCTCTCGGCTGACGCTGTGGGTGGTGTTGGAGAGCAGGGCCGTAAACTTTTCCTCGAAATTGTACTTCTTGTTTGCCTGCCCGATGAAGTCCAGCACGGTCAGGCATTCCTTGTTTTCAGCCAGACGCAGGCCGCGGCCCAGCTGCTGCAAAAACACGGTCAGCGACTCGGTGGGGCGCAGGAACAGCACGGTGTTGACTTCCGGGATGTCCACGCCCTCGTTATAGATGTCCACTACAAAAATGAAGCGAATCTCCCCGGAAACGAGCCGCTGTTTGACGGTGTTGCGTTCCTCGTCGGAGGAATCCCCGGTCAGCGCCATGGACGGGATGCCATGGGTATTGAAATAGTCCGCCATGAACCGGGCGTGCTCGATGGAAACGCAGAACCCAAGCCCCTTCACTTCATCGATGTCCGTAACATATTTCAGGATGGAGCTCACCACAAGGTCGGCACGGCGCTGTGCCACCATGCCGCTGAAGGCGTACAGGTTGGACAGTTCGGCCTTGTCATAACCGCCGGTGCGCCATTTCAGGCTGCTCAAGTCGGCCGTGTCGGTCACACCAAAATATTGGAACGGACACAGCAGCTTTCGGTCGATGGCTTCCGGTAGGCGAATCTCGGCGGCAACGCGCCCACCGAAATAATCCAGAATGCTCTTGCCGTCCATACGTTCCGGGGTAGCGGTCAGTCCTAGCAAAATTTGCGGCTGGTAATACTCCAACAGCTTCTGATAGGTAGGCGCGGCGGCATGGTGAAACTCATCCACCACGATGTAATCATAAAAATCAGCCCGGTTTTGGCCGTGAAATCCTGCGAGTTGAAGGTCTGGATGGAGATGAACAGGTGGTCGATGCTGTCCGCCTTGTAGTTGCCGACCAACAGCTCACCGAAATTGGCATCCTTCAGCACGGCACGGAAGGTGTACAGACTCTGTTTCAGGATCTCTTCCCGATGCGCCACGAACAGCAGGCGGCAGGGCTTGCCGGGATGCTGTTTGCAGAACCGCTTGTAGTCCAGCGCCGAGATGACGGTTTTGCCAGTGCCGGTGGCGGCCACCACCAGATTGCGGGTGTGCCCGCGCACGGCGCGCTCAGCTTCCAGCTTGTCCAAAATTTCCTGCTGGTAGGAATAAGGCTGAATATCCAGTGTGTAAATGCCGCTGTGGTCGGTCTCGCTGTACTTTTCGGCTTTCAGGGCACGCGCAAGGCGCTCCCGCTGGCCTTCGTCGTAGTACTCAAACTCGCCGGCGTTCCAGTAGCTTTCAAACGTGGCGGCGATCTTATCGATGGTCTCCGGCAGGTCTTTCCGGGTCACTTTCACGTTCCATTCCAGCCCGCTGGAAATGGCCGCGTTGGACAGGTTGGACGAGCCGACATAGGCTGTTGTAAAGCCGGTGTCCCGGTAGAATACATACGTCTTGGCGTGGAGCCGGGTGCGCTTGGTGTCGTAGCTGACCTTGATTTTGGTGTTGGGCAGCTGGCGCAGTTCTTCGATAGCCTTTACATCGGTGGCACCCATATAGGAAGTGGTGATGATGCGCAGCTCGCCGTCGTTCTGGGTGAACTGCCGCAGTTCGTCCATGAGCAGGCGCAGGCCGCTCCATTTGATGAAGGACACCAGCATGTCGATGCGGTCAGCGGATACGATCTCCTTCTTCAACTCGGTGTACATCTGCGGCTCGTGGATGGCCCCGGTAAACAATGAGCTTTGCGCAAGGGACGTTTCCGGCCGCTCGATGTCCTTGGCAGCTTTTCCGGCGGCAAGGCGTGGGTCATTTTTCCATAAAAGCGCAAGAAGCTGCTCTGCCTGCCGGTCAACGCCCAGTGCGGCAAAGTCAGCTTCTTTGGTGGTCGTCTGGATGATGCTCACGATCTGGTTTGCCAGCTCGATCTGTGCTTCGATGCCGCCGCCGTTGTCCTGTACGTTGTCAAGGCCCTTCTGCACAACTTCGGTCAGGTACTGTGCCAATACCTTGGAGGCTTCGGCCGTGTCGATGGGCGCAGTGGACTTGCAGGCTTCCGGAACTTCCGAAAGTTCGCGGTTCAGCGCATTGTTGATGACCTGTTCGTACAGTCCGGGGTGCAGCATGATGACACTTCCTTGCAGTTTTCTTCTATTATAGCGCGGACAAAAGCCCTATTCAATGCTCACGATAAGGACGAGACATTGCTTAACCACTCAAAAACACAATAAACAGGCAGGCTGCTGACATATTTCTGTACTAATCTCTGGAAAGAAGTCAGAGAGGTGCAGCTGTGGTCTCTGCTGTGTAGATGGCGGTAAGGACTACTTGCGGCGTGTCATCAGGACCACCGAAGGCGGAAAATATGAGGACTACTGCGAAGAGCTTTCAGAGTGGGTGGAAGTTCCTGACCCGGACGATGATGACTGAACTCAAATGAACAAGACCCACAGATTGGGATGAGCATCCAATCTGTGAGTCTTGTTGTATCCATTAGCCGATACTTGTTGATACCAATTGATATCAATATACTGAAAACCAACAAAAAGTCAAGTAAATAGGACTGCTTTAGCCCTTACTTAATGCGGATTCTTAAAATTGGCCGTATTTTAAGGGAAAGATGGAGCGATTAAGGGATTACTTCAACCGCAGGTACACAGTTGATTTGCCTGCTCCCACGCGTTTCAACTCGCCGTTTTCAACGAGTTTCCGCAGGGAACCCTCAATGGAACTAAGGCTCAGCGAAGGACAGAGTTCCCGGATATCCTGCTTGGTAAAGCGCCCGATCTTGTTCTTCGTAGCATTCCGAACAACTTCAATGGCTGGAAGTTTTGTTTCCACGAGGGCAAAGCGTTCTTCAAAATCGCGGTATGCAGAGAGAATGGTTCCCAAAATATATTTGATGAATGGAACAACATCCTCTGTGCCCTCGTACCATCGCTTTGCGCCTGCGCAAGAGCGGAATAGTAGAGGTCTTTGTTCTTGGCAATCTTGGCTTCAAGCGAGATGTATTTCCCGACATAGAAACCGTTCTGATACAGCACCAGGGTCGTGAGAAGGCGGCTCATCCGGCCATTGCCATCGTTGAACGGATGAATACAGAGAAAATCATGGATGAACACAGGAATTGCGATCAATGGTTCTACTTCAAAGTTCCCGATCACACGGTTATATTCTTCGCAGATTCGGTCAAGAGCCGCTGGCGTTTCATAGGGAGCCAACGGGGTAAAAAGAACTTCGCTATGGCCATCGGGATAAGTTGCGCTGATATAATTCTGCACATTCTTTGTTCGTCCTGCGATGGGGTTGTTCATATGACTGTACAAGACCTTATGCAGCTGCAAAATATAATTCTGCGTAATCGGAATCACATCAAAATTTTCGTGAATGAGGTTCAGGACATCACGGTATCCTGCAATCTCCTGTTCATCCCGGTTGCGCGGTGTGGTTTTTTCTTCCACGAGCTGCTTGATTCGAGTGCTGGTGGTCACGATTCCCTCGATGGCATTGGAGGCTCGGTGCTTTGCACCTTTGCAATCTCGACCAGATGTTCCAGTTCTTCAGGACGCTGCTTCAGATAAGTTCCTGCTTACCCGCTTCTTTATAGATTGCAGCAATATAGCCGAGAATCTCGGAATCCCATTTTTGCTCTTTGATTTTGGAGTAATTGAATGCTCTCATGCCCTTACCGCCCTTTCTTTCCCTTAAAATATACTACATTTTAAGGGAAAGCAAGGCGATTAAGGGATTCTGCTCTAAAAAAGCTGGACATCGAGAAGAACAAGTATATACGGCGACAAACGCTGACTTAAAGTGAAGGGGAGGTGAGCTCTGCCCTAACAATGATATAAATGATACTAATTGGTGTTAGCAGGCTTCTGATATTCGGCCATGATCCTTCTTGCCCTACCGCGCGTGGTATCCTCAAAGGTCTCATCTTCGCTGAAGCGCAGCCAGAAGGATCTTCCATCAGGCAGGCATTGGTGCGCTTGACGATCTCCCACGCGTTGTAGTCAGGCAGGCCCATCATCTCCAGAATCTCCTTGCAGTCCATCCGATTCCGGGGAAAGATGCGCTTCTTTGCCCAGACGACCACATCGACCAGTGGGACTTTGCGGCTGCTGCCGATAAAGAGGTTCAAGGGCAGGTCGTACTGTAGCACGCCCTCATTGGCGCAGAGATACTGCCCATCTTCGCTCAGATGAGCGATTTCCCGTTCATCTAACATCAGTTTCAGGTAAGCCATATTTATACGCTCTTTAATAATTCTTTCCTCATGTGTGGAATCGCCCCATACCGTCCTTGCAGATAGCCCTTGGAGATGTTCTCACCTTTCCGGGGAGAAAACTCGGTCAGGGCGTAAATATCGGTCTGCATGGTCTTTTCATCCTTTTCTGCAAACCAAATCTGATCGCGTCGCAGCAACGTCAGGTCGAGAAGTCCGGTATCGTGCGTGGTGAAGATGAGTTGTGCATGGTTTGTATTGATAGCGGCATCCTGCACCATCTCGATCAGATGCCTTGTCAGCAGCGGGTGCATACTGGATTCGATCTCGTCTACTACCAAAACAGACCCGGATTCCAAAGCGGCAAGCCACATACCGATGTGAGAGAAGAAACGCTGTGTCCCAACGGATTCCTGCCCCAACGGGAGCCAGAAACCTTAGAAGTGCCATCTTCGGCATCGAGGGTGTGCAGTGCGGAAATGATAGGCTCTTCCTTGGAGCCTGTAATGCGGATGTCCTTGATACCGAGGTCTGCATACAGCATTTCATGCAGGATACGGCTCTTTTCAGAGCCGCCCTGCCGAATGGCAGACAATGTAGCATCCAGCCGCATTTCGGTTCCCATAAAGCCTGTCAGCTTTTCAAAGAACCACAGATACGCTTTTTCGGTCTGGGGGCAGTTCCACTCGTTGGAGCTGGACAGGTAAAGCCGGTTTTCTGCGGTGCGTCCGGCAAGGGTAAGCTGTTCCTGAACATTCTCGCGGAACTGATAACCATTGCTTCTCTGGAAAAAACCATAGCCTCCCGGCCGTTGGGCCAGTGATAGAGATATTCGGTCAGGACTTTGGACTTGTCAAACGAGAACCCATAGGCATACTTGATGCCGCCATAAAAATAGATGGCTTCAAAGCTGGTCGGCTGTGTGGGCTGGTCAGTGAAAGCAAACGGCTCCTGCGGAAGGGACTCGCCTTTCAGCAGCTTGGCATATCGGCCACAGACCATTTCCCGCATGAGCAGGAGAGCATGGAGAACATTGCTCTTCCCGGCTGCATTTGCGCCGTACAGTGCCAGCACAGGCACAAGCTGTTTCTTCTCGTCCGGCGAAATCAGGCAATCAGACAGACTTTTATCCGTAGATGCTTTCAAGCTGATAATAGCCGTGTCCTTGATGGAGCGGTGGTTGGTGACTGAAAATTGAAGCAGCATCGCGATTCCTCCCAGATGATTTTCTGAATCTAGTGTACTCTATTCTAGGCAGAAAGTCAAATTTTGATTTTGAAATTTGCAAATATTCAGCAAAAATCAAGAATAAAATCTAAAATATCGGCTTTTGATATCGTTCAGATGCTATCGGGAATCATTCTGCATACACGATCTCCCTCACCATCACTTCCTCGGCCTGCGCTTTCAGCCCGTTCATGTGCGCCACCCAGAGAAGCTGTGCGCGCTCTTTGTCCGGTACGGGGTACTTGTCTAACAGAGTGTTCATCGTGCGTTCCAGCCACGCGCAGGCCGTTTTCTGGACTTCCTGCAAATGCGGCCAGAGCGTACCGTTCAGCAGCATCTGGTTGTACAGCACAGGACGCTGATTCTTGAGATAGACCAGCCGCATCCGGCCATACTTGCCCAGCGGTTCGGTATCATCGGTCTGCGGCAGGGTGAGCAGGGGCAGCTGATACTCCCCGACCTGGGCGTAATGGATCTCGGTGCGGACGGCGTTCGTGTTCTTCATGGAAATTCTCCTTTGCATTTTCAACAGGCGTTGCGTTCTTTGTGGAAAACAGCGCTTACTTCTTCCGATTCTGTGCGGTCAGCCAGTTGCCCTGCGCCTGATAGTAGTGCTCCATCGTGGTGGGGGCGTTCAGGATGGTGGTGCGCAGATAGGCCATGATGTTCTTGATGGGCTGGGTGGTGCTGGACATCACATCGAAGATGTACTCAATGTTGTTGGCTGGTCAGCTTGTCCAGCCGCAGCCGGATGGCTTTGGTGGTCTGCGGCTGCTTGCCGACATACTGGGTCTGCCGAGAACAGCAGTACATCTCCACAATGTTGTCCAGCAGTTCCTCCAGCTTGTCGGGGTCGTACCGCTGGGCAAGGATGTCGATCTCCAAACGTTCCCGAAACTCCTCCCGTACCTGTGCTTCCATCTGGTCAAAATCTGCGGATTCGCCTGTCGGCCCTGATAGATTAGTACTTTGTCTTTTAGTATTTTGTTTATTAGTATTTTGTTGCGTTGCCTTTTCCAAATTGGGCTCAGCCAAATTGGAAAATCCAAAAATGGTGAAGAACAAGGTTTCATGCAGCTTTTCGGGCTTTTGGTTGCGGACGGGTTCGATGGCCCGCCTTCCTTGCCGGGAACGGCAGGAGCGTCCTCAACAGGCGATTCATAAACCTGATAATCGTAGTCGATGATCTGCTTTGGCATTGCGGACTTTCTGACGGCGGACGTAGCCGTGTTCTTCCAGTTCCAGAACAGCGGTGCGTACACTGTCCAGACCATCCTTGCAACCAACGGTCAGCCCTTTCAGGCTGTAATCCAATCGTCCGGCAGGGAGAGCATATAGGACAGCAGTCCCTTGGCTTTCAGGGACAGCCTCTTATCCTGCAGGTGGTGGTTGCTCATAACGGTGTAGTTGAC
>ENA-OQER01001130-OQER01001130.1-human-gut-metagenome-genome-assembly--contig:-NODE-1130-length-13533-cov-4.331866_pt1 | contig 13533 bp, 14 predicted proteins | sample MGYA00242797_ERZ504639 | MGnify/ENA primary metagenome ERZ504639 (study PRJEB26092, sample SAMD00036306) | human gut metagenome | host: Homo sapiens | study: EMG produced TPA metagenomics assembly of...
GAAAAGTGCGTACCAGAGGTATAAGACTTGCGAACAAACATGTCTTGCTGGCAGCCATGGCCTATAATCTGAAAAAGTTAATGAGACATGTTTGTTATAAATCCGCAATCCCGGTTGCCAAAGCAGCAACAATTGGTTGGATTATATAAAATTAGTAACCTTCAACTTGACCAGAACTTTCTGATAAGTTTTTCTTATCAGAATATCCCACAAAAGAGAGTTTTAATAATTTAATGCTAACTGTTCTAAAAAATATTCTTCCTTGAGGGAGGTTGTGCAACAAACACTGATATGGCGGCATCCTTCGCCGGGCAGTTCGGACTTCCTTCTTGGGGGCGTGCGCTCGGCCTACTTCATGATAAAGGAAAGGAACGGGCGGCATTCCAGCAATACATACGCAAGATGAATGGTTTGCCTACGAGTGACAAGAAGCGCTATGATGATCATACCCATGCTTTTGTGGGTGGAATATTGGCAAAAGAACTTATGGGAAAAGATGTTTCCCATCTTCTTGTAAACCAAATTATTTCTCATCACACGGGGTTACATAATTTCGGGGATGTGGAAAACATATTGAAAGAGAGGCTATTGTCCGAAGAAATAAACGAGGGTGACATTAGCATAAACAAACCTTTATTATTCCAAGAATTTATTGATTCACCTTTTTCTAAATTAAAGGTTGAATGGAAACACTTTCATCACCTTTCCCGTATGCTTTTTTCCTGTCTTGTAGATGCCGACCGACTCGATACAGAACGGTTTATGGATGTAGAGTCATGGCGGAAGCGGGGAAATTTGGCTACGCTTGTCGATTTGCTTCCACAACTGGAGGCATATATGCAAAAACTGCAATCGAATGCAGCCGATACGAAAGTGAACCGCATCCGCCGGCAAGTGAAAGAACAATGCAGTAGAACTTCTTTAAGCGAAAAAGGATTTTATAGCCTTACAGTTCCGACGGGAGGCGGTAAAACACTTTCTTCTTTGTTATGGGCCATGAAGCATGCTGTAAGCCATTCAATGAATCGTATCATCATCGCCATCCCATATACCAGTATCATTGTGCAAACGGCAGGGCTTTTGAAGGAAATCTTTGGTGAAGAAAATGTATTGGAGCATCATAGTAATTTCGACCCCGATGATATTAAGGACGAGGAAAATAGGGAAAAAGCAAAATTGGCTACAGAGAATTGGAACTATCCCATTATTGTCACTACCAATGTACAGCTTTTTGAATCTATGTTTAGCAATAAAACATCTGATTGCCGCAAACTGCACAACATGGCAAATTCAATTCTTGTTTTGGATGAGGTTCAGATGTTGCCAACCGGCTTCTTGCAGCCGATAGTCGATGCGCTGAAAGCGTATCAGGAAATGTTCGGGATTTCGGTATTGTTTACCACGGCAAGTCAGCCGGTATTGAGCGGTCTGATAGAAGGAACAAATCCTAAAGCTGATTTTAAGGGAATAGAACATATCAAGGAAATTATTCCGGAAGAATTTGCTTTGCATGACCAACTTCGCCGTGTGAAGTTGGCAATCGATGATACAGGAAGAACATACGATGAGATAGCTGCAAAGGTGTCTGAATATAATAAGGTGTTGTGCATAGTGAACACTCGTAAAGATGCCAAAGAGCTGTATGACCGTTTGCCCAATGACGGAGTGAAATTGCATTTGTCTAGAATGATGTGCCCTGCCCACTTACACGAAACTATTGGTAAAATAAAAACTTTATTGAAGGATGGGTTGCAGCCGATTGTCAGGGTCATTGCAACAACTTGTGGAGGCTGGTGTGGATATAGACTTTCCGGTTGTGTTCCGTCAAGAAGCAGGACTCGATTCTGTATTGCAAGCAGCGGGACGGTGCAATCGGGAAGGACGAAGTGCCATGGGACATACATTTGTGTTCAGTCTGGCTGCAGAGAAGCGAAACCCCTTCGGTTCAATGGCTGATCCAACAATGCTCGGTTGAATTTGCCGGAAGATAGTGATTGGTTTGCTCCTTCTACCATGAAAGCGTATTTTTGTCAATTGTATAGCAGAAAACAAACATTTGATGAAAAGGATATAAAGCACTGGCTTTACAAACCTACTGAGTTATGTTTTGAAACTGCATCAAAAGAATTTCGCCTGATTGATGATACAAGTATAAATGTTATCGTAAATTGGGAAAACAGCATGGAACTTATAGAGCAGTTGAAAGAATCGGGGTGTACCTACTCGTTGGTGAAGCAATTGGCGAAATTTACTGTAGGCATCCGTTCCTATGATTTTAAGCAACTGAAAGGCTATGGGCTTGTCGAAGAAATATTGGAAGGAATATATGTATTGGCAGACAGGTCTCAGTATAATAAAGCCACAGGTCTCAGTCTTGATAACCATTGGCTGGAGGAAGTATTAATGATATAAAGAAACGGATATGACAAAGAAAGAAACATTGAAATTGTTTGAAGAACGTAAAGTCCGCACCGTGTGGGATGATGAAAAGGAAAAATGGTATTTTTCGATAGTTGATGTGGTGTCAGTTTTAACAGACAGTGTTGATGCAACTGCTTATTGGCGTAAGTTAAAGCAAAGACTTAAAGAAGAGGGAAATGAAACCGTGACAAATTGTCACGGTTTGAAAATGAAAGCCGCAGACGGTAAGATGCGACTTACAGATGTGGCTGATACAGAACAACTACTACGTATCATTCAGTCTATCCCATCTCCCAAGGCAGAACCGTTCAAGCAATGGATGGCACATGTAGCATCCGAACGTCTTGATCAGATGCAAGACCCTGAGTTGAGTATTGAGCAAGCTATGATGGACTACAAGCGACTTGGTTACTCTGACAACTGGATAAACCAACGCTTGAAGAGCATTGAAATCCGTAAAGATCTTACAGATCAATGGAAACTACATAATGTAGAGGAAGGTGTTCAATATGCTACTCTTACAGACATTATCTATCAGCAATGGGCCGGAAAGTCGGCAAAGGAGTACAAACAGTTCAAGGGCTTGAAGAAAGAAAACCTCCGGGACAATATGACCAATGAAGAATTGGTTCTTAATATGCTGGCCGAACTCTCTACGACAAGTATTACTAAAGCTAAAAATCCTCAGACATTGGGTAAAAATATGCAGTGTGCGGCTGATGGTGGTGATGTGGCTCGTGTGGCACGCGAACAGTTGGAGCAAAAAACCGGTCGTGAAGTGGTAACTCCCTTGTCGGCAAAAAGGTTTTTTGAAGGTCAGAAGCCAGAAGATTTATTGGAAAACAAGGAAAACGATGAATGATATGGAATATACAGATAAAGAATATTGTTTGGAGGTGTGGGGCGATTGGGCTTGTTTCACTCGTCCGGAATTGAAAGTAGAGCGTGTGAGTTACGATGTCATAACGCCATCGGCGGCACGCGCCATCTTTGAAGCGATACTGTTTAAACGCTATGCCATGCGTTGGCAGGTAACAAAGATTGAGGTACTCAGGCCTATTAAATGGGCTACCATTAGACGGAATGAGGTGGGGGCAGTTGCCAGTAAATCACCTATCATTATTGAAGATAAACGTCAGCAGAAGAACACGTTGCTTCTGCTGGATGTGCGTTACCGAATTTATGCTAAGTTAGTATTTATTCCGGTAAAAGACCGTCCGAAAGAGGCTTTTGCCAAGCATCAGCCAAGTGCCGACGAGAATCCTATGAAGTATTATCAGATGTTCGAACGCAGGGCATCACAAGGGCAATGTTTTACGCAGCCCTATCTCGGATGTCGTGAGTTTTCTGCAAACTGGAAGTATATTGAAAGTACTGATAATCTTGATTATCCCTTAGCCGAAGACAGGGATTTCGGTATTATGCTTTATGATATGGACTTTGAGGGAAATCCACACAAACCGGATGCAATGTTTTATAGAGCCAAATGAAAAAGGGAGTGATTGTTGTACCGGATAAAGATAGTGAGGAGGTGTTGAGATGATATTGAAAGCATTATATGATTATTATCATCGGAGTGGAGATGATGTGGCCCCTTTTGGTTTAGAATACAAAGAGATTGGATTTATTATTGTTATTGATAGATGTGGAAAATTTCTGCGCTTTGAAGACAGGCGTATAGATAAGAAGTCGGCACAGCAGTTTCTTGTTAAGAAAAGTGTTAGCCGGTCAAGTGCCCCTGTTGCAAACTATTTGTATGACAATTGTAAATATGTATTTGGTTATTCCGATAAGGGGGATATGGAAAAGATACGTAAGTACTTTGAAGTATTTAAGGCGAAAGTAAAAGATATATATGATGCTTTTCCGGATAATGAGGACATAAAAGCTGTTTATGCATTTTATCAGCAAGACCCTTCTTTTATAGTTGGGGCTATGCAGAAAGATTCTTTATGGGATGATATAGCCAAAAATCTTAATAAGAAATATTCTACCTTTTCTTTCCTTATAGAAGGGGATACGAAAATAGTGGCTTCGAAAACGGAATTGATAAATTTGTTTGAAGAGAATCATGGCGTGGTAGGAAATCTTTGTTTGATAACAGGGAGATATTCAAAAGTTGTAGAGATTACAACTGCTACAAAGATACTTGGAAGCCAAGAAACAGCCAAACTGGTTGCATTTCAAGTTAATTCCGGGTATGATTCGTATGGGAAATCTAAAGGATACAATGCTCCAATATCAGAAGAAGCTGAATTTGCATATACAACCGCATTGAATCATTTGCTGCGTTCGGATTCTCACAATAAGTTTATGGTGGGCTCACGTACTTATCTTTTCTGGGCTTCCTCCAATAGCGAGGCTTCAAAAGAGTCCGAGAATAGTTTATTTTCTTTGTTGGGGCGGATTGAAGAAGAAAATGACGACCCAAACAGGCGTATAAAGTTAGTATATGATACTTTCCAGTCTATCTATAACGGAAAATTATCGGCAAACGATGATGACAAATTCTTCATTTTGGGTTTGGCTCCTAATTCGGCAAGAATTGCGGTAGTATATTGGAATGAGATGCCTTTGCGTGAGTTTGCAGGTTTGATAAGTAAGCATTTTACAGATATGGAGATGGTGGACACTCGCAAAGATAAGAAGCCGTACTTGGGACTGCATTCCATTCTTGGAAATGTTACTCTTGGAGGAAAGTCAAGTGATGCGACTCCCAACCTTCCTGATGCTGTGGTGAGAAGCATATTTCAAGGGTTGCCGTATCCGGCTTCTCTCTTTCAAGCATGTATTCGTCGCATACGTGCAGAACAATCCGTCAATATAGTGCGTGCTGCTATCATCAAGGCATATCTCAACAGACTAAACGAAAATAACAACCATAAAAAATTAGATGTTATGTTAGACAAAGAAAATCAAAATCAAGGGTATCTTTGTGGAAGGCTATTTGCCGTACTTGACAAGATACAGGAGGATGCCAATGGTATTCATTCCATTCGAGAACGCTATATGAATGCTGCATCAGCAACTCCTTCCATGGTTTTTGCCACGGTGCTCAACCTTTCTACTCATCATATAGAGAAGTTGAATCCGGGTGGACAAGTGTTCTATGAGAAGCTGAAACAGGAAATTATATCCAAACTTGATGCAAAAGGATTTCCTCCACATCTTAACCTGCAAGATCAAGGACGGTTCTTTGTGGGATATTATCATCAACGTCAAGACCTTTTTATGAACAAGGAAAATAAAGAAATGGAATAATAATTTTAAAAATATAAAGTTATGTCAGAACTAAAGAATAGAATTGATTTCGTTTACATATTTGATGTAAAAGATGGTAACCCAAATGGTGATCCGGATGCGGGTAATCTACCACGTGTGGATGCCGAAACAGGTATGGGACTTGTTACGGATGTCTGTTTGAAACGCAAGGTTCGTAACTATGTACAAATAGCAAAAGGGCTTGTGAATGGCTTTGATATATTTATCAAAGAGAAGGCAGTCCTGAATACTTTGATTGATAATGCACATGATGATTCAGAAGTAAAAAATGCAAAGGACAAAATAGAAGCAGCACGTCGTTTTATGTGTAATAATTACTTTGATATCAGAACATTCGGCGCAGTTATGTCAACAGGTAAAAATGCGGGTCAAGTTCGTGGCCCTATCCAGTTCACCTTTGCTCGTTCTATAGATCCAATTGCTGTAGCGGAACATTCTATTACTCGTATGGCAGTAGCAACAGAGAAAGAAGCAGAAAAACAAGATGGTGGCAATCGTACAATGGGACGTAAGCACCATTCCTTATGGCCTCTACGTCTGTCACGGCTTCATCTCCGCCAACTTGGCACAACAGACAGGATTTTCTGAAGAAGACCTTGAACTATTTTGGAACGCATTAAAGAATATGTTCGATGTGGATCGTTCGGCGGCACGTGGATTGATGAGTGCTCAAAAACTGATAGTCTTCAAGCATGACTCCATATTGGGTAATGCTCCCGCCAACAAGTTGTTTGAATTGGTAAAAGTGGAGAAAGTCTGCGATGGAGCACCACGCTCATTCATCGATTATTCAGTTACTATAGATAAGGAGAATGCTCCATCAAATGTAACTATTGAGGAACTGATATAATTCCATCGTATGTACAATGAAGACGATATGCTCATGTTGTCGGGGATTCAGCACTTTAGGTTCTGTCCCCGGCAATGGGCTTTGATACACATTGAGCAGCAATGGGGCGATAATCGTCTCACCATCGAAGGACAGATTCTGCACAAGCATGTAGATGATCCGTTTTATAGACAGAAGTGTGGTGACCAGATAACATTGCGTGCGGTGAATATCGCTTCGCGTGAACTTGGACTCTATGGAATCTCTGATGCCATAGAGTTGTTTCCTTCCTCATCTCTTGAAAATACTATCTTGCATCCCAACTATCCGGGGCGATGGCAACCGGTTGCTGTGGAGTATAAGCATGGCAAACCGAAAAGAAACGAGGTGGATGAAGTGCAGTTGGCAGCACAAATTATGTGCATAGAAGAAATGTATGCTATCCATATACCATACGGCGCTTTCTTTTATGGGGAGCTTCGCCATCGGGTTAATGTGGATATAACGGAGGAACTGTGAGATATAGTCAGACAATGTGCCCGGGATATGCACGATATATTTAGTAAAGCGGTTATCCCGAAGGCTGAATATGGGAAACATTGTGACAAGTGCTCGCTGAAAGATATTTGCATGCCGGAAATGGTAAATAATTGTACTTCGGTAGATAATTACCTTACTAAAAATCTGTATCTATGAGAAAACTATTGAATACTTTGTATGTGACGACACCGGAAGCGTATCTTAGTAAGGATGGGCTGAATGTCGTTATATCTGTTCAGCAGGAGGAGGTGTTTCGTATTCCTGTCATAAATATAGAAGGCATCGTTACGTTCGGATATATGGGCGCAAGTCCCGGTGTGATGAATTGTGTAGTGACAATGGTATATCACTCACATTTCTTTCTCCACAAGGCAGATTCATCAGCAGGGTTCAAGGTGCTACGAAAGGAAATGTTCTGTTACGCAAAAAGCAGTACCAATTGTCGGACGATGCATCTTGGTCGTTGCATGTGGTTCGGTTGATGATTGGTGGTAAGATTCAAAACTATCGCAATATATTGAGGAGATATATTCGTGATTATGGTGAGAATGAAGACATTAATAGGGCGGTGCAAGTATTGGAACGTGCCAAACGTGATGTTTTGAAGGCTCAAGATAAGACGGAATTAATTGGTTATGAGGGGATGGCTTCGAATGCCTATTTTGAGGTATTGCCAATCTTGATACTTAATCAGAAGACTGATTTCCCATTTCATGGTCGCAATCGTCGTCCTCCCAAGGATGCGGTGAATGCCATGTTGTCTTTTGCATATACCTTGATTGCCAATGATGTTGCGGCCGCTCTCGAAACTGTTGGCCTTGATCCATACGTCGGGTTTCTCCATACACTCCGTCCAGGGCGCACGTCGTTGGCTTTAGATATGATGGAAGAGTTACGTGCTTACCTTGGCGACCGTTTTATTTTGTCGTTGATTAATAAAAGACAGATTTCAGTAAAAGACTTCTTGTTCCAAGGTGATAATGGGGTTGTTATGACAGATAAAGGGAAAAAGACTTTTATTACTGCATGGCAGGCAAGGAAAAGGGAAGTGATAATTCATCCTTATCTTAATGAAAAAGTTGAAATAGGGCTTCTGCCTTATGTGCAGGCTATGTTAATGGCAAGATATATCAGGCAGGATATTGACGATTATCCGGTATTTCTTATAAAATGATTTTTAATTATGTACATTCTTGTGACTTACGATGTGGATACTACAAGCAAAGAGGGGGCTCGCCGTTTACGATGTGTGGCCAAGGCATGTTTGGATTATGGACAGAGGTGCAGAACTCAGTCTTTGAGTGTGTAGTGACGGAAGCGCAATATTCTCTTTTAAAAGGGAGAGTTAGGGATATTATTGATATGTCTCTTGATAGTGTTCGTTTTTATATTCTTAGTAAAAATGAGAATAAGAGGGTAGAAGTAATAGGTGTTGAAACGGCTTATAAAGTTGAGGAGGCTCTTATAATATAATGCGAATGTGGTGTGTTACAAAAAAAGTAGTATCTTCGCATGTGTTAATAATCAGTAGATTAAATTATTTGTAGAGTATTTCTTCGTTATGAAGTTGAATAATAATGATGATTCGCATAACAGTGGATTAAACTTGCTGATTTATAATATGTTATTAGATATAGAGTCACACCCTACGTGGGTGTGTGGATTGAAACACCCTTCACGATTTTGTATGACAATTCTATGGTGTCACACCCTACGTGGGTGTGTGGATTGAAACAACCGAATCATTATTAGGAATGAATCGCTCAAGGTCACACCCTACGTGGGTGTGTGGATTGAAACATCAATGGCCCAGTATTCGGCAATATCGAAGATGGTTACATCCTGCGTGGGAATATATGGATTGGAGCATTGTTCACTCGTCGGTCAAGTTTATGGAAGAACTGTAAGCATTCGGCCTCTTATGTATTTCTCTCCAGGCTTTTGATTTTGTTATGACTGGAAAAAACACGTACAAGCCCGAATGCTTATCTTTTGTCTGTTTTCTTTTGTTGTTTCACCTAGGTGACAATACATTGGCACCTAAGTGGAGAGGCGTAGTCACCCAAGTGATACGATTGCTTCACCTTGGTGAAACTATAAATTCAACTAAGTGTTTGCACGATAAGGCCTTGTAAATGAAGTAAATGGATGAACCATCATGTAGGACACATCAAGAAGGAAAATCTATGAGTCTTCAGAAACAATGGTAAAAATCCACATACATACCAGTTAAGGGGAATTACGGATCCTTTTACACCACAAACCGTTGAAAATAAATGGTTTGTGGTGATAGAAACAAAAAAAGAACAGATGTCTTTTTAATACGCTATCTTATCCAATATCCCGTTCAAGTGTGCAATAGCCACTCCATAATTAGTCATGGGAATCTGTTGCTTACGGGCATTATCAATCCGGTTTAGTACATATTTGCGATTGAACATGCAGGCTCCGCAATGAATGATTAAGTGATAGGGTGTCAAATCCTCCGGAAAGTCTGTACCTGCAACGATATCTATTTGTAGCTCTTCGCCTATCTTTTTACGCAACATACGTGGAAGCTTTACTCTGCCTATGTCCTCGGTGGCAGGGGCATGAGTGCAGGCTTCCGCTATCAGTACCCGTGACTGTGGGGTGAGGCAGTCTATGGCTGAGGCTCCTTCTATATAATAATGTATATCTCCCTTATATCCTGCCATCAGGACAGAGAAAGAGGTGAGAAGGCTATCTGCCGGCTTTTGTTCATAAACGGTATGAAAAACCTGGGAGTCGGTTATAATCAGTTTCGGAGGGCGGGACAGAGCCTGCAAGGTGGAAGCTATTTGGTCTGTTGTACAACTCATCACCAGGCATTTCTTGTCCAATAATTCGCGCATCGTCTGTACCTGTGGAAGGATGAGACGGCCTTTGGGAGCCTGTATATCTTGCGGCATGACTAAGAGCACTAAATCTCCTTCTTTAACCAGATTTCCGGTAATGGTTTGTTGCCCGAAATCTGCCGGTAACTTTTCCAGAATCGCCTGATGTATCTTCTTTATACCTGTTCTTTCCTTTGCGCTGATAACGAGAGGCTTTTGACCGCAATCTTTTTCTATACGGAGTAGGGTGGATGCTATGTCTTTTCGTATGTCAGCCTTGTTCAGTAGCAAGATGACAGGGATGTTTTTTTCCTCCAATTGCTTCATCCACTTCTTTTCCTCTTCATGGGCTTCGTCTTCACAAAGAAGTAAGGCTATGTCTGTTTGTTCGATGGCTTTCAGCGTGCGGATGATGCGCATTTCTCCTAATTCTCCTTCATCGTCAAATCCCGGCGTGTCGATAAAGAGACAAGCCGATTCCTTGAATCTCCATGGCTTTGCTCACGGTGTCTGTCGTGGTACCGGGGATATCCGATACAAGGGCAGTATCCTGTCCGGTCAAGGCATTGATTAAAGAGGACTTGCCACTGTTGCGCCGCCCGAAGAGGGCGACGTGCAGGCGGTTGGCAGATGGGGTGTTGTTTAAACTCATATGTGGTTACTTTATCAGTCTGGAAACATCGCCCGGCGCGTGGGCCGGATTAGAATCTGAAATCTCGTTTCCCTTCTTCTATCTTTTTCAGGTTACGGGTTGTTATTTCTTTTATTTTCGGGTTGGGAATGTGTTCCAATTCTTTTTTTATCAATTGGATTCCCTTGGCTCGTGTATCCGCTGTCGCATAATCTTCCAGATACTCTTTCAGTGTCATCAATGCATTGGGTGCACAACAATTAGCAATTTGTCCCGATTTGACTAATGACATAAAGCGGTCACCTGTACGTCCTTCTCGGTAACAAGCTGTACAGAAACTGGGAATGTGCCCTAAATCGAGCAACCAGTTCACTACTTCATCCAAAGTACGGGTATCGCTGATATCGAATTGTGCCGAGTTTTCTTCCGGTGTTTCCGGAATGGCATAACCGCCTACGCTGGTCCGGGAACCGCCGCTGATTTGTGAAATTCCCAGATTCAAGACCTTACGTCGGGTTGCAGCCGATTCCCTTGTAGAGATAATCATGCCTGTATAAGGAACAGCAATACGGATTACTGCCACAATCTTACAGAATATCTCGTCCGAGATGGCGTCCGGAAAGTCTTGCGTGGCGATATCATCTGCCGGACAAATACGAGGAACGCTGATGGTATGCGGACCTACTCCGAAAGTGGCTTCCAGATGTTCGGCATGCATCAATAATCCTACAAAGTCATAGCGGTAGGTATTCAGCCCGAATAAAACACCTAGTCCTACATCGTCAATTCCCGCTTCCATGGCACGGTCCATCGCTTCGGTATGATAAGCATATTTGCTTTTCGGACCGGTGGGATGCAGGCTTCGTAATTTTCTTTATGATAAGTTTCCTGAAACAAAATATAAGTGCCGATACCTGCGTCTTTCAGTTTGCGATAGTTTTCTACGGTGGTGGCGGCTATGTTGACATTGACCCGTCGGATGGCTCCGTTTTTATGCTTGATGCTATAAATGGTCCGGATGGATTCCAATATATATTCTATAGGGTTCCGTAGCGGGTCTTCTCCTGCTTCCAGTGCCAGACGTTTGTGTCCCATATCCTGCAAGGCAATTACTTCCTTACGAATTTCTTCTTGTGTCAGTTTCTTGCGTGCTATGGTCTTATTCTTCAAATGATAAGGACAGTAAACACATCCGTTCACACAATAATTGGAAAGGTACAGGGGGGCGAACATCACAATACGGTTACCGTAAAACTTATGTTTGATTTCCTGTGCCAGATGGAAGATACGTTCTATCAAATCCGGTTGGTCACATTCCAATAGTAACGCTGCCTCACGATGGGATAGTCCTTTGCATCGGGCGGCTTTGTCAATCAGTTGCTCTATCAGAGCACGATTACTTTTGTTGCTGCGGGCATACTCCAGTGTTTCCAGTATTTCCTGGTGGTCAATGAATTCTTCCGCTATTTTAGAATCTGCTTTATACATATTTATTAGTGGTTAGTGATTATAATCACCTCTATCTGTTGATATCCGGTAACCGATTGTTTCCAGTCGTTGTGCCAAGTTTCGTAGACCTTCGGCGGCTTCGGCGCCGAAAGCTGCTTTGTTGTCATACAAAGCATATTTTTCTCTTTGCTCCCGAGGGGAGAGATTGGGCATCACTACATTAGCTCCTGCCAATATTCCTTTTTCCCGTCCGTCCGGTGACAAGGTGGCAAGGGCGGTGGTCGATGGAATCAGGCGGACGGGTGCATCAACCGGAAAAGGGATAATAGCTTGAGAGTCATTTCCACACTTCCGGCCGGTTCCATTCCGAATGGTGTTTCATGGTGGGGGATAAAAGGACCTATACCAATCATCTGGGGATGGAACTGTTCTATGAACAACAGGTCTTCTACCAGATGGGGCAGAGTTTGTCCCGGACTACCTACCATGATTCCTGTTCCGGTTTGATATCCTATTTCTTTCAGCCATTGTAAACATTGGAGGCGATGCTTTAGTGACATTTCTTCAGGATGGAGTTTCCGGTAATGCTGTTCGTTATGTGTTTCGTGCCGAAGCAGGTATCGGTTCGCTCCTGCCCGGAAAAAAACGCTCGTATGCTTCCCGTGATTTCTCTCCTAACGAAAGGGTGATGGCACAATCGGAGAACTCATTGCGGATGGCGGCTACGGTTGCTTCTATCCACTCGTCTGTCAAGGCAGGGTCTTCGCCGCCTTGCATTACGAAGGTACGGAACCCGAGTGCGTATCCTTCACGGCAACATTCCAAAATGGTTTCGCGCTTTAATGCGTAGCGGGCCACAGCAGGATTTCCTTTTCTTATTCCGCAATAATAGCAATTGTTACGACATCGGTTGCCCACCTCGATAAGCCCACGGATAAAGATGGCATTCCCGAAATGCGCTAAAGTAACCTCTTGGGCCTGTTGTTGGAGATACATTAAAGTATCAGCGTCCTGACAGGTGAGGAGAATAGCATATTCTTCGCCGGTCAAGCTATGTTTATGGCGCAATTTATCAATCAGTTGCTTCATTCGTACTTTTTTATTAATGGAAAACCTGAAAAGCTCACCAGCTACTGTAGGGGCGGCCTCCATGCGTTTGCCTAGTGGCACACAATGAACTTTATACATTCAAAGGTGTGTCAAAATGATAGATTGTTTTCATTTTGACACACTTCCCTATGGTGAAGGATTGCGAATAACGTCTTTCCGCTAAGGCAGTTTTCTACTTTTAATACGTCTTTTCCTGTTTAGCCAGTTCTTGTACCAACTGACGTTTCCCGTTACTGCCGCTATGAGTACTGGGTCCTGTGATACACCCCCCCTCGGGCAAAGCATCATTCGAGAGTCTCTTTACACATAGTATACCTCACATCTGCAAAATTATAAGTTAGTTTAATCTAACTATAGTTATATCTTAGCATAAGTGTGGAAAAAATGCAAGGCTGTTTTCAGAGGTGCTGTTATTT
>ENA-OQER01001131-OQER01001131.1-human-gut-metagenome-genome-assembly--contig:-NODE-1131-length-13525-cov-2.155471_pt1 | contig 13525 bp, 18 predicted proteins | sample MGYA00242797_ERZ504639 | MGnify/ENA primary metagenome ERZ504639 (study PRJEB26092, sample SAMD00036306) | human gut metagenome | host: Homo sapiens | study: EMG produced TPA metagenomics assembly of...
CCAGTACCGTATCAGTGCGCGGCAAGCTGCCAATCCGAACCAATACCCGTGGAAACATCCAACGGAACCGCCATATCGACGCATGCTCCATGGCATCCTTCACCAACGCAGTGGACACGCTCCGCCTCGCCCGAACGCAATCTCCACCACAAGTTCATCATGAATCTGCAAAATAATCCGACTGGCAAGACCAGCCTCATGCAACGCATCATCAGCACGAATCATAGCGATCTTCATAATATCCGCGGCGGAACCCTGAATAGGCGCATTCAGCGCAGCACGCTCCGCAGCGTCACGTACCGCACGATTCGGCGACTTCAAGCCCGGAAAATACCTACGACGACCATAAATCGTCTCCGTATATCCCTTTTCACGGGCCGTGGAAACCAACGACTCCAAATACTCATGAACCTTGCCGAACGTCGCAAAATACTGCTGCTTCAATGACTCGGCCTCACCCGGCTTAATGCCAAGCTGCTGCGAAAGCCCATACGTGCTCAACCCATACGCCAAGCCATAGCTCATCGCCTTAACATGACTGCGCTGATCAGACGTAATCTCATCCACAGGAACGCCATACACCAAGCTCGCCACATACTTATGAAAATCCCTACCGGAACGGAACGCCTCAATCAACGCCTCATCACCGGAAAGATCGGCCATAATACGCAACTCAACCTGAGAATAATCCGAACTCAACAACGACTCAAAACCCTCACCGGGCACAAAAGCCGAACGAATCTCACGACCAGCAGGATCACGATTCGGAATGTTCTGCAAATTCGGATCGACCGAGCTTAATCGACCGGTCGCAGCCACAGTCTGCTCAAACGTCGTATGGATGCGTCCGTCAGACCCATTGGTCGCATCGATCAACGTCTGCACAATCTGCTTGAGCTTGTTCTTCTCGCGATGCAGCAACAATGCATCAAGGAACTGGCATGCGCTGTCATTATCATACGAACGATCGCGCAACGCCTGCAAAGCCGCCGCATTCGTGGTATACGAACCGGTTTTGGTCTTCTTCGTGGGTTTCAAACCCATATCCTCAAACAGGATTTTCTGCAACTGTTTGGGACTTTGCAGATTCACACGCTCGCCCGCATACTGCCATGCCGTTTCCTGCGCATGATTCGCATCGGAGGCAAGCTGCTCACGCATGTTCATCAGCCTGTTCATATCGACTTGCGCACCGGCATGTTCCATGCCATACAGCACACGAGATACTGGAATTTCCACGGATTCCAACAAGGCGAACTGTTCACGCTGATCCAGCGAATTCGCCAGATTTCGCGCCAGCAGCCCCACAATCGCCGTGTGGCGCGGAAGCTGATCGTCTTTCTGTTGCACGGATTCTTCAGGCTCGTCGAAATCAAGCGTTCCTTGCGTCGCGCTTTCGGACTGCTCCTCGACATGCAGATCCAGGAAATGAGCCGCCGCCTGTTCCAGCGTGTCTGCATGGAAATCGGGATGGACCAGATATCCGGCAAGTTTGGTATCGAACAACGGTTCCGGCAGTTTCACGCCGGTGCTTCCCAACAGATGGGACTGTTCCTTATAGCCATGCACCACCATGGATTGGTGGTGTTCGTCAAGTACCGTTTGCAGCTGGGACGCCATGTCACGGTCAACACGATTGATACGAATCGCTTTATCATGTGCAGCGATCATCAGAGACGCATAGGCCGCGTTCCCCGGCTTGCTTTCGCCTTCCACCTGCAACACCCACGAATGCGCCACGGACTGCGCACACTGCTTCGTATGATCAATGGCGAAGCGGAGGGAGTCGTCTTCGGCGCGATTTCACGTTCGTCATGCAGATGCCCGTTCGGCATTGGCAGATTGTCTCGTACCCATGCTTCCAATGCTTCCGGCGAATCAACCGTTTCATACTGAGGTATTTCAAGCTTGCCGGACTCGTCTTGCTGCACGGGATCGTTGGTGGGCTTCCCCGCATTGAATGTTCTCAGCACACGGTTTTTGGTGCGTATGCCGAACTCAAGTCTGGTGAACAGTTCGTTGAGCTGGTTGGCGTCCACCTGGCCGAAAGTCAAATCCTCGATGGACACGCCAAGGTCAAGGTCACGCACCAAGGCATTCACGGAACGATTCAGTTTGACCTGATCGATATTGGCCCGCAACGCCTCGCCTTTTTTGCCGCCGATTTCGTCGGCATGCTCAATGATCTGGTCAAGTCCGCCATACAGGTTGATCCATTTGGCCGCGAATCCATCGCCCACGCGGGAACGCCGGGGATGTTGTCGGCGGTTTCGCCACGAAGCGCAGCAAGATCCGGATATTGCTCCGGCGTGACGTGGTATTTCTCCACCACCGCGTCGGGAGTCATATGCTTCAAATCTTTGAATGATGCCCCGGATACAACACTGTGATGTGCGTTGATGAGCTGGAACGCATCACGATCGCCGGATAGCACCAGCGTGCGATAGCCTGCTTTGTCTCCCATGCTTGCCAACGTGCCGATCACATCATCGCCCTCGTATCCAGGTTTTCGATGAATGTGACGCCAAGGGCCGTCAGCATCCGTTGAATCAACGGCAGCTGGGTCAATAAATCTTCCGGAGCCGCATCTCGCGTGCCTTTGTACTGCGGCAACATCGTATTGCGGAAGGTACCGCCTTTGACATCGAAAGCGACGGCAAGATGATCCGGATGCTCCACGTCGATCACCTGCGAAAGCATGGTGGCGAAGCCCCAGACGGCGTTGGTCGCCTGACCTGCGGATGTACTGAAATTCTCTACGGGCAAGGCAAAAAGCGCGGAACGCCAAGGAATGGCCGTCAACGACCAATAGCGTCCCGCGCGTAGTGCCTTCACAGTTGCTGTGTTAGCGCTCATCCTCTGCTTCCGACTTCTGATCACCGTACTTGGCGATGATGGCCATAGCCAGACGCTTCTTCGGGATGCGCTGGTCCATGGAGGTCTTCTGAATCCAACGGAACGCGCCCTGCTCGGAGAAGTCAGCCTTATCCATCAGCAGGCCCTTGGCACGGTCGACAAGCTTACGTTCCTCGAGGGTTTCCTCAGCCTTCTTCAGCTGCTCTTCCGCCTTCTTCAGCTGCTCTTCGGTTTCGTGCAGCTTGGATTCGCTGCGCTCCACATTGTCGAGCAGATCGTTGATTTCGGCGAAACGGCCCATGGCCACTTCCAGAGCCGGAAGCAGCTTGGATTCCTCATACGGCTTGGTGACGTATGCCATGGCACCTGCACCCGTGGCCTTCTTGACCAGATCGGACTGGGAGAATGCCGTAAGCATAACGACCGGAGCGATATTCTCATCACAGATGATGCCCGCCGCTTCGATGCCATCCATACGAGGCATCTTGACGTCCATGCATACCACGCTTGGACGGAACTTGCGGGTCAATTCGACTGCTTCCTCACCGTTAGCGGCTTCGCCCACAACCTCGTAGCCACTATCTTCCAGCATGGCAACCAAATCCATACGGTTCACGGATTCGTCTTCGGCCACGACGACGGTACGCTTGCGAGGTTTGTCATCTTCCTCGATGGACTGCTCAGGCGCTGCGGCAGCCTGAAGTTCATCGTCGGTGAGCACTTCGTCCGGTTCCGTAGTCTTTTCTGCAGACATGTCGGTCTCTTTCCACTGTCACACCCAAAGCCGGTCTCACAAACCCCAACCTGGTCCTGGACTGATTCGATGCCGTTACTTGTAATCGTTCGGATTCTGGAAATCTTCAGCTTTTCACAGCCTTGATTCACCCTCCATCACGCAAGTTGGAACGAACCGGCTATCTTCCTTGTACTTTCATGGATGATACTAGCAGAAGCCTACAAGCGCGTGTTGCCGCAATCCTCTTTTTCCTTCACGTGCAAAGCCGAAAAATCCAAGAAATTCCGCAATCCTGCAAAGTCCTTCTTTCCACAATCCCGCTTCAACGTTGTCTTGTTTATACTGGTCGTATGAGTAGCACTTTCACTATCAGAGATATTGTCAACGAAGACGCAACGGCATCAGTCAGCGATTACGGTGCGCATGTGCTTTCCTGGGCACCTGCCGGCGAACAGACTGTGGTTTGGCGGCCAAAGGCGATTCATCTTAAGGAAGGAACTGCCATCCGCGGCGGTGTTCCGATTATTTTCCCTTGGTTCAATTCCGGTTTCGAAGGCGGGCATGTGGCTTCGAAGAAGCCCAAGCATGGTTTTGCCCGCAATAGCTTCTGGCATTATGACAAGGAAGGTTCTTCCGATGCCTTGTTGCGCTATACATTGGATTCCAGCGAGATCAACGCAGATATACTTTCCCAGTTTGTTTCTGGACCGAATCCTCAATTTCATGCCGTTTACACCATTGAAGTCGGCTGTGAGTTGACGATGTCGCTTACCGTATATAACGATGGAGACGAGCCATTGTCTTACGAAGAGGCACTGCATACGTATCTGCAGGTTGGAGACGCCGAACAGTCGCAGGTGTGCGGGCTGGAAGGCACCGATTATCTCGATACCGTATTGGACGGCGATCCCCGTTGCAGCCAAGGTGATGAACCAGTGACCTTCCAAGGCATGGTTGACCGCATCTACTATTCGGCTCACACGCTTGAGCTGCGCGATCCTGTGCTGAAACGCACCGTCGTTGTTTCCAAGCAGGGTGCGGCGCAGACCGTGGTGTGGAATCCGGGAGATCAAGCCGGAAACGCCATCGGCGATTTGGATGAGGGCGAATGGCGCGGCTTCGTCTGCGTGGAAGCGGTCAACAATCGCGATTGCGCGGTCGTCGTGCCCCCACACGATTCGCATACCCTGCAGCAAACACTGTCGGTAAAGCACTGAAAGTAAATAGAAACTGCCGGTTCGATGAACATCAAGCATGGTTTCCAATGTCCATCGAACCAGCAGTTTATTCATCGGCAATCTTTCCTAGACTACGCTAATCGGCGTCATGTCGACCGTCCGGACTCGATGAATATCGACGTAAAGTACATAACGCCAATAAACAGCCCTGAACAGTTACCAACCGCAACAATTGCTGCAATAAAATGTCCGATGGCCAGATGTCGTTACGGAGTTCTTTCGGACATACGCTGACGTTGACTCAGGCACGATTGAATGCGCATCATCGTCCACTTTCATTTCGACCTGTCCCTCATTTAATTCACCTCTTCGAAAATCCGGCCTCATCAGTTCTTGCTCCTCACCTCGATTACAGTCACAACTAGCCTGCAAGGATTCTTCTTCCTTGGTATCTTTAGGGCAGATCATCTCATCCCAAATCTGCTTTGCATAGGTGACCGTAACCAAAGAAAAAAATGTTCACGGAACACTCATGAAATTCAGAGGCCAATCCGGACGGACAACAAACGCTACAAAAAAGACCCACAGCCTGATAAATGATTATTTGCTTGAGGTCGGTGAGATGAGATTTGCCGATCTTGAAACACGTGGAACGCTTAGCAAGACCGTACATATCGCAGACTTGCCTCACATACTTGAAACCGGCAACGCCCGAAAGGAGGAGCTGCTTCTTGCGGAATACCTAGTGTTGGCGCAGAAAATGTGAAGAAACTTGGCGAATTCAATTACTCGAGCAACAAATATATTCCAAGAACTTTTGCTGATAACCTCAAAAAGGGCGAGTAAATGGATATGAATTAATGATCTACAAGGACGGCGGTCGACCTGGACAGTTTATCCCCCATTTCTCAATGTTTGGTGAAGGATACCCTTATAAGGAATTTTATATAAATGAGCATGTTTTTAAACTAGATTTTGGAGATCGTGGCCTAAATGAGTTTGCGTACTATTACTTTCACACGCCTTATGTAATGAAATGGCTAGAAACCAATGGTACGAAAGCCGCCATTCCTGGATTAACCGGCAAAACATTGAAGAATTAGAGTTTCCGGATCCCGAACAGGAATCCGTGCAAGATTTCTGCAAGCGGATTCAGCCATATTTTACCGCCATTTTCAGAAATTGCTTAGAGAATAAACAGTTGCAGTCATTGAGAGATACACTCCTTCCCAGACTCATGTCCGGCGAAATTGACGTTTCGAAGGTTGACCTCACGCAGCTAACAAATAATCATTTGTGGGTGCACGGGCACAATGTTCCTAACCGTTATTGGAAGGGACGCCTATGGAAACCATCATTAATAATGTTCTGTCACAGATGCAGAACATGCTCGATCCGTCACAGCTCAAACATTTGGCCGAAGTACTCAGAGTCACGCTACTGCCAGCTCAGGAAACATCCGTGCCGCAGAATCTGCTGACGCTATTCCTCACGGCAAAAGAGGTCGAAGGCTGCTCGCCGAAAACCATCGCTTACTATGAAAGCACGCTTCAGCACATGACCAAGGCCCTTGCCAAGCCTTACACGCGGATAAGCAGCGACGACTTACGCGAGTACCTCAACAGATACGAGAACGAGCGTCATGCGGGCAAGGTCACCATCGACAACATTCGACGCATCATGTCAAGCTTCTTCGCGTGGCTTGAGGACGAGGACTATATCGTCAAAAGCCCCGTAAGGCGCATCCATCGTGTGAAAACGGCCGTAATGGCCAAAGAGGTCCTGAGCGACGAAAATCTGGAAACTCTGCGGGATAGATGCAGCACCTTGCGGGATCTTGCCATCGTGGACATTCTCGCCTCTACGGGCATGCGAGTGGGAGAATTGATCGGCTTGAATATAGCGACGTGAATCTTCAGGAACGCGAATGCTTGGTCACGGGCAAGGGAAACAAGCAGCGTCCCGTCTATTTCGACGCCAGAACGAAACTCCATCTCACCGCATACCTGCAATCGCGTAACGACAGCAATCCGGCGCTATTTGTCGCTTTGAATGGTGACGGTGACCGCATCAGCATCGGCGGCATCGAAAGCGTCTTAGGCAGCTCGGAAAGGAAGCCGGCATCAATCGGGTTCATCCGCATAAATTCCGACGCACGTTGGCCACACATGCCATCGATAAAGGCATGCCGATCGAACAGGTGCAAAAACTGCTCGGTCATGCGAGAATAGACACGACCATGCACTACGCCATGGTCAACCAGAACAACGTGAAAGCTTCACACAGAAGGTATTTGGAATGACACGACTCGGGGATGTTTGCGAGAAGATCGGAAGCGGAGCAACGCCGCGAGGGGGTAAAGAAGCTTACAAAGATGCCGGTATCCCAATTATTCGTAGCCAGAACATTCATGATTGGGTTTTCCAGCCCGATGGTCTTGCTTTTCTAGACGATGAACAGGCAGAGTCACTCTCCAACGTTGAAGTACGCAGTAATGACGTCCTATTGAACATTACAGGTGATTCTGTCGCTCGAGCATGCATAGTTCCTTCGGAACGCATACCGGCTCGAGTGAATCAGCATGTAGCGATCGTTCGAGCCGGAAAAGAAATCAACCCGACCTATTTACTGGCTTCTTTGCAATCTAAGAAGAGACGCTCCTTAGCTTAGCTTCTTCCGGAGCAACGAGGAACGCCCTTACTAAGAGAATGATTGAAAATCTTGACATTGATCTGCCATCTCGTGAAATGCAAGATTCTATTGCTCAAGTTTTAGATTCCATTCAATACAAAATAACTCTTAACAATCGGCTAAATGATTATTTGTTAGCTGCGTGAGGTCAACCTTCGAAACGTCGATTTCGCCGGACATGAGCTTGGGAAGGAGCGTATCGCGCAGTGCTTGGAGCTTTACTGTCTCTGAATCGTTATCAGATCTTTGCTTTATTGCGGAATCTAATAGGATCAAATCTTTCGTACTGCATGAACTGGCAACCTTGAACTCCATCATTTGTTTTTTGTCACCACGGGGCATCTTTGTTCCCTTCGCGCCTTGCATGACGTAGTCAAGAATGAATCTTGCCGTAGGCATGCATGCAGATATTGGCGCGTGCTGTGATCATTCGCTCTAAAAACGATGACATCACCCGAACATGTACCTTCAAACGGGGCATACCATATTTTTTTAAAATAGGGCCGGATATTAGAAATCAGAGTGTCGCCGGCTTTATACCGTGTAATCTTGCCCGCTGTTGGGAGCGAAGACGCCAGTTGCCGTCCTCCCTTGTTCTGCATTAGTGACTCAGTCGAAACATAAGTCTCCTGATTCGCGTTGCCATAATCGACGTGATCAGTAACCTGATAGCAAATATCTCGAAGACATGAATTTCTGTCATTACAGTATTTACCGGCAATCGTTTCACACAAGTCGCTAAATAATCATTTATCCGATTGTTGATCATAATTTTTCGGGACAATGCCGAGAAGAAAGATACTGCTTTCTCTCGCTCATCATGAGACAAAACTGGAATCGGCATGTCGAGAAGTCGGTCAGTGGCTAATTTACCCGCACCGATTCCGGTTGTCTCGAGCATATTTGTTAACTCTGGGGACAGTGCCTTTAATGCAAAGAAAACGTACTCATTGGTAATAGTTGCCACTTTGGAAGTCATGCATTTTACATCTTGGTTGTAAGCAACGGGAGCGTTTACAATTGCAAGAGGGATTCTCTTGAATAAGCCGCTTCCGCGGGTCAATAAAAGTATCGAACCAACAGGAGCAAGTTTGCTTCCCGCGTGGAGTCCTTCTTCAGTGATGAAAAGATTACTTGTTGTCACAGTGTCGCCTGTTAAAGTTTTTGCGCTTATCCAAGGGATCTCACCATCCCAGTATGCTGGCTGTTTTTTATCAGGCGTTCCTCCGGAAGAAAGATTGACAATATCTCCGAGAGGAATCCATTCAACTTCACATGCCATAGCCGATGGCCTCCAGATTCTTCTTGATCTGCTCTTGCAGACGGTTGGATTCCTCGAAGCATTTGGCGATCTCGCCGGTCAGACGGGTCATCTTCTCATCGAATGGCTCATCGTCTTCTTCCACTTCGGCGACACCGACGTAACGGCCCGGAGTCAGGATGTAATCCTGCGCCTTGATATCTTCCGTCGTGGCGATGGCGGAGAAGCCTTCTCCGTTTCCAGAGTACCGTCACGGAACGCGTCGAACGCAGTCGATACCTTGGCGATGTCCTCATCAGTGAACTCGCGGAGCCTGCGGGACACCATGTTCCCATATCGCGCGCGTCGATGAACAACGTCTTGCCAGACTGCTTCTTGTTCTTGGTGATGATCCACAGGCTCACAGGTATGCCGGTGCTGTAGAAAAGCTTGTCCGGCATTGCGATGATGCCTTCGACCAGATCGGCATCCACGATCTTGGCGCGGATCTCGCCCTCGTTGTTCGTCTGGCTGGACAACGCGCCGTTCGCCAGAACCATGCCCATGCGGCCGGAACGGTTGAGGTGGTGGATCATGTGCTGGACCATGCGAAGTTGGCGTTGCCCTCCGGTGGGGTGCCGTACTGCCAGCGTACGTCGTTCTCGAGTTTCTTTCCTCCCCAGTCCTTCAGGTTGAAGGGCGGGTTAGCGAGGATGAAATCGAATTTCTCGGTCTTGTGCAGGTCCTCGAAGAACGTGTCGGCATTATGATCGCCCAGATCCGCGTCGATGCCGCGGATCGCGAGGTTCATGGTCGCCATTTTCCACGTGGTCGGATTGGACTCCTGGCCGTACACGGAGATGTCGTTGATGTTGCCTGATGGCGTTGACGAAGTCCGCGGACTGTACGAACATGCCGCCGCTGCCGCAGCACGGATCGTACACTCGCCCGTGGTAGGGTTCGATGACCTCGACCAGCGTCTTCACGACGCACGCGGGTGTGTAGAACTCGCCGGCGTTCTTGCCTCCGCTTCGGCGAACTTGGCCAGACAGTACTCGTAGGTGCGTCCGAGGATGTCGCGGCTATCGCCCTTTTCTGCCATCTTCACGTTGGTGAACAGGTCCACGACCTCGCCCAGACGTCGCTTGTCGAGCTCCTGGCGTGCGAAGTTCTTCGGCAGGATGCCCTTGAGCTTGTTGTTCTCGGCCTCGATCTGGCGCATGGCCTCGTCGATGACCTTGCCGATCTCAGGCGTGTGCGCGGCCGCTGCGATGGTCTTCCAGCGGGCGCTCTCGGGAACGAAGAAGATGTTCTCGCTCGCGTATTCGTCGCGGTCCTCCTCGAAGCCCTCGCCCTCCTCAACGAGTTCCTGGTATTTCTGGTCGAACTTGTCGGAGATGTACTTCAGGAAGATGAGGCCGAGCACGACGTTCTTGTATTCGGAAGCGTCGATGTTGCCGCGCAGCTTGTCGGCGGCGCTCCAGATCTGTTCCTCGAAGCCGATCTCGGCGGTATTGTCCTTCTTCTTTGCCATGTCTTGTATTATCCTCCTGCTCGTCCTATTCGCTGATCTTGGTGTCGGCCCACAGCTCGCACTGTTCCATGACGGTCTTCATCGTCCTCGCGCTTCGGGCGGATACTTGTATTTGCGCAGCACGTTTGATGGCACGCCGCATGCCGGCCCTGGCGCTTTCCTTCTTCTGCCAGTCGATCGTGGCGTTGCTCCGCATCGCATCGGTCAGCTCGCGGGCTATCGAGACGAGCTGGTCGTTGTCGTAGAAGTCCTTGACCGCCTGCGGCTGGGTGATTGCGTCGTAGAACGCCATCTCCTCGTCGCTCAAGCCGAGCTTCTGCGCGTCGTCGCGGTCCTTCATGATCTCCTTGGCCATGTTGACGAGCTCTTCAATGACCTGCGCGTTCGTGAGCATGCCGTTGAGATACGCGTTCAACGTGCTCTGGAGCATCTCGCTGAACTTCTGGGATTTGACCACGCTGGTGCGCCCGTACGCCCGCACTTTCTCCTTGATGAGGCGTTTCAGGCTCTCGATCGCGATGTTCTTCTCCTTCATGCCGGCGACTTCCTGAAGGAACGTCTCATCGAACAGGGAGATCTCCACGCTGTCCTTCTCGAACAGGTTGAGCACGCCGTCCGCATGCACGCTCTGCTGGAGGATCTCGCTCACCTGCTTGTTGAACTCCGTGTACGTCATGCCGCTGCCCCCGCCGGAGCCACGTCCGGTCAGGCGAAGGACCTGCACGCGCAATACGGATAGGTAAGCCGCCTCATGCGCGTCCTCTTCGCTTACCATGCTTTTGCACAGGCTCAGCGCCTGGTTCATGAGCTGGCATTGCTTGAGGAACGATTCCGTGTCTTCGTGCCGTTCCGGATCGAGCAGCCAGTCGGTTCCCTCCGCGATGGCGTCGGCAAGCGCCTCCCTGCTGTTCTGGAAGATGAGTTTGTGGTAATTGAAGCCGTACATGAGATCACGGCACACGTCGAGCTTTTCGAGGAATTTCGGATAGGCGGTCTCGGCGATGTTCATGTCGCCGTAATTGTGCTGGTCACGGCTGGTATAGTCCTTCATCGCCCGCTTGAGCGCGCCTGCAATGCCGATGTAATCCACGACCAGACCGCCCTCCTTGCCCTTGCACACGCGGTTGACGCGGGCGATGGCCTGCATGAGGTTGTGGCCCTTCATCGGCTTGAACACGTACATGGTGGACAGGCTGGGCACGTCAAAGCCAGTGAGCCACATATCCACGACGATGGCGATCTTGAGGGAATCGGAATCGTCCTTGAACCTGCGTTCCATCTCCTTCTTGTGCGTGGTGCCGCCGCACACGTCGAACCATTCCTCCGGATCCTGGTTCGACATGGTCATCACCACGCCGACCTTGTCCTTCCATTCGGGGCGCAGCTCCATGATCCTGTAGTAGATCTTCATCGCGATCGGCCGGCTGTACGCCACGATCAGGGCCTTGCCGGCCAGGACGTCGGCGCGGTTGTTCTCGTAATGGTCCACGATGTCGCGGCACAACGCGTCGATGGTCTCGGGAGTGTCGAAGGCAAACGACAAACACTTCGGTGTAGTAAGCGACAAGGTTAAAGTAACCGTAAGACAGAAACCGACCGGAATCGTTATGAAGGATTCCAGCTGTCGAAGAAGGTCGGCAATATGTTCAAGATGAATGCAACCGTACTTCCGGCTAATGCTTTCAACACAGCAGTTTACTGGACCAGCACAAATCCGGCTGTAGCCAGTGTAGATGAGTTCGGTGTTGTTACCTGCCATAAGAAGGGTAGAGCTACCATCATCGCGATCACAGGAAATGGCTACACAGCGAAGTGCAAGGTGAAGGTAACCGGAAAAGCTAAGAAGAAAGGCGTTATGTACGGTATTACCAATGTAGATGGTCTGTTCATCCGCAACAGTGCGAGCCTGCAGGGTCTGCAGCTTGGTCAGTACAACTGCGGTGTATCCGTTACCATCGTTGACAAGATCGGTGAGTGGTACAAGATCAAGTACAATGGCGGATATGCATATGTAAGATCTGCATATGTAACCATCACATCCGACCAGAGTTCAGGCAATGTTGTAAATGCTTCCAACGGTAAGATCAGCACCGAGACCTGGGTTTACACAGGTGTCGGATACGGAGCAAACACCGTAGCACCGGTTGGTACGAGAGTACTGGTAACCGGAGCAAGCGGAGATTACTATCAGGTACGTTACGGTACAGGTTCTCTTGGAAACGGTTATGTACCGAAGAGCTGTGTAACCCTGGATAAGGGCTTCCGTTACGGCGTATCTACCAAGAAGTATAAGATTGGTGAGAAGGTAAGCTCCACACCTCAGGTAACACTGTTCCGTACAGCAAAGACAAAGAAGAGAGCATATATCTACAACAATGCTACTTCATCCGCTAAACGTATCGGACGTCTGATGAAGAACACGAGAGTTGTTCTGAACAGCCAGAAGATCAACGGATACTATCAGCTGATCTTTACAAACGGCAGGATCGGTTATGTAAAGAGATCTCAGCTGAAGCTGCTGAAGACAAAGGTTAAAACAAACAAAAATACAGCAAACACCTATGTGAAAGCATATCGCTAAGATCAGGGAAAGATACTACGGTATCGAACCGTGATGGCTGATATGAGATCATAAGGGAAACAATGGAGGACTGCGAAAGCAGTCTCCATTGTTTCCCAAAATTTTCCGTTTAGAATGACGAAAATTTTGATTGACAACTACGGTAAAAAATATTACTATTTAACACATAAGAAAAACCGTAAACGCATGATAGCGAGTACCTTGACAGCTGTAAGCCGCTTTCGCGGCTTGCCACATATTTCTATTTTGATTTTCTTATGTGCTCCGGTAAATTCGGAGACCATGGTAACAGATCTTTTTGTCGAGGATGATCTGATGAGCGTGATCGACCGCATCAAGGCTCTGAGCTCAGACGACTGCACCTACGATACATTCAGCGGAAAGGCCGACGGCGTGGACAGCAACGTGAAGTTCATCATCGAGACAGACCCGATCGAATAATCGAAGCTTTTCCGGGCCGAGGATTTTCAAAACAATAGATTTTCTGAAAAGAAGTAACACAAATAATGCTAAGCCACAGGTTAAAACCTATGACTTAGCATTTGGTTTATGTCCTTATTTTCAAAAAATCGAACATTTGTACTTTTTTGCTGCGTATCCTATATACTTTGAAATGATTTTTGCTATAATGTGCGAAAGGACAGAGCCGAAGGTTTTTCGAAGTGCTCTGCCGTTTGTGATGTTTAGTGATATTGAGCCCTCGAAAAGA
>ENA-OQER01001132-OQER01001132.1-human-gut-metagenome-genome-assembly--contig:-NODE-1132-length-13514-cov-5.992082_pt1 | contig 13514 bp, 18 predicted proteins | sample MGYA00242797_ERZ504639 | MGnify/ENA primary metagenome ERZ504639 (study PRJEB26092, sample SAMD00036306) | human gut metagenome | host: Homo sapiens | study: EMG produced TPA metagenomics assembly of...
CTCCTAACGCCGGCGTGTTGGCACCACCAGCGTAGTGGCGGCGGGGAGGCACGGTGGCCATTATTCGGTGACCGGGATTGGTCAAAATAGTTTGACTATTAGCGGCTAAAATCGCCCGGCGCTAACAATGCGCAGCGTCAGCGTGCCGGCGCAGGTGCGAGCGACCTCTCGCGGTAGCCGTTTCGGCTGTTCGCCCCGCCACCGCTCAGCTGGTCGGCCTCGGCGTCCATCGCGGCGTTCACGACCTGTTTGGCGAGTCTGGGGAGCAGCTCCCGCATGTCGATGGCGCCGTCGCTGAAACGGGGCATGGCGAGTATGTCGGCGCCGGGTCTGACAAGATTTACATAGCGATCTTCGTCTTTTCCCGGAACCTGTTGTTGTGGTGATTTCTGGTTCCGGGACGAAGGCCGTTTTTCGTTAAACGGGCACTAAGGGGTCACCCTTGCACCAACATTTTCGGCGCGATCCATGAGATTGAATTCCGCCATTCTTTTTGGATGCCAATGTGCTTGCTAGTATACTGATACCAGTATTTTTAATTGCGTTCTATTAGTTTCTCGATTATAAGGATTTTTATGACAAGTTCCATAAGATGTAAGCCTTTATTTGTTTTGTTTGCCGTTTTTTTCGCATTCTATTCAGTCTATTGGTATCTAAATAATCCGAGATTACTTGTACTGCTTACAATTACCATCTCGTTGATTCTAATTCTTGGCCTTTGCGCTGCATATGCTAAGGTGTACCATCGTCTTAAAAGTGAATGGGTATTCTTGGCGCTGCTTATAGCATTTCTAATTATTTTTATCTTTATCTTTCCTCCGTTTACGGTTCCGGATGAAGGCCATCATTTTTTTTCAACTTATTGGATGGTTGATAGTCTTCCATTCAATGCGCATGTGACAAATGATGGTGGTTTTCTAGTACGGGATATCGATCTTTCCCTTTATAAGGGTCGCCAGAGTAACGCCATTGACTCCTCTTCATTTGATTCGATTATTCAGAATTATGCTCTGTTTGAGAATGGGAAGTGGACTCCATTCAATGAGTTCTCATTTAGCGTCAGTAGTGAGAACGTTTCTGCGAAAATAGGATCTATCGTTGGGCTGCAAATCGGTCTGTTTTTCGGACTTGGTGCCTATCCTGTGTTCTATATGGGGCGCATTGGTTCGGCTCTGGTTTTTTGCTTTTGTGCGTTCCAGGCATACAGGATTGCACCTAAGGGCAAATCGGTTATTGTTTTTGTTTCGCTTCTGCCTATGACGCTTCACTTGGCTGCTTCATACTCTTATGATTCAGGAATTATTGCGTACTCGCTTTTAGTATTCGCTTGTCTAATGCGCGGTTTTTTGGAGAGCAGAAATCAATAGGTTGTAAAGAAATCGTCATTTATTTAATTATTTCGGCGTTTTTGGCTCCGTGTAAGGTTGTTTATTCTGGGATGATATTACTTGGTTTGCTTGTGCCCCTTTCGCAGTTCCAAGATGTGAAAGTCGGACGTATCGGTAAGTGCATACTGATCTTTGCTGTTATAGCCTCCGTTCTAGTGCTGCGCATAGCATCAATGAGTACATTGGTGTCTCAGTCTTCAGATGCCTCTCGTGGCCAAGAGATCGGGCGGTTTTATACGCTCAGTGACATCATCATGCATCCAAAGAATAGCTTCGAGGTCTTTTTTAGGACATTAGATTCCCTAGGAGATTTCTATTGGGGATCCACCTTAGGTTATTCGCTTGGATGGCTCCAGAAAACTTGCAGTTTCCAGCCTTTTTTATGATTCCTTATTTGTTGTTTGGGTTTATTTGTTGTTTGGATTCCGAAGATGAGCTCTTTTCTCAGCCCCATTTGTTCCATTCTGTTTATTATCGCTTTTGCTTTGGCTGCCCTTGGTTCCATTGTATCTATGTGGTTGGGCTGGACGTTCAATTACGAGAATGTAATACAGGGTGTTCAAGGACGATATTTTCTTCCTGTTCTACCAGCTTTGTTGTTTGGGTCGAGAACGCGCTTGTTTAAATTCAACTCATCTTCGCTTTCTGTCGTCTCTTTTGGCATGTGCGTGATGAATTGTTATATCTTATTCGTTTTATTAGTATTGCATCCTGTGTGTAGGCCTTTGCGTAATGCTCTCGGGTTTTTTCTGCTATCTAACAGTTTAGATAGCAGGCGATGATTCGGACGCCGCAGGTCCCCGAAAGCTATGCTTTTCCAAGCCAAGCAGAGACTTTGACCGAGCGCTGGGTTGGCATGCGAGAGGCCAACATGAGGCCGTGCCGCGGGGCGGACCGCAGGTAGCAAAACGGCACGGCCTCATGTCGGGCCGGTGCCCAAGCGCGATATCGACGCGCAGTTTCGCGATATTCAACAGCGCCCAAATGAGTAAATACTCATTATCTATAAATGATAATAACGATTCGCGGGTTCCCCGACGGTGAAGTTTGGATTCATATAAGGATCGCCTTTGACGTAATACTTAGCCCATCGATAATTCATGTACGCGACCTCTTTGTGGAAGCAATCTGCTTCTCCGTATTGTTTTCAACGCCTCTAGAAATCGACTCGTAGTGATAGAGCTCGACTTCGGGTGTGTATACAATTAGGTCGTTGATCTCGCGTAGCTTTAAGCAAAAGTCAACGTCATTAAATGCAACTTGAAGCTCTTCCGTGAAACCTCCGACTTTCTCATATTCATCACGCTTGGTCATTATGCAAGCTGCGGTGACGGCGCTGAAGTCTTGTTGTGCATCGTTGAGTGCAAAGTAGCCCCAGTTATCCCTTGGCATGCTTTGGCAAAGATGTCCTGCCACGCCACCAGTGACGCATAAGCGCGTGCTGGATGGTGTTGTCGGGATAGTAGAGTTTTGCACCAACTGCGCCAACATCCTCACGTGCGCAGATGCCAAGCATAGTCTCAATCCAATTGGGCGTAATTACCTCAGTATCGTTATTCAACAGCAAGAGATAGTCGCCCTTGGCGTGAGCAACGCCAAAGTTCATGAGCTTGGAGAAATTGAATTCGTGCTTCCAAGTTACAAGACGAACGATGTCAGGATATTTTGCTTGCAACTTATCGTAATAATCGAACGTCTCCTTTTCTGTGCTGTTGTTTTCGATTATGACAAGCTCGAAATTGTCGTACGTTGATTTCTCAACAATTGACTTAATGCAGTTGTCCAGAATGTTGGCGTGGTCTTTAGTTGGAATGATAATTGACACGAGTGGATGGGAATCTGGCACAGCGTAGGTTACTTTATATGTAAAGGGACGACGCGCTTGTTCGACCTTCGCATTGAGCCCAAGCCTGTCCAAATGACTCTGGACCGCTTTGATACCTGCGATAGTGGCATACGGCTTGCTATCGGCATTTGCTGCGGTGGAGGTCTCGCTTAGGCGCCAGTGATATAGAACCTTTGCAACATGATGAACTTTCCTTGCCTTTTCCACGGCGTGGAGAGTCAGATTATGATCCTGTGCTCCATCGAACTCTTTCGTGTTCGGTTCTAGAGTGTCAAGCAGAGACTTACGGATGGTAAGCATATGGCAGATATAGTTATTGTTTCTGAGCAGATCGATATTGAAATCCGGCTTAAAGAACGGCTGCGCTAGCATTCCATCGGGCATGAGTTTATCTTCATCACAATAAAGAAGATCGACGTCATCATTGTTTTCAATTGCCTCGGCATATGAGAACAACAAGTCCGGTTCAAGAATATCGTCATGGTCAAAGAAGCTAACGAAATCACCCGAAGCGATGGCAACGCCGGCGTTTGTGTTTTCGGAAATGCCCTTATTCTCGGTAAGGTTAATTGATTTAATTCTGTTGTCGTGGGCCGTCTCCTGCTCAACGCGAGCCTTTAGTTCCTGATTGTCAGGGCTTGCATTAACTAGGAGGAGCTCCCAGTTTGCATAAGACTGGTTTTTTACGGATTCGACATATCGTTAAAAAACGAAATGGGCGTGTTGTAAAGAGGGACAATGATGCTGAATTTCGGAGCGCTATTGAAGACGATTTTTCTCTGCTTCTCCAGTGCACCAATGGTTGCCTTATGCTCTGTAAACCATTCGGGGTATTCAGGGTCAAACTGCGCATGGGTAAAGAGGAAGTTGGTCTCCTCAAGAAGCAAGCCTAATTTATCAGGCGTTAAGCAGTCAAATGCACTGAATGATGGGTGATTTTGATCGTCAATAATAAAATAGTAACGATCAAACGCCTTTGGCATGCGGATCGAGAGCTGCGTTTCAAGTTGCTTTTTCTCTGATGTAAATCCAACGCTCGTTACATTTGAACCGAAATTGACTATGCTCAGCCCAACCTCATTGAGGAACCGGTCGAGGCAGCGAAGTTTGATTTGCGAGTCATTGCGGTACGGTGTTCTAACCGTGCACCTCAGGATATACTCGTTTGAATCTTCGATGCACTGCCAAAAATCAATCGTCGCCATCTCAAACTCTGAAACGTCATCGTAATTTCGGAGTTTGCTGCACATGTCAGGTTTAATTTTGTAGTTAAGACGCGACTCCCATTTGATGTTCTTGCAATTGAGCGAAAGGGAGTCGCTGCTCAGGTTGCAACCGTCTTTGCCGATTTCGTTAAACTCAATTTTAATGGCTCGGGTATCGGGGTCGGGGATTACAAGAACGTATGAGTTCGATTCGCCGTTATTGTCCTTGAATTTTAGAAGAGACAAAGGTAAGCGGCGGTCGTCATCCGTTGCCGCTTGAGCTTTTATGCTGGAGCCTTCATGGATGCCTTCTATTTTAAGTTGCTGGTAGATTTTCCAGTTTCCTCTGCATACTCCGGTTGTTTCGACTCGCATTGTTTGCCTTTCGTTTGTTGGACACTGCTCATTGTACTAATTCATTTCCTACCTCGCGATAAATGCAGAAAGAGATGCGTGTTTCTGCTGTCCGTTTTAAAGAGAATGAGGAGGAAGCCGTTGCCGGCGCATATAATTTTAATAACTATGTTTGTCTAATCGTTATTTGCAATTAGCAGCTTTTGCTCAACGATTGTCAACTGAGAGGAATTCTATGAAAGGCATCATCCTCGCCGGCGGTTCCGGCACCCGCCTGTACCCGCTCACGCTCGTGACCTCCAAGCAGTTGCTGCCGGTCTACGACAAGCCCATGATCTACTACCCGCTGTCCACCCTCATGCTTGCGGGCATCCGCGACATCCTGGTCATCTCCACGCCGACGGACCTCCCCAACTTCGAGCGCCTGCTCGGGGACGGCTCGCGCTACGGCGTGAACCTCTCCTACGCCGAGCAGCCCTCGCCGGACGGCTGGCGCAGGCGTTCACCATCGGCGAGGAGTTCATCGCCGGCGAGCCGTGCGCGCTGGTGCTCGGCGACAACATCTTCTACGGCAACGGCCTTTCGCGCCACCTGACGCGCGCCGTCCAGAACGCCGAGTCGGGCCGCGCCACGGTCTTCGGCTACCACGTGGACGACCCCGAGCGCTTCGGCGTCGTGGAGTTCGACGGGGAGGGCCGTGCCGTCTCCATCGAGGAGAAGCCCGAGCGCCCCAAGAGCTCCTACGCCGTCACCGGCCTGTACTTCTACCCGGGCGACGTGGCCGCCAAGGCGCACAGGGTCGAGCCCTCGGCCCGAGGCGAGCTGGAGATCACCGACCTCAACCGGATGTACCTGGAGGAGGGGACGCTGTCCGTGGTCACCCTCGGCCGCGGCTACGCGTGGCTCGACACCGGCACCATGGAGAGCCTGCACGAGGCCGCGGAGTTCGTCCGCGCCGTGGAGCACTCACAGGACCTGCCCGTGTCCGTCCCCGAGGAGATCGCCTGGGAGAACGGCTGGATCACGACCGCCGGGCTGGAGGAGGCCGCGGAGGCCTACGGCAAGTCGGTCTACGGCCAGCACCTGAAGAAGGTCGCCGCCGGCGAGATCGTCAACAGCCCGCGCGAGTACTAGCGCAAGCTTGTTTTCTTTAGGGGTCACCGTTTATCTGGTGGCCCCTTTCGTTATGATTACGTTGACCATAAAGACAATATGATTGGGAGTGGATGTGTTAAGCGTCTACTTTGGCGATATGCCAGAAGCGATTTACAACACAGCGACATATTTCAAAAACTCTTACCGGTCTTCTTGGATTACGGATCCCTATGCAGTCTCGATAATTAAAGATGTCGATCGATCGGACGTTGTCTCCGAAAACGTCATCGAAAGCCCTGTGCTTGGATCCATCTCCCCACTCCAGCTTTCTGGTGGCGTGAAAACGTTGCTGCTTATGAGATTTGATCGTAAACATTTTTTTAACGCTTCGACCTGTGGCGATAACTGTGCCAGGTGGATTCTCGACATGGCGAAAGACCGCAAGCTCGTTGTGAATCTCTATCATGTGATGGACTTTGGTCGCGAGGATTTTAAAATCAAAGTCGTGAACAGCGGTCGAATCGTTCATAACATGGCCGAATTGATTCACGAGTCGATTCCGTATCTGTAGGTGCTGCTTATGAACGGTTCGCATCTCGTTAAGATTTCCCGCCGCAGGGGAACCAAGTACGCATTTACCATCAAGCGGAACATCACTATTGTGCGTGGCGATAGCGGCACGGGTAAGACGACACTGTTTGACATGGTCGCAGATACATGCGAACGGGCGAGCAGTCGGGTGTTTCCTTGCAATGCGATTGTCCCTGTGTCGCCCTGACCGATTATGATTGGCGAAACCAGCTTTCGTCTGTTCATGACTCGATTGTATTTGTCGATGAGGGCTTAAAAGAGATTCATTCTGATGAGTTTGCCCATCATGTGCTGTATTCCTCGAATTATTTCGTGCTGATCTCAAGGGCTGATTTCCCTAATCTTCCGTATAGCGTGGATGAGATTTACAAGATTAAGACGAGCGGAAAATACCATTCTTTCGTCCCTGTTTATCAAGATCGCGGGAATCATCGTTATGCCATTTCCCGGTCGGCGCCAAAACAGGACTTTTCTATCCTTCTATGCGAGGACAGTAAGTCTGGTTTCCAGTTCTTTGAACGGCATTTCGTCGACAGTGAGCTTACCTGTGCTTCGGCCATGACGAACAGCGCGATTTTGGGCTGGTTGGATCAGCATCTCGATGATCGCGTGTTTGTTGTTGCGGACGGAGCAGCGTTTGGGTGCTATGCGGACCGCGTCCTTAAGCTGCAAGACATTCATCGCGATACTGTTGCGGTTTGTCTTCCCGAGTCGTTCGAGTGGCTTTTGCTGAGCTCCGGCGTAATTTCAGGGTTAGATGTTAAGGCGGTTTTGGAAACCCCAGAAGCCTTCGTTAGCAGTGAGAAGTTTAAAAGCTGGGAGGATTTCTTCTATAAGACTTACGTGATAAAACTGAGAATTCGGTCTTCCGGTACGACAAAGACTGCATTCCGGAGGCGTTTTGTACGGGAAGTAATTCTGCGAAGGTTATGGCTCTTATCGCATGCCGAAATGTCCGATAGTTTTGTTGAATAGTGTCGCGGCGTCACTTCCTGCGGCATACTAAAGAAGCTGTACATGCTTCAGATTGGATTTTCATGTCTGAGATTTTTGAACCCAAGAACATCATCGTCACGGGCGGCTGCGGCTTCATCGGCAGCAACTTCGTGCACTACGTCGTGAACAACCACCCCGAGGCGCACGTCACCGTCCTGGACAAGCTGACTTACGCCGGCAACCCCGAGAACATCGCCGGGCTGCCCGCCGACCGCGTGGAGCTCGTCGTGGGCGACATCTGCGACGCCGGGCTGCTGGACCGCATCGTCCCGGGCCACGACGCATCGTGCACTACGCCGCCGAGAGCCACAACGACAACTCCATTGCGGACCCCGAGCCGTTCCTGCGCACCAACGTGGAGGGCACCTTCCGCCTGCTGGAGGCCGTCCGGAAATACGGCATCCGCTACCACCACGTCTCCACCGACGAGGTCTACGGCGACCTGGCGCTCGACGACCCGGCGAAGTTCACCGAGGAGACGCCGTATCACCCGTCCTCGCCGTACAGCTCGACCAAGGCCAGCTCCGACATGCTCGTGCGCGCCTGGACGCGCACCTACGGCCTTCGCGCCACGATCTCCAACTGCTCCAACAACTACGGCCCCTACCAGCACGTGGAGAAGTTCATCCCGCGCCAGATCACGAACATCGTCGACGGCGTGCGCCCCAAGCTCTACGGCCGCGGCGAGAACGTGCGCGACTGGATCCACACCGAGGACCACTCCAGCGCCGTCTGGGACATCCTCACGAAGGGCCGCACGGGGGAGACCTACCTCATCGGCGCCGACGGCGAGAGGAACAACATCACCGTGCTGCGCATGATCCTCGAGGCGATGGGGAAGGACCCCGAGGACTTCGACTGGGTCGCCGACCGCCCCGGCCACGACCGCCGCTACGCCATCGACTCGACCAAGCTGCAGCGCGAGCTGGGCTGGAGGCCGGCCCACACCGACTTCGCCGGGGGCCTGAAGCAGACCATCGACTGGTACGTCGCCAACGAGTCCTGGTGGCGCCCCGCCAAGGGGCGCACCGAGGCCCGCTACCGCGCGCAGGGCCAGTAAGACCGCATCCCGGCGAACCGCACCGCGGGGCGCCGCGCGGGGATGCAGGGCGATGGGATGATCCTGCGACCCCGCGCGGGCGCCCCCGGTTATACAACCTCTTCGATAGGAGCTTTTCCCATATGGCAGACATCGCATTCGAGAAGGACCTCTCCGTCGCCGAGACCGGCATCGAGGGCCTGAAGGTCGTCGACCTCGCCGTCCACGGCGACTCGCGCGGCTGGTTCAAGGAGAACTGGCAGCGCGCCAAGATGACCGCCTGGGCATTCCCGACCTCAGGGTCGTCCAGAACAACATCTCCTACAACGACAGCCGCGGCGTCACCCGCGGCATCCACGCCGAGCCCTGGGACAAGTTCATCTCGGTGGCGCGCGGCTCGGTCTTCGGCGCCTGGGTGGACCTGCGCGAGGGCAGCGCCACCTACGGGAAGGTGTTCACCTGCACGCTCGACCCGAGTAGGGCCATCTACGTCCCGCGCGGCGTGGGCAACTCCTTCCAGGCCCTGGAGGACGGCACCGCCTACACCTACCTGGTGGACGCCCACTGGTCGCTGGAGCTCAAGAGGACCTACACCTTCGTGAACCTCGCCGACCCCGAGCTCGCCATCGAGTGGCCCATCCCTCTCGACGAGGCCACCGTCTCCGAGGCCGACCTCAACCACCCGATGCTCGCCGATGTCGTCCCCATGGCGCCGAAGCGCACCCTCGTCACCGGCTGCAACGGCCAGCTGGGCCATGCGGTCCGCGCGCTCGCCGAGGAGCGCGGCGTGGCCAAGGACTTCGACTTCTGCGACATCGACACCTTCGATATGTCAGACCCGGACGCCTACACACAGTACGACTGGTCGCTCTACGGCACCGTGATCAACTGCGGCGCCTACACCGCCGTGGATAGGGCGGAGACCGCCGAGGGCCGCGCGACCGCCTGGAAGGCCAACGCCACCGGGCCGGCCCTCCTCGCCCGCACATGCTCTGATCACGGGATCACCCTCGTCCACGTGTCCAGCGACTACGTCTTCGACGGCACCGCCGAGGTGCATGACGAGGGGGAGCCCCTCAGCCCGCTGTCCGTCTACGGCCAGACCAAGCCGCCGGCGACATCGCCGTGGCCGGGTGCCCGCGCCACTACATCATGCGCTCCAGCTGGGTCATCGGCGAGGGCCGCAACTTCGTCAAGACGATGAAGGGCCTGTCCGACCGCGTCGCCGACCCCGAGGACGGGCTCGAGCAGGTCACGGTCGTTGACGACCAGCTGGGCCGCCTGACCTTCACGCGCGACATGGCCGAGGCCATCTTCCACGTGCTGGGGACGCACGCCCCCTACGGCACCTACGACTGCACCGGCTCCGGCACCGTCAAGTCCTGGGCCGATATCGCCCGCGCCGTCTTCGAGGCCGCCAACGGCAACGGGGACAGGGTCGTGCCGGTATCGACCGCCGACTACTACGCGAGCGCCGAGGGCCCCGTCGCCCCGCGCCCGGTCCACTCCGCGCTCGACCTGTCCAAGCTCGAGGCTGCCGGCTTCCACATGCCCGACTGGAGGAAGAGCTGGGGGAGTACATCAAGACGCTCTAGCCGCTATTAACTTTTCGAGAGTAAAAGCCGCCGTTCTTTAACGGCGGCTTTTCTTGTTGGTGCTATCTGCGCAGTGGTGCCAATAGTATTTTGCGGAAGATCTACCTCTCGCTTGGCATGGAAGTAGGGTGGCCGGGCTGGTCGTCGTAGGCGTATTTGCTGTACACGTTGACCTCCCACTGCTTTTTTTCGACCTTTGCTACAGAATCTAGGATGAAGCCGGTCGCAAGGCTCAGGCCGCACAGGAACATAAACGAGGCGGCGAGCACAGCGGTGGGGAAGCGCGGGACGAGGCCGGTCTGGAAATATTCGACAACGATGGGCATGCCCAGGGCGAGGCCGAATACCGCGAACAGAAGCGCAACGAGGCTGAAGAACTTCAGCGGGCGGTAGTCCTTGAACAGCGTGCCGATCATCGCAACGACTTTAATGCCGTCGCTCACGGTGTTGAGTTTGGACTCGGAACCTCGGGACGGTCGCGGTACTCGATGGGCACATCTTTGATGCGCCAGCGGTGGTCGACGGCGTGGATCGAGAGCTCGGTTTCGATCTGAAAGCCTCGGAAAGCACTGGGAAGGTTTTAACGAACGGGCGGCTCATGGCGCGGTAGCCTGTCATGACGTCATCGAAGCTGTAGCCATAGATCCACCTGATCATGACGCGGACCAGATTATTGCCAAAGCCGTGGAAGGCACGCTTGTTCTCCTCGGCGTAGGTGCCGTTGGAAAGGCGATCGCCTACGGTCATGTCGGCCGTGCCGTTAAGGATGGGCTCGCAGAGGGCCTTGGCCGCCTCGGCGGGGTAGGTGTCGTCTCCGTCGACCATCAGGTAGCAATCGGCGTCGATATCGCGAAACATCTGGCGGCACACGTTGCCCTTTCTGACGGGGCTCAAAGCGGACTGTGGCGCCGTGCTCGGTGGCAATGCGTGAGGTATCGTCCGACGAGTTGTTGTCATAGACATAGACCGTCGCCTGCGGAAGTTCGCGGTGAAAGTCGTCGATGACTTTGCCGATCGTGAGCGCTTCGTTGTAGCAAGGGATGATGACGGCGATGGATTCAGAATTCACTTAATGCTCCTTATACATTCAATCCTAGAAAGTATAGCCGTTTGGGCCTGGCATCCTAAGATGTGGGTTAGTTCTCCAGTTTTGTTGCGCGAATCGTTTGCATGGCCGTCGGGTCTATACTGTTCGTTTGTCAACGATTACGAGTAAAGGAGTTGCATCCGTGTCGGATCAGACAAAGCAACAAGAAACTCGCAGTCTGCCTGCGACGTTTGCTAAGAACGAATTTGAGAAGGACGCGTTTATCCTTCGTCAGCTGGTTACCAAGGATTTTAAGATCAAGTATCGCCGTAGCGTTCTGGCGTCGCATGGTCGGTGCTCAACCGCTGCTGATGATGATCGTCATGGCCATCGTGTTCTCGACGATTTTTGGCCAGGGCCGCAATGGCTCAATGACGCCCGAGATGTACCCGCTGTACTTGATCGTGGGTAACATCACCTTTGCCGTCATGTCTGAGTCTACTAACCAGGCCCTGACGTCGATCGTGGGCGCTGCCCCTCTGCTCAAGAAGGTTAAGGTGCACCGCTGGGTTTTCCCGGTGCAGAAGGTGCTCTTCTCGCTGGTCAACTTTGCCTTCTCGCTGGTCGCCGTCGCCATCGTCATGCTGTGGTTCCGCGTTATGCCTTCTTGGCACCTGATTCTGTTGCCGGTCTGCCTGCTGCTGCTTATGTGCTTCTGCATGGGCCTGGGCATGATGCTCTCTGCCCTTACGGTCTTCTTCCGCGACGTTATGCATCTGTGGAGCGTCGTCATTACGGCGTGGACTTACATTACGCCCATCTTCTGGACGACTGACTATATTGCGCAAATGCCGCATCTCGTGCGTATCTTGATGTATGCGAACCCCATGTTCAACTACCTGCAGTTTATGCGCGATATCTTCCTGTTCCAGACTACGCCCTCGCTTATGACGTTTGGTATGTGCGTCGCTTGGGCGGTTCTTGCGCTTATTATTGGCTATACCGTGTTCCATAAGTCCGAGCGCAAATTTATCCTCTACATCTAAGGAGTGCTGTGATGACTGAATCTGTTGTTGATTACAGCGAGCAGCCTCTGGCTGTCGAGGTCGACGACGTCACCATGATCTTTAACATGCGTCCGAGTCGCTGACCAACCTCAAGGAGTACTTCATTAAGCTTGCCAAGCACGAGCTGTTCTTTGAGGAGTTTAGGGCGCTTAAGCACATCTCGTTTGATATTCATCGCGGCGAGGTTGTGGGTCTGGTCGGCACCAATGGCTCCGGCAAGTCTACGATGCTCAAGATTATCGCTGGCGTTCTTGAGCCTAGCGAGGGCAGCGTTAAGGTGCACGGTAACATCGCGCCGCTGATTGAGCTTGGCGCCGGCTTTGACCCCGAGCTGACCGCCCGCGAGAACATCTATCTGAACGGCGCCCTGCTCGGCTATACCAAGGAGGTTCATCGACGCCAACTTTGACGCATTATCGAGTTCGCTGAGCTGCAGAACTTTGTCGATATGCCGCTTAAGACTTCTCTTCGGGCATGGTGGCGCGTATCGCCTTTGCAATCGCGACGATTACCGAGCCCGATATTCTGATCGTTGACGAGACGCTGTCCGTCGGTGATGTGTTCTTCCAGCAAAAGTGTGAGGCCCGCATCCAGCACTTTATCCAGAGCGGCGACGTGACGGTTCTGTTCGTTTCGCACTCTATGGAGCAGGTTGAGCGCATCTGCCAGCGTGCCGTTTGGATTGAGAAGGGTGACCTTCGCATGGACGGCCCGGTCGATGAGGTCTGCAAGGCGTACCGCGAGCAGTTCAACTAGGTTATAATTACTTGCGCCTGACAGGCTTGTGTTTGCTTGGGCGTGCGGTTATTTGCTCCATTAGCTCAGTTGGATAGAGCAGGGGACTTCTAATCCCAAGGTCGACGGTTCGAATCCGCCATGGAGCACCATCGTTTATTAAGCCCAGACCGCTTGGTGGTCTGGGCTTTTTTCATCTTGTGTGTTGCTGGAGCCGAGCGCGAGCAAGCCGCTGCTGTTTGTTGGGGTTGGCATTTTACTTTTCGAGATGCTCTTTCAGCAGCTCCAACGCGTGGGCGTAGCCCTTCAGGCCCTCTCCGGTGATGGTGGCGAAGCAGGCCAGACGGGCGTAGCTCACCTGGCGGAAGTCTTCGCGGGTCTCGACTGCGCTAATGTGGACCTCCACAGCCGGGATGGCGACGGCTTGAGCGCGTCCAGGATGGCCACGCTTGTGTGCGTGTAGGCGGCCGGGTTGATGACGATGCCGTCGACCTTTCCGTAAGCCTCCTGGATCTTGTCGACGATGCTGCCTCGTGGTTAGACTGGAAGACTCGACCTCGTCGAAGCCCTGTGCGG